>Ga0265316_10001264_pt1 | contig 27158 bp, 22 predicted proteins | sample 4522metaG_FD_202092 | JGI IMG/M metagenome (GOLD analysis project Ga0265316, IMG submission 202092) | Rhizosphere microbial communities from Carex aquatilis grown in University of Washington, Seatle, WA, United States - 4-5-22 metaG | ecosystem: Host-associated > Plants > Roots > Rhizosphere >... | reverse complement strand
CCCCTTTGCAGATGTGGTCGTCTGCGCAGGTCCAGCCTGATGGGCAATCAGCCCCACAGTCCAGAGACCCGCCGCAATTGTCGCCCACTGTCCCGCAGTAGTGGTCCCCAGTTGCGGTCGCGCAAGCTATCTTGGTGCAAACATCGGGCGGCCCGACACACAGATGATTCGCGCACACCCATCCGGCCGTCGGACAATCCGTGGGACAGTTCAGCGTCCCACCGCAGCCGTCCCCCACAGCGCCACAGTACCGTCCCCCGCCCGCCGTGTCGCATGTCGCCGGCGTGCATGCGGGCGGCCCGCCAACGCACACGTTGTTTTCGCAGGTCCATCCCGTGGGACAGTCAGCGCCACAGTCCAGCGTACCACCGCACCCGTCCCCGATGGTCCCGCAGTAGTGATCGCCGCTGCCGGTCTTGCATGTCGCCAAGGTGCATGCGGGCGGCGCCGCCTTGCACATGTTGTCTTCGCAGGTCCATCCCGCGGGGCAGTCGTCCCCGCACTCGAGCGTCCCGCCGCAGCCGTTGCCAATGGTCCCGCAGTAGTGATCTCCGCTCGCCGCCACGCAGGTCAGTGCCGGGCACACCGTGGACGAGCCCGCACAGACATTCTTGATGCAGTCCCATCCAACTGGACAATCACTTCCGCAGTCGAGCGTATGGCCGCAGCCGTCGCCGATTTCTCCACAATAGTGGTCGCCTGATTTCGCCAGGCAGCTTGCCGCCTGGCACACACTGGGATCGCCCTGGCAGATCTGGTCCTTGCCGCACGTCCATTTGTCCTGCGGGCAAGTGGCTCCACAGTCGAGCGTCCCGCCGCAGCCGTCACCGATCAGGCCGCAATATGACCCGCCTGGAAAAGTACATGCCGTGAGGCAAACGGTCCCTCCGTCGGGACAGATTCCACAATGTGCCGTCTGGCCGCAGCCGTCCGTGATATCTCCGCAGGCTCCCGCGCTGCACGTGAGCGCCGGGCAGAGACCACCATCCGGCGTCGTGCGCGGTTCGACCAGAACCAGAAGTTGGGTTTCAGGAAGGAACGGTCCTGCGTCGAGCGATCCGCTCGCCAGTGGAGCATCACTCGATACGCTCATCTGGTTGTCGACGCTGCACGCGGCGGTCCACGCCAGAGCACAAAAGACCCATCCTTGAAGAAGAACACCTACCTGAACGCGCATGCTCGCCACCAACATCGAGTTGCCTACCGGTTTCTTGATCAAGCGTACTCGCTATCGGAACTGTTTGCCATCGACTAAAGTGTAAGCGCAGTTTCTATGAATATGGCGCACTACATGTGGGGGCACGTCGGTCGAAGGCTCGTCGACCCGTTTGTCAGGCAACGCTCTGTTCTCTTTGCGAAGGTCGGCGTTTCGCCATAAACTCCCAGCCATGTCGACCAGCCGCAGGATCTGTCTACTCTTGCTCCTTGGGGCGTCGCTGGCGGGCGGCTGCGCGAAGAAAGCCAAGCAGACCGCTGTCGTGAAGCAGCCCGTAGCGACAGCCGCTTCGGAACCGCGACCCGCACCGACGCTACCGCCGCTGCCGCCGCCGCCACCACCACCGCCACCACCGCCGCCACCGCCGCCACCACCGCCACCGCCACCACCGCCGCCGCCGCCGCCTGCGCCCGGGGCCAGGTGAGACTGGCCGGAGTAGATACCAGCGGCTTGCCGTGACATCGCGCGGCCTCCTATAGTCTTCGGCGATGCGAGGATCTCTTCTATCCGGTCCCCTGGGCAGTGCGGCTACTCTTGATCGCGTGTGTCGTTTGCTGCAGGGACACCAGCCGACCGTGGTGCTAAGCGCACTTTGGCTGGCCGAGGCACTGTCCAGCAGCTTTCCGGTGGTCGCACTCGTCGAAGAAGACAAGAGGCATGCGGCATTGCGTGCGGTCAGGCGGGCAAGCAAGTCGGCACATCCGTTGCTGGTCGTGTCGGCAGGGGAAGACGTACCGCTGGGACGTGGGGCGGTCGGAACCATTCTCATCGAGAACCTGATGGACGTTGAAGATCAGGCCGCGGCCGAAGACCTCCTGGTGGGTCTGCTCCCGGCGCTACGGCCCGACGGGGTGGTGGCATCGCTGGATGCCACCAAGCACCAGGAAACCGAGGCGCGACTGGCTGCCTTGTTCTTGGCGGCAGCGCTGACTGGTATCAAGCAGGTTCGCCCGCGCGAAGGTGCATTGCTCACCATCGGGTCGGCTCCGCCGCTGACGGTGACGGCCATTCGAGCGGTGCGGCCGCTGGTCGTGCCAGGCGAATCGCGTGAGTGATCTGCCGTCGCCGCCGGTCCACTTGTTCAAAGGCATGCGCCTGACACTGCTTGCCTTTGCGCTGTCCTTGGCCGTGCATGCAATCTTCGTGGTGACCGCGGTGGCTATCGCTGCTTGGCGCGGGCTAACGCTTGTACCACCGATTCAAATCGCGACCATCGCCATAGATGTCAAAGAGTTGCCCTTGGGTGGCGGCCGCGTGCCCAGGGCGAAAGTCGAGGACGAAGGCCCGCCGCGTGCCGCGCGCCGACCCAAATCCGTGCATGTGCGCGCATCCCACGAGGGCGTAGCGGTCACCCCAGCGCCTGATGGCGGCGCTGTTGATGCCTCTGCCAACGCGGGCAAGGTGGCGCACGATGCAGGTGACGAAGCCGACGGCGGCCGACGGCGGCCCGGTGACTTGCGCAACTACGGCCCCGAAGGCTCGCGCCTCACGGCGTTGCTGCGGCTGGACCGACTGCGTGCCTCATCGGTCGGTGCGAGCTACCTGGCAGCCATCGATCAACTTCTGGTGCTGCTGCCCGATCGACGCCGGCTGCTCGACGGAACGGGCCTGGATCTCTATCGCGATTTCGATGCCCTGCTCATTGCCACCCCCGAACCGCACAATGACAAGGTCACCTTTCTTGCTGCCCGACACCACCTCAGGGACGCCATCCTGCGGGCCGCGCTTGACCGTGGCGCCGCCGCCACCGGCCATACAATCGAATGGCGCACGCCAGACGGCCGGCCGGTGGGCGTGCGGAGGCCGCACGCGCCAGCGCCCGGCGAGACGGCGAGTCTCGACTCGGACGATCGCATTCTGGTGTTGCCCCAACCATCGCTGGCCGTGATGGCGCCCCCTGCCTATGCTGAGCAGCTGATGGGGCGTCCCGCGCGCAAGGCTGCGCACGCTGGCGATGCGGGGATCATCGATGGCGGCACAGCGGATGCCAGTCCCGCTCCTGCTGGCAAGAGTCGCGCGCGCATCACCTGGCGCGAGCTTGTCTCTCGTATCGACGCCGAGGACAGCGCCTTGCCCGAAGATGCGGTTTTCATGATCACGGCAGCAAATCTGATTGTCTTGCCGGGACCGTCGCCCGTGGTTCCCGGGACACGCGGTGCAGTCGACGATGTGCCGGAGATGGGGCCATACGGGCCAACGCCACAGGTGGTGACCCTAGTTGCCGGAATCGATCCAGAGCCCTACTTGGAACTGGTGGGCACGTTCGCAAACGAGGCGGAAGCGCGGGCGTGCGAGGGGAGTTTCCCGTCGTGGAGGCGCCGCCTGATGCTCAACCCAGTGTTGGTTCTGGCCGGGTTTGCCCCGTTGCTCGATCGTGTCGAGCTGTCGCGCGAGGAGCAAACTCTGTTCTTGCGGGCGAGCACGACGGCCGAGGAGCTGCAGCGCCTTCTGGCTGTGGCCACCAACGTGGCTCGTGGCTTGATCGGCCGTCCTCACTGAAGAGGCGCTCCCCTCACCCACTGCAATCAGTGATGTCGGGAATGCTTGCTTGACCGGTGCGACAGGTCGGCCTTGCTGGTTCGCTGGGAGGCAATGACCAACGGAAACACCGTACGTAGCACCACATCAGGACGGCTGTCAGCGATCCTCAGCTTGTACATATGTTCTTCGGCACAGGATGCCGCGATAGGATTGATGGGCCCCTGCGAGACAAAGCCCACCGATCCGATGGTGCCCGCCGGCTCGACGTACGCGATCGCTTCGACCCGCTGCGGCCCCAGCACTCCGCAGGTGGAGAAATCGTTGGTCGAGGCGACTCGAATGGCCACGTTGTCGCCCTTCCAATCCAGCACGCGCATCTCGCCTGTCGATCGAAAACGCAAGGAGTACTCGAAATCGGTCTTGCGGTTGCCCTCCGGTCGAGGAAACGCGATGCGCCTGCCAGCATCGATCAGGCAGCGCTCGACAGGGTAGTTGCCTAGCTCGTTCTTGATGACGTGAATGTCCGAAACCGATCCACTGGCCTCGACCACGAAGCGGAGAACCACCTGGCCCGATAGGTACCTGCGTGCATCTCCGGCGCGTTCGAAGCAGTCGACCATGGCAGGAACATGGGGCGCCATCGCCCGGTCCACTGCGCGCTCGTCTAGCACACCGATGGACATTTGCATGCCCATGGACTGGTCGTCGTCGGCGACTGCGGCGCGGGGCGAAGTCCCTCGCGACTGGTTTGGCAAACGCGCTCCTTCGGTTTGTGGCTCGGAAGCGCATCCGAAAAACATCGCACATAGAACACAAGCGACTCTAGGAGTATGGCCTCGCATGCTTGGTGAGATATTATACATATATTTCGCTGGGAATATATCGATTTTTCAGACTGAACATGCAGGGTCCTGTTTTGCTGCCGCACCCAGCCTTGCACCAACGCACGCAGGCGGACCCACGCCGGCCTGACCTTAACCGCCGACAGATATTTGAGTGCCCGTCGAACCGAAGTCGTCGACTATTTTTCGGCACGCCCGCTTTTTGTGTAATCCGAACGCGCTGCCAACGGCGGGCGCACGACCCTGCCTACATGACAGGACTGCAAGCCTGCATGCCTACATGCCGAGAAAACGGAGACGAAGATTCGAGGGCTCGTGTCCCAACGTACCCGCAAGGGGAGCAGGCGAACTCCCCTGGCGACTAGTACTGCGGCTCAAACTTGTACTCGTACTGGACGTCCCCGCCCTTGTCGAGCTTGGGATATTCGAAGTCCCGCAACACCCCGAGCAGGCAGTCCGCAACTTCTTGGCTCCCAAGTGTGCCCCCAGCCACGCGCGGCTTGCCGTGTCCGGCGGTGTCGATGGTAATGATAACCTTCACTGTCCCCTTGAACTCCCGGGTGTGTTTTTCATTGAGCACGTCCTGATAGCACCGGCGCGCTGAGGAATCGCGCTCCTGCAAGAGCAGCTTGATCTCAGCCTCCTTGTCCGGTGGGACGCCGCCGGTGTCAATGATCACCTGGGTGTCGTCCCGCACGATCCGGGGACGCGGGCCATTTTCCGTGTCCCTTGGGGTTGAAGTAGCCGAGGCACAAGCCCCGAGGCCGAGACAGGTTCCAATTACAAACAGGATGTGGGTCGCATTCATCGCATGGCCCTCCGCGTCGCAGGGGTTCGAAGGAACAACGACTGCGGTCTTAATCCGATAGCAGCGCGGAAGCAATGGTCAGACGCTGGATCTCACTCTTGTTGGTCGATCAGATCGACGTCCACTGGGTCGATCATCTAGAGTTGAAGTACCCTTGTTCCGTAGGAGGGAGTCTTCGCGCGCATGGACCGTCCGGACCACACCTTTTTCGCCACCGCCTTTGTCGAGAATTTTCCGCTCAAGGAGATGGCGGCCCACTATCCTGAAGCCAAGCGCACGCCACGCGAGCTGTGGTTTTCACCCGCCTCCGGCGGCACAGTCTTCATCTATCCGTTCGGAGCGCTGGTCTTTTTCGACGTGGGGCCGGAAGCGCGGGAGGCCGAGCTGGCCCGTCTGCACCGCATTCGGCCCAAACTGACCACCGCTCAGGTGATGGACGAGCAATTCACGGTGCGCGAGGATCCCGGCGTGCGGCCCGACGTAGTCAACGGCGTGTTGACGCTGGATCGGCTGACCTTCGAACGCGCTAGCGTGGTGGCGCTCACCGTGGCCCAAAGCGCAGCCATGGACTACTATGATCGCATCGTCGACCAGATGTTCAGCGGCACCGACAAGTTGGTGGACCGGCTGGAGAAGCTGGGGACCGTGCCACTGCGAACCCGGCACCTGCACAAATTTATCGGCGCTGCGTTGGGCACGCGCAACGAAGTGCTCTCCATCCTGCACCTGCTCGACAAACCTGAGGCGATTTGGGACGACCCCGGCGCGGACCACATCTACAGTGAACTGCGTGCGGAGTTCGACCTTGTCGATCGCTACCAGGCGCTTGAACTCAAGCTGCGCAGCGTGCAGGACGCGCTTGAGCTCATCACCGATGTGGCGCGTGACCGCCGCCTGGTTCTGCTCGAGGCGGCCATCGTCTTGCTCATTGTCTTCGAGATCGTGATCAGTCTCGTCCACCGCTAGCGAGACGTCCGACGTAGGGGTTGTGTTCGCGCTCCTCGCCGATGGTGGTTTCGGGGCCGTGGCCGGGAACGACCACGGTTTCGTCGGGCAGAGCAAATAGCTTGTCGTGGATGGAGTGCAGGATCTGTTGCGAGGAGCCGCCGGGAAAATCGGTGCGGCCGATGCCTCCCTCAAACAGGGTGTCGCCGGCCAGCAGCAGCGGCGCCTCGCCGGTCGCTTCGATGAACAGCCCTATCGAGCCGGGCGTGTGCCCTGGCGTGTGCAGGACGCGAGCTTGCAGCTGGCCGAAGCGCAGAGTTTCGCCGCCCGCGAGAATCTGCGAGGGTTCGGGTGGCTCGTCGGCGACCAGATCGAAGTGGCGCGCTTGGCGCACCAACCCCCGATAGAGGTCCAGATCGTCGCCGTGGATGGACACTGGGGCGCCGGTCGCTGCCTTCACGTCGCGCGCGCCGAGAATGTGATCAAAGTGGCCGTGCGTGTGAACGATTCCGACCGCTCGCGCGCCCAACTTGGTCAACAGGGCCAGGATTCTTCCGGCATCGCCGCCCGGATCGACGACCAGGGCTTCATGGGTGACCGGACAAACCACCACCGAGCAGTTGCATCCCACCGGCCCAACAGCAAGGCTCTTGCGCAGCATGGGCCAAGGTTGTCATGCGTAAATCGAAAGTCTACGAGCAGCCGGTGGTGGTGCCACAGTTGATACACTTGTGGCAGCTTCCGTTGGGAACCGTGATCGAGCCGCACTCGGGACAAGTGGGCGCGTCGCTGCGCACCAGGAAGCTGTACATTTCGCTTCCGTTCTGGCCATGGCCATTGCCATTCTTGCCGTTGTGGCCGTTGCTGCCCTCAGCCGGAGCCGACGCGGTTTCGGCCCCCACCGTCGGAGTCCCGCTCGGTTCGGCAGCGGTAGGCGCTTCACTTGGCGCTCGGCTCTCCACTGGGCTCTCACTGGCAGATTCGTCACGCACGAACTTGGAGCCCAGCCAGCGGAAGAGGTAGTCCATGATCGACGAAGCGCGGGGCAGCGCCGGATTCCCGGTGAAGCCCGAAGGCTCGAAGCGCGTGCGCGAAAACTTGTCCACAAAGAGCTTGAGGGGCACGCCGTATTGCAGAGCCAGCGAGATGGCCGTGGCGAAGCTGTCCATGAGGCCCGAGATGGTCGAGCCTTCCTTGGCCATGCGCACGAAGATCTCGCCGGGCTCGCCGTTGTCGTAGAGACCCACGTGAATGTAGCCTTCGTGGCCCGCTACCGAAAACTTGTGTGTTACCGATCGCCTCTCGTCGGGCAGCTTGCGCCGGATGATGTTGGGCGGCCCTGCCAGCTGGGCTGTCGCCTGCTGCGCGCCCGGGTCGGTCTTGCTGGTGGTGACCGGTTGGGTGCGCTTGCATCCCTCGCGGTACAAGGCGATGGCTTTCAGCCCCGCCTTCCATGCCTCGGTGTACGCCGTCTCAAGCTCCTCCACGCTTGCGTCTGCGGGCTGGTTCACCGTCTTGGAAATGGCGCCCGAGATGAAGGGCTGGGCAGCCGCCATCATGCGGATGTGACCCATGGCACTGATCGAGCGGGTGCCATTGGCCGCGCGGAAGGCGCAATCAAAGACCGGCAGATGGTCGCAGTCCAAGCCGGGCGCGCCCTCGATGGTCTCCTCGCGGTCCACGTAGTCGGCGATGGCCTTGCGCTGGCTTTCATCGTAGCCAAGGTGCTGCAGCGCCTCGTCGACGGTGTTGTTGACGATCTTGATGGTTCCGCCGCCCACCAGTCGCTTGTACTTGATGAGCGCGATGTCGGGCTCGATGCCGGTGGTGTCGCAATCCATCATGAAGCCGATGGTGCCGGTGGGCGCCAGCACGCTGGCCTGGGCGTTGCGAAAGCCGTGCTCGGTCCCCAGACGAATCGTATCGTCCCACGCCTCACAGGCTGCGGCCGTCAAGTCTTTGGGCACAAGCGCAGCATCGATCTTGTCCACGTGGTAGCGATGCTTCTTCATCACCGCAAGGAAGGGCTGCTCGTTTTCGGCGTAGCCAGGGAAGGGGCCGGTCACGTCGCGCGCGATGGTCGCGCTGGTTCGGTAGGCCCAGCCGGTCATGAGAGCAGTGACGGCGCCGCACCAGGCGCGCGCGGGCGCCGAATCGTAGGGCAGGCCAAGCGACATGATGAGCGAGCCGAGATTGGCATAGCCCAGACCCAGCGGCCGGAAGCGCAGCGAATTGGCTTCGATCTCCGGTGTCGGGTAGCGGGCGTTGCCTACGATGATCTCCTGCGCCAAGATGGTGATCTCGATCGCGCGCTTGAAGTCATCGGTTGCGAAGGTGCCGTCTGGCCGCAAGTACTTGCGTAGGTTCAGCGATGCGAGGTTGCACGCCGAGTTGTCGAGAAACATGTACTCGGAGCAGGGGTTGGAGGCGTTGATGCGCGCCGTGTTCGGGCAGGTGTGCCAGGCGTTGATCGTGGTGTCGAACTGCAGGCCGGGGTCGCCACACTCCCAGGTGGCTTGCGCGATGGTGCGCCAAAGCTCCCGAGCTTTGTACGTGGTCACGGTTCGTCCACCAACCACGGCCCGAGTGGACCACTCGCGGTCCTTCTGCGCGGCCTCCATGAAGTCGTCAGTTACTCGCACCGAGTTGTTGGAGTTTTGGAAGAAGACAGACTTGTAGGCCTCGCCGTCGAACGAGCCATCGTAGCCCGCGTCGATGAGAGTCCACGCCTTCTTCTCTTCCTTGGCCTTGCAGCGAATGAACTCCTCTATGTCCGGGTGATCGATGTTGAGGATTACCATCTTGGCCGCTCGTCGCGTCTTGCCGCCCGACTTGATGACGCCCGCGAAGGCATCGAAGCCCTTCATGAAACTGACTGGGCCAGACGCCGTGCCGCCGCCGTGGAGAAGTTCCTTCGACGATCGGATGGGTGACAGATTCGTGCCTGTGCCCGAGCCGTACTTGAACAGCATGCCCTCGGTCTTGGCCAGGCCCAGGATGGACTCCATGGTGTCGTCCACGCTGTTGATGAAACAGGCTGAACACTGCGGTTCTGACTCGATGCCCACGTTGAACCAGACGGGCGAGTTGAAGGACATCTTCTGCTCGACCAGCAGGTGCTTGAGTTCGGCGCGGTAGTTGTCGGCCGAAGCCTGGTCCGCAAAGTACCCGTCCTGCATTCCCCATCGGGTGATGGTATCGGCCACGCGGTCTATGAGCTGGCGCACGGAGCGCTCGCGTCCGGGTGTGCCCAACTGGCCACGGAAGTATTTTTGCACGACTACGTTGGTAGCGGTCTGGCTCCAGCCACTTGGAACCTCGACATCGCGCTGCTCGAACACGACCTTGCCGCCTTCGCCGATAATGCTGGCCGTGCGTTGTTCCCAGATGACACCTGCGTAGCCATTGTCGCCGGCCCGGGTGAAGGATCGTTCAATTCTTATGCCGGGCGCTTGCTTGCGGCTCTTCCCGCGACTGGCGCGGGCATCTTTGGTGAACGCTGGGCCCGGGATTGGCAATTCAAGCCCATTGGGCCGAGGGTTCCGTTGGCGTCGGCTATCTTGCTTGTCAAGCATCAGCACTCCTCCTCCGTGATTTCGTCTCGGCTTCAGGCCGCCGAGCCTGCTGTCTGCACTCTTGCTCCTACTGTTGTGACCCAAAGAGTTACGAGATCACCAACCAACAGAGCTTACGAAGTGCTCGCTTGCCCTGCACGACGGACGGCAAGATTAGTGTCGCCATTCGCCCCCGGTGTCAACAAGAAACACAAGATATAGTGCTATGCTACAACCTACCACACTATATATTGTGTGTTGATAGTTTGTGGTATTCATACGGATTCGCCTTTGCATCCGGCCACTTCTGGCTATCCATATCCATGTGGAAAGAAAGGAGATGACCATACGTTGCATCACGTCTCTTTGGCGACAACGACGTCAGGGCCACAAACTATCGATGCTTGTGCTTCTCGTTTAAGATCACCCCTGTGATCTGGCTAGAAGGAGTCTCCTACCTGCGTGCGGGCAGCCCAGCTCTCGCCGACGTGACACTTGGAGTGTCTTTCGGCGAGATGGTGGTTGTGCACGGGCTGACCGGCTCTGGCAAGAGTTCCTTGCTAGCCGTGGCGGCCGGAGCTCGAGCACCAGACTCGGGCGCTGTCTGGATAGCGGAACACAACATCGTCGGCCTGCAGGCATCGTCGCTGCCATATGTTCGCCGCAACATTGGATATCTGCCGTCCGAGCCCTTGCTCATTCCGGATGAAACCGTACTGGAGAACATAATGTTGGCCCTGGCCGTTCGCGGCGAGCCGATCGATTCGGCTGAGGCAGACGCACGCGAGACCCTAGCCATGGTGGCTGATTCGGCCTGGGAAAACCGCCTGGCCCGATCTTTGTCTACGGGCCAGCAGCGCTTGGTCGCGCTCGCGCGGGCGTTGGTTGGCCCCCCGTCACTTGTGGTGGTGGATGAGCCGGCAGCGGGAATGGGCGGAGACGACCGCGAAGGTATCGTCCGCGCACTCGTCTGGGCCCGCGAGCGAGGTTGCGCTGTCCTATGCGCCACCTCCGATCCCGGCTTTTCTCAGATGCTGGTGGATGCGGGTGGCCGGCGAGTTCACTTGGAAAGTGGCCGCATAGCCGGCGCGCCATCCATCGGCCTCGTGCCCGCCCCGGTTCATTTTGCCGGCCAGAGCGAGCGCGAGATCGCTGAGTCGTCCCAAGCGATTCGCTCATCCGCCCGCCGTTCGTCGGGCGAGGAGTCGTCTTGACCGTCAGGTGGATCCTACGCCGGGCACGTCGGCAGGCAGTATCTCAGCGCCGTGCGCTTTGGATCGCAGCTGGCTCGTTCTTGGTGCTCGCTCTCGTCAGTGGCGTTACCGTCTTGGGGCTGCGCGCGACGCGAGGATGGATAGGCACCGTGGGCCAGGGCGTGCATGTGATCGCCTTCCTGCGGGACGAGATGGAACCTGACCAAGCCACCCAGCTAACTGACCTGCTGCGACGGCGGCCAGGGGTGGCCAGCGTGCGCTTGGTTGAGCCGGCCGAAGCTCTCGTGCGGCTGCGGGACGCGGCACGGCTGTCGCCTGCCGCAGGCTCGTGGCTGAACGATCTCGAACCCGGATACTTCCCGCGCTCAATCGAAGTGGCGCTTGCGGCCTCGGCGGACCTGCCGCAACGGGCAGCGGAGTTGTCACGACGCCTGCGCGGGGTGGCAGGGGTGGCGGGGGTGGATGCAATGACAGACGGAGTGGCTCGCCTTGGCGCCTGGGTTCGCTTCGGCCAGCGCCTGGGCTGGGCCGTGGTTCTGGCCGCAGGCATCGCGGCTCTCTCGTTTCTCGTCGGTACGGTCTTGCGCGGGAGGGAGGCCCGACGGCGCCAGGCGAAGGTCCTGGTGATTCTCGGTGAGACTGCGGCGAGCATTCGGCTGCCGGGCAATATCGCACTTGCCGCCGCTGGGTTGCTGGGAGCGCTCGCCGCCATGTTGGTGCTGCGCCTTGCCTGGCCCGCGCTGTTGACTACGGTTGAAGGTGCACTCGGCATCGCGCCGACCCCAGTCGGGTTTTTCCTGGCCTCCTGGGAGTCTGCCGTCGGTCTCTTGGCTGCCCCTATGCTTGGCTGGGTGCTTGGCTACGTATCCACTCCCGTGTCGGGCTGGGGCGATGCCTAGTACCGCCTCTCGTAGGTTCGTGGCTGGTTGGGCGGCCGGATGGACGGCGGCGGAGTCGGTGGCCGGAACCGGTGGCCGGAACCGGGTTCGGCTGCCGGTCCCGGAACCGGCAACCCGATCCAGTTATGAGCTTTCGAGAATCGGTACTAGTTCGCATGGCAGCGTTGTTGTCTGGTTGCTCCTGCTCATGCCAAGCCCGGCGGCGTGGGCCGAACCAGTCGACGATGGTGCGAGACTCGCCCAGCGTCTTGCCACGCGGCAGGAAGTATTGGAACGCCAGAAAGATGGTGCGGAAGCCAGGGTGCGCGAGCAGGCCCTGCTGGCCTACCGGATGACGCGGCGACGTGGGCTGGGTTTCATGAGGAGTCCGGAGTCACGACGGGACGACGCAGAAGCGGCTGATCTGGCTCTGAACTCGCTCGGCAAGGGCCTATCCGAAGCTCGCGCCCTGCTCGACGAGCTTGCGCATGTGCGTGCCGAACGCGTGGCACTTGACCGGGCGTGCAGCCAGCGGGTGGATGCACCTGCTGGCGCGGTCGAATCCTTTCGCCGATTTGCGCGCCCCGTGCGCGGGGCCATGGTTGGTGAGCCTGGCATCCGTCGCGACGCCCCCACGGGGACCGAGTTGCGCCGCGACGGAATCGAGTTGCTGGCCCGTCTGAACGAACCTGTTCGCGCTGTGGCTGCCGGCGTGATCCACCGCGTGGAAAAGCTGCCCCAGGGTGGGTATGCCGTGGTGACCCAACACCCAGCAAGATGGGTCAGCGTCTTGTCGGGCCTGCGTGGCGTGGTGGTTGCTCCCGGCGAACCTGTCGAAACGGGAGAGGTCCTAGGCCTTGCCGGCCGGAACCTGGATGGCGCAGCCGTTGTCTCACTCGATTTGTGGCACAGCCGCCAATCAGTAGACCCGCGCGACGTGATCCCTGGCCTGCCGAGACACTAGCCTTCCTACGCCTTAGCCAGCCGGCCGGTGCTACGCAAGTCTTCAATGCTGGCCATGAACTGGAGTCGCTCGATATGCTCAGCCAAGGCGGGTGAGGCGTGCAGGTACGCATGCCACGCTGCTGCGGCGAAGGCGTCAGGTGACACTCCAAACTCCGAGGCCAGCTTGGCAGCCTGCGCAAGATGTCGGTCGAGCCTGCTGGCCAACTGGATTCTGTTGGCAGCCACGCGTTCTGGGGGTTTCTCAGTGGGTTCGGTGTGCGAATGGCCGGTTGTCATGGCTGCTGCTCCTTCGTGCTGGCTACTACGGGAAACACCGCAGGCGGTTGGTCAACCCTGCGGCGCTCAGAGAAACGCTGGTTGCGCGACGAGATGCCGATGGTCGACTGTGGCCGGCCCTCGCGATAATGTGGAGACCTGAGCGCCTTGGAGAACTCCAACACGGGAACCATGAAATGGTTTCCACACCCTCCCGCGATGGTGCGCCACGCGCGGTGCTGGCAAAGCCGGCGGGCTCCCCACGCGAGTAGACTTCTCATGACCGCGGCTCTGCTGACGGGTGCGATGCCGGCGTTGGCTGGTCCTTTCGACGATCCTCACGTTGGCAGTCTTGGCTTCTCGGGTCCCACCACCGGTGATTTGACAGCGGTGTACTGGAATCCGGCTGCGTTGGGCATGCTCCAGGGGAATCAGTTCATGTTCGGAGCTTCGCTGCGCGCGACCCGGGTCACGGTCGATCGCGCCCCGATCGACGCTATGACGGGGCTGCCCGGCGGCACGCGTGTTTTCCCGTCGGCGACAGGCAGTGGCCTCGAACAGCCGTTCGGCTGGCCGCCCGGGCCCGGCGGCTTTCTCGGGGTGGGCGCGGGCGTGGCACGGCGATTCGCCCTCGCGATCGCTGCCTACACGCCGTTTTCGCAGAAGCTCAGCTTCGATGTTGCGACGCCGACGCGCTATCACCTGGTGAGCGTCGACTCACGGCAACTCGCGCTGGTGTCCGGACTGGCCATCGAACTGACGGATTCATTGCAAGTCGGTATCGCGCCGGGGCTGCTTTTCAGCTACGGCCATCTGGTGTTCGACGAGGACACGGCACTGGGTAGCCCGTCGGTGGAAGATCCCAACGCAGCGGCACGCTACGACCTAGCTACGGATGGAACCCAGGCGCCGTCCTATTTCGTGGTGGGTGGCATCCACTTTCGGCGGGCGGCCTGGGAAGTGGGCCTGGCCTACTCCAGCGCTCCTTTGGGTAGCGGCGGGACAGTCAAGCTGGCCATGGAACGAAGCCAGGTCACGCCTCCTGCAAGGGCGGCGACAAGCGATCTTTGTTCCGCGGTCGGGCACAGGCCCTGCGTGTCCAGTGAGATGAGTTACCACCTGCCCGATATCTTCACAGCGGGGGTCACATGGCACGCCACCCGGCACTTGGATGCGGTCGGGATCGTGCGTTGGATTCGCTATGGCGAATATGATCGGATCACGATCCGCCTCGTCGGCCCGAGCGGCAACGGACTATTGGCCAACGGCCTGGCGGATCAGTTGGTATTGTACCGCGGTTTCCAGGATAGCTGGGACATGCGGGCGCGTCTCGTCCACGCGCCCTTGCGCTGGTTTCGCTGGAGCGGAACGCTGCGCATGGAAACTTCGGCCGTGCCCGATGCCAACGTGAATGCAGCCGCAGTGGACGGACTGAAACTCGAGCCTGCGCTGGCCACCGAGTTCACTCTCGGGCGCCACCTGCGGCTCTCCGCAGGCTATGCGCTGACCTGGATGTTTCCCGTCACGGTTGCCAGTTCGGTGTTCAATCCCGCCGCAGCCGCGGCTTGCGCGCAGGCGGCCGAGGATCTCTCTTCGCCCGCATGCCAGGCGCGCTTGGCGGGCCAGGCGCGTCCGACGGCCGCCGGCAGCTACAAGATGTTGCGGCACACCCTGGCGCTAATGACTACGGTCAACTTCTAGATCATGTCCGCACGACCGCTCAACGTCCTCTCTCTGGCCCTCGCAATCGCTGGATGCAGCGAGGAGCCGGTGTTCGAGTACGACTCGCGTCCCATCGACCTGCAACGAGCGCCAGTCGACTCTGGCGGGTCAGCCATGGGAGCCACGCTGGCCAAGGTGGCAGTGGGATCCGACTCCCCATGGCTTCTCATCGACACGGGCTCCTTGCTGTCCAGCCTGCGCCGCGGAGTCTGTCCGTTACCCACGCCAGAACCGGTGGCCTACACGGGCGACATCCAGTTGCTGGCGGTATCGAACGCCAATGCACCTCTGCGAGCCTCGTTTCGCGGTATCACACTTTTCGATATCTGCGCGGGCGCGGTGGGTGACGCCAACACCCAGGTGGCAGGAGTTCTGGGGGGAGATGTCTTGCGCAACTTCTCGCTAGCCTTCTCACTCCCTCGCGACCCGAACCAGCCTGCCACCACGACCATCTACAGCGACCTTCCAGCCAGTGATTCCGATCTGGCGGCGGACGGCTACGCCGTGATGCGGTTCAGCCTACGCGGCAGCACGACGACAGCGACCACCTCGGGAAACGGGCTTCCGGGTTTGCCCTCCAGTCGCGTGATGATGCGGGCGTGCGCCAACCCCCCTGCATTCGCTCCTGACGGGCCGGCGCAAACCTGCAACACGGGAGACGTCGAGGTGCAGGCCGCAGGGACCAATCTTCTCCTCGCGCTCAGCACGGGACACGGGCCGTTGATCCTGAGCGCGAGTGCCTGGCGGCGCCTGGGCGGCCTGGTACCGGCGCCGCTGGGGGCAGGGGAGCCGTCGCTCTACTCGCCCATGGTCGCCGATCCGATTCCTGCGCATTGGGCGACCGTGTCGCGTTTGGCGCTGGTGGACGGCGACTCGGGCGACGCGTGGCCTGGCGCCTGTGCTGAGTTGGCGCGCGGCCGTCGCATCGAATGGACACTGGTGAACCAGAACAACGGCGGCTGCTTTCAGCCTTGTGACGTGAGCGGTGGTGTGGCCTATCCGGCTGCCGCCTATCTGGAGATCGGCTCTGATCTACCTGCGGCCATCATCAGCGACACCAGTGACCTCATCAACAACCTCAACGAGGACTTCCCCTCGGGCGCTCAGGTCGATGGCGTGATTGGGGCAGAGACTCTGGCCGGGACTAGCTTCGAGATCGACTACGTCAGCCAGCCACAAGGGCGGCTGGTGGTGGCTTGCGACTCAGGCGCCGACCGACAGACTTGCTGGGCGGCTCCACGTTGTCTGGGTCTGAGTGGCTCAGGCCAGACCCACATGTGCTTTGGCCTACCGCCGCTCGGGCTCGCCCCTGCGTGCCCGCAGTAAAACGGACCTACGGGACCGAGGGTGTCCTGGCCGCGGCCGTCTTGGCCTCCAGCGTGGACACGGTGTCTTCCAACTGCTGAATGGTGGCGCGAAGGTTGGCAACTTCCTGCTGCGTGGCCAAGCCGAGCACGCCGGCTGCCACGCCTCCCGCCCGGTCCATCCCGGACTTGAGCGTGCCGCCCAGGCTGAGGGCCTTCATGGCCGCGTTCATCAGGCGTGGGTCGCTGGCGAACTTGGCCACGCGGGGATTGCCCGCCAAGCGCATGGCTTGACCCACAACGATGTCCTTGATCGACGTAATTACCGGCATGACGTGATCTCTTGCCACGGTCCGGCGGCTGGGTCAACGCATACGCGTCTGTTGTGGGAACCCGGAAAATCCGGGATAACCAGCCCCTGCCCGGATGAACATCCTCAACAACCCACTCAGCCAGTTCATGATTTCAATCGTCCTGCTGGCTGGCCTCGCGCCCATCATCGTCTGGTTTTTCCGTGACACCTGGGCTGCCCTTGACGCCGCAGCAGTGGCCTATCGCCAGCAGCGAGGGGGACGCCTCGACCCGCGCACGCCGGCGACTCTGGTGCTGGCCGCGTTCTGTCTCATCCTCATCAACTACTTCGGCAGCCTGGAGTTTTTCGACGCCCACATCGTGCCGGCCTTGAAACGGTACGATGAGGTCCATCCCGGGACTCTTCACGTGTGGCTGTACGAGGATCTCTACTGGCGCATCTACTGGGGTCTGTCTCGCTATCTGGTGTACCTGTTGCCGCTGGCGGTCTGGCCGTTGCTGTTCAAGGAGAATCCTCTCGATTTCGGCCTGCGCGTGCGTGGCTTTCTGGAACACGCGTGGATCTATCTTTTTTGCTTGGCGGTGGTGATTCCCACGCTGGCGCTGGTGGCCCACATGGGTGACTTCGGGACTTTCTATCCGATGTACCATCTGGCCAGTCGTTCTTGGCTCGATTTCGCGATTTGGGAGGCACTTTACGTGGGCCAGTTCTTCACGCTGGAAGTGTTCTTTCGTGGCTTCTGGGTCAGAGGATCGCGTGGTCTGGGCAGCAACGCCATCTTCTTCATGGTCGGACCCTACGTCATGATCCACTTCGCCAAGCCGTACCTTGAGGCGTGCGGGGCGCTCGTGGCCGGCGTGGTGCTGGGCTCGCTGTCGATGAAGACCCGCAGCATCTGGGCGGGGTTCCTCGTGCACGCGACGGTGGCGGTCCTCATGGACCTGCTCGCTCTCGACCATCGCCACGAATTACCCACACTGCTCACGCCCGGCTCGTCGGTCCGGCTCGCGTTTCCCTACACCTCGGCCGTACTTTTCAGTGTCTGGGTGCTCGCCGTTATCGGTTTGGCCTTTGCGCTCTGGCGGCGACACGGGCGGAAGGTGATCGCGTCTGCATAGTCGCGTGGGAAGCCCGCCGGCTTTGCCCTGCGGGGACTTCGGGACGGGGCCCGCCACCCTCGCCACCCCACTCGCTTCGTTCGCGCCCTCGCCGCCGGCGTACCATCGCGGGAGGGCATGGGAACCCTCTCAGGGTTCCCATATCAGTGTCCGCTCTCCCTCCCGTCCCCGGTCCCTAAACCACGGAGGTTGTGAGAGAGCCGGTTCCTTGAGATCGGAGACGGGAGGGAGAGCGGAACACTCCTAGCCGCCGTGCGGAAAGGCGTTTGAGGCCTTCCGCACGGGGCGTAGGAGGTGGTCGGGACGGATGTCGCATACAAACTGCCAGGCGTCCCTTGGGGTTGGGGTTATTGGGGTGGGGGGGAGGGACAGGGACGCTGGGCAGGCTGCCTGAAGACAACTTGGTCTCGGCCTTCGATTCCTTGTGTTGGTCGTTTTCAGACCACGGCAGCCACCGCCATCGCGCGGGTTGCGCGCGGTCCGGAGAGTGCGGCCATTGCCTGTGACCAACCAGATACTTTCCACGATTCACAGCGTACGCGCCGAACGACCCCGAAGCAGTCGGACCTGATTCTGAAACCGATGTCCGTCCGAACCGCGGCGTAGTGTCAGACGCTGTCCTACGCGCGCGTCAGCAAGCTGCGCATCATCGACGGAGAAAGACGGACGGCGATTGCGGCGTCTCTGCTAGAGTAGGTTGCCGCATGGAACGGTTCTTCTGGATCTGTGTCGCCGGCGGAATAGCGGCTGCCCCATGACCAGACGCCACGAGTTTCGTCATGACGACTGGGAATCTGCGGCCCTTCGACTCGACGAGATTATCTGCGCGCACAGTGGTGAAGATCCTTTCGAAGAGGCATTGAAGCTGCTCGTGGCGAAGCTGACGCACGAGATGAATGCCGCACGTGCAGCCTTTCTCGCGCGGCGCCGCGATGACGGAGCCGTGTGCGAAGTCAACCGGCTCCTGCGGGCGGCCGGCGAGCGATGGGACGGGATTCTCGAGCCCGGGGCCACGACCCGCCTGAACGGGCCCGAGCTCGTGCGCTGTGCTTCCGTGCTGAATCGCGTGCGCTTAATCGCGGATGATCTGGTCGGGCTCGATGCCATCTTCGAGTACATGGTCACGAGGGCCGCCAAAGGCCAGAAGGGACAGTACTTCACGCCCCGGAATGTGATCGCGGAGGTGGTCGCCATGGTCAGGCCCACGGCCGGCGAACGCGTAGTTGATCCGGCCTGCGGATCGGGCGGATTTCTTCGCCACGCCCTTTTGCAGGAGCCCCGGTGCTCGGTGTGGGGCTTTGATCAAGATCCTCGCGCCCTGCGGGTTGCCCGGGTGATGTTGGCCGCCAGCGGTCAGACGACCGCGCGCGCGATGCGGGTCGACAGCCTGAGGCGCCCGGCGCCCCGGCTCCGCACTAGACCGGCCCCGGTTCTGGAAGATCTCATGCGCGCGCAAGAGCCAAGATTCCGGGGCTTCGACGTTGTGCTGACCAATCCGCCCTTCGCCGGCGACGTGGGATCCGCCCACGCCGAGGCCTATGAGCTGGCGCGTAGCCATCGCGTCGAACGCGATGTCTTGTTTCTCGAACGCTGCGTGGAGCTTCTCAAGCCCAACGGGCGCCTGGCCATCGTACTTCCTCACAACAAGGTTGGCGCCGAGCAATGGTCCTACTTGCGTTCCTGGTTGCTTGAGCGTGTTGCCATCGTGGCCGTGCTCGGCCTGGGCAGAAACACTTTTCGACCCCACACCAGCCAGAAGGCTTGCGTGGTCATTGGCTGCAAGCGTCCCAAGCCGACCCGTCACTTTCGCGACGAAGAGATCCTGTTTTTCATCAGCGAACGCGACGGCAAAGACCATCGCGGGCGACTCGTGTACGAACGGGATGGAGCGGCGATCGACCATGACCTCGCGCAGGCCACTTCGCTGGTTCGGCGCCGTTTCGAGCTGCTGCAAGGGGGCGCCTGAGCCATGGGCATCCATGTCCTGCGCCGTGTGGCTGACCTGGGTGATGGGCTCGTGCTGGCGCCGGAACGATTCGATCCCCGCCGGCGCGTCGAGGTCGTCGCGCGCTGCTGCCTGTCCGACGTCGTGGACATCGTCGCTGACAACGTCTCCGCAAGGTCGTGGAAGTCGCCGGACGCGGTTCTGATTCTCGATACTACGCACGCCTATGAGGGCTTCGTCGTGTTTCGACACGATCCAGTGCCGCCGGCGAGCATGGGCAGCGCCAAGCGTCGGGTGCAGGCTGGTGACGTCATCATCTCGCGCCTGCGGCCCTACCTTCGCCAAGTGGCGCTGGTTGACGAGGCGTTGTTTTCTTTGTGTCCGGGCGGCAACGCGGTGGTGGCCAGCACCGAATTCTTCGTCTTGCGCGGTCGGGCTGTGTTCGAGGCCGCGGGTTTGGTTCCCTTCTTGCTGTCGCAACCCGTGCAGGCTGCACTGGCCGCCGGTCAGGAGGGTGGCCACCATCCGCGCTTCCGTCAGGAGCTGCTGTGCTCGTTGCCGGTACCAGACTGCGTGGTCAGCAACCTGCGCAAGACGGCGCAGCAGATGCGCCGATTGGCGGCTGTGGTGAGGAGTTCGTTCTTGGCTTCTCGATCCCTTGTGGCAGGCGTGGAAGCCGAGATGGGATAGCCAGGCTGGCATCGCAGCCGCAAGCGGCGTTGGCGAATCAGACCTCCGGCCACCAGCAACGGAGAACGCGGAGGGGCGAGGGAGTCCGCAGAGTCGTTGCGCGCGGCCGCGCACCGCAGCGTGCAGGCTCTCGATGTCGGCTTGTCCATTTTCTTCCGACACTGGTACCCTAGCGGGTCGCGGCGGATGCACGGCACCCACGACTACCTGGCAGGGCTTGCGCAGATCCACACGCGGGAAAGCGTGGAGGAGCGCCGAGCGCTGTGGCGGCAGGGCTTGGCCAGTTTGGCCGTGGCGGCTTCCGATCAGCAACCCACGCCGCTGGAAGGTCTGGCCACCGAGCCGCTCTTGAACAGCGTGCGGGTGGCTGTGTCCGACGGGCTGCTCGACGATATGAGCTTTCTTTCGCGGCCTGTGGCCATGGCTGCGCTTTTCGAGCTGGCGGGTGCGTTGCCTCCTGGGCCCGAGAAGCGCGAACTGGGCCGGCGCGTGTTGACCGCCCTGCACGACGGGGATGCTGCCACCTTCGTCACGCTTGCGACCTCGCTCGCTCTGGCGTCGCCGCGCGCGCTTGGGGGTGCTCTGGTGCGCGCGCGGGTGGCACTTTCGTTGCGCCTGCCCATCGCGGCAGGTACCGGCGCGGACACCTTGGCCTTGGCGCTCATCTCGCGCCCCGAGTTGGAACGAGAATGGCTGACCGCCCATTCTCTCGGCCCTTTGCCCTCTCGCCGCCTGGCCGGGCGCTTGCTTGAACGGGCCGCGCGCGAGGCCGCCCGTCGTGCCCAGGAGGGTGACGACAGCGGCGTGCGCGTGTTCGAGCGCCCGACGGTTCGCGCAGCGTGGAGTCGGCTCATCGGCGATCGTGAGTCGCTGGTGTGGCGTCACGTGGCCGCCGCGCGTGGCCTGCTGGCCGCGGCCGTGCCGATGCGCGCAGAGGAGATCGATCGCGACCTTCAGCCCCGTCTGGGTCCCAGCGAATGGCGGCGTGCCGCCACCTCGCTGGCCGCCACGGTTGCGCACGATCCCGACAAGGCCCTGGCGCGCTGTTTGGAGATCCTGGCCGGCGAGATCACAGCCAGGGATCCGGGCGTGGCTTCGGTGATGATTTTCGGCCTTTCGCGCGCGGTGGAAGAGGAACCCGAGGCGTCGGAGGAGCTTTTGACCAAGCTGGTCCTGGTGGGTGGCATCGAGGCCATTGAGGCGCTCGTCGATCTGCACGAAGAGCATTCGGGCAACCCCATCGGGGCACAGGCGGCGTTCAGCGCTGTGCAGACTCTTCGCGCGACTGCGCCGACCGATGATGACGGGGCCGTGGCACTCGTCCAGGCGCTCATGGACGACTTGGATATGAGTGCATCCAGCCCGAAACCTACGCTGCGCACCACCCTTGCGGCGGCCTTGCGCGTCTTCGCTGAAGGAGGAGATCTCGGCCCGGCCGCCGACGCGGCCTTGGCTGCGGCCAACCAAGCCATCACCACTCTGGAGAACACCGGCGACGCCACGTCGGCGGATCGGCAGGCCTTGTTCCGCGCCCTGCGTGAGCTGGACGCCGGGCTCCTGCAGACCTCGACCTTGTCTGATCTGCTCACGGTTCGCAGCCGCGAGGATCCGGGCCCCGACGGCCCGCTCGCGGACATGTTGTGGCTTCTGGGAAGCTGGCTTCTCGGCCGCGAACAGCAACCTCTCGTCGAGAAGACCGTGCCGCATGTGACGCTTCGTTTTCGTCAGCTGCGCACCCTGCTGCACCTCGTGGATGCGGAATTCGGTGCCCAGGACGAGCCGTCGATTCCCGTGCGCAGCCGCTGCACGCACACCTTCCGCATGCTGTGCGAGCGGGTGCGCGCCGACACGGTCACGCCGCTGCGTCGGCTGACATGCGCCATCCTGGCCCGGGCTGCGGATGCGGTTGTGCGTGAGCAGGTTTACGAACTGTCCGACGCCTTCATTGCCGCGTGTTGGTCTGTGCAGAGTACCCTCGACCTCCGCTGTCTTGCCGAGGCGTGTATGGCACCGGAGTTCCGGGAGCTGTTTGCGGCCATGGCGGAGGTGGCTCTCCTCGTCGGAGAGCGCAGCGGCCGCAACGCGGACGAGCAGGCCTTGGTGCAGAGCCTGCACGGTGTCGCGGAGGCCTTGCCTTCGGGCAGTTCGGCGCGAGTCGAAGGACTGCGTCGTGGCCTGCTCGGCATCACACGTGCGCTCGAGGCCTTCACCGAGGCGCAGTGTGTTTCCGACTTGCGTCGCGGCGACGACGGCACCGCACTCGACCGATTGGCCGGAGCCATCACCTACGCGGCCCGTCTCATCGCCGGCGCCACCCGGCGTACGGGCCTACGCGAGGGCTTTTTTCCGTCCTCATCGTCGCGTGGCTTGCGCAAGCTGGACGCCTGGGTCGAACGCGCCTTGCTGGAGAAAGACGAGGGCATGGGGGCTGCCGCTGCGGTTGCTGCCGAGGCCGTGCGACAGGATTTGCCGCCGCTCTTTGCCGAAGTGGTCGGTCGGGTGCTTTTGCGCATCGGGCGCTTACCGCGCGATCTGTCGGCCTCGGACGAGGTGGCCCACATCGTCAGGGCCGGGCACCAGCTTCCCTTGCCGCCCTGGCTACCGCCCAGCCGCACGCTTGGTGGATTCTATGTGTTGCGTCCCATAGGCACGGGCGCCGGTGGATCGGTCTTCGTTGCCCGCCGGGCCGAAGAACGCCATGAAGAAACGGCCGAAACCTTTGCGCTGAAAGTGCCAGCGTACACCGGCGCTGCGGCGCACACCTTGTCCGAAGAGGAGTTCCTTCGTCTTTTCCGCGAAGAGGCGGGTGCGCTTCTGACCTTGCCTGGTCACAAGAACCTTGCCGGGTTTGTCACCTTCGACGCTGGCGCCAAACCCAAGCCCATTCTGGTGATGGAACTGGTGCAAGGTCTCACGCTGGAACGCATGCTCGACAAGCGAGCCATGTCCATGCCCAGGGCGCTCGATGTTCTCGACGGGCTGGCGGCGGGTCTCGAGGCGATGCACAGCGCTGGCATCGGCCATTTGGACGTCAAACCCTCCAACGTAATCCTACGCTACTCGAACGAAATCGGCCCGCAGACGCGAGTGCGGCAGGCCCCCAGCGTGGCGCCTGTTCTTGTGGACTTCGGCTTGGCTGGTCGCAAGGTGCGCCCCGGGTGCGGCAGCCCGTACTACGGCGCGCCCGAGGTCTGGGACACCGCGAGCTTCGGCGGTCGCGTGGACCCACTGGCAACTGACGTCTACGCTTTTTCCTGCCTGGCATACGAAGTGTTGACCGGAATCACCCTTTTTGGTGGGGACAGCCTGCCAGCGATCATCACCGCGCACCTCACTCACGAAGATGGACCTGAATCATTGCGCTGGTTGCACAGACACGGTCAGGCAGCGGCCCTTGCCGACCTGCTGTCCATGGGCCTGCGCCGCAATCCCCACAAGCGCATCAGGCTGGCGGATATGCGGACCGCACTCGGCGAAATCGGCCGCAAGCGCTTGCGCGCGTTGACTTGGCCGTTGCGGGCGTAGAGACGGGCGTGCCGTCCCCAATACCAGGAGCGCTTAGGTTTGAGTGGCACAGGTCATTGTCGCCGCATCGGTTCCCCGACAGACACGCCTTCGGTGTTAGAGGACTTGAGCGCTCTTGCTCGTTCGGTTCGCAGAACAGGAGGAATCATGCGTTTGCTCGCCGATTCTGGCGCCCAGCGAATTCAGCCCATGGGTGGCCATGGCGCACTCCGCCTGGCCAAAGGAGCATGAAGGTGGTCAATCGAAAGACTGTACGGACGGCCCCATCGCCGGCCCATCAATGGCCTCTCTTGGTTGCGCTGGCTGCTCTCTTGGGGGGTTGTGGGGGGCACGCACTGCATGCGGCCAGCGATGGACCTGCCGTCGCTGGCTCCAGCGGGGAGGGTGGAAATACCGAACTCGGCGGCGTCATGGCCAGCGGGGGCAACGCCCAAGGAGGTGGCGTGGCGAGCGTCGGCGGGGTGGTCATCGCCTGGCCAGGAATCGGCGGTCAAGGAGGCGGCGGGTTTAGCAGCACGCCATCCGCCACCGGAGGCGTTACTGTATTCCAAGGAGGCAGCGTCGGTCCCGATCAAGATGGGGGAGAAGCTGACGGCGAGATCTCAGACCCAGTAATGGACGTATGTGGCGACGAATGGTTCTGGGATAAGATAGGCATATATGTGATTGGAAGTGGCCAGTGTGGGCCCTACCGGCAGGATCTCCCTCACCCAATCCAGGGCAATTTGGTTTTCGATGGCGAAGGCCAGATCATCGACGTTGCGCTAGCTGGCGTATCGCGCACTGACGCGGTGTCGTCACTGGCTGGCTATCGCTGGTCCTGCAGGGCAGGCCAGACTATTCCATTTTCCTGCATCATCTACTACGATCATTGAAGCGGCAATTTGCTAATTCGCGGAACACCCCCTGCCTTCGACTGCCGGGAGATCTTCGTGAGCGGTCAGGGGCGTGATTCTGCGGGCAGGGGATGGACACGCGTCAGGAAAGACACCCTGTCGCCGAAACGCCCATTCGGGTGGTGATCGAAATAGTAGCGGGCTTCGAGGCGAGCACGTCCGAACCTTTGCTGATTAGTAAGCGCCGTCACCAGAAGGGCGTCGCGCGCGTCGGCTTGGGGGCTGTCAGGGAACCGCTGCCTGCCTTCGCGCGCCAGCGTCTCGGCCAGCCGGGGATTGTCTAGCAAGGAGGCACGGATTTGCTGCATCAACGAGTCTTCTTCCAAAGCGATGTAGCCGGCATCATTGTCTGCGGGTCGACCTGGGACCGCAGCGGCCAGACGAGGCGGCGGAAGTGGAACGGCGGCCGGCGTTCCTGCGATGGGTGCTCCGCCGGATTGCTTGGGTTCCTGTCTGTCGCCCCGCCAATAGAGCAGCAGGCCGCAAGCCAAGATGCCGAGGAAGAATACGAAGTAGACAACGCGCCGCATGACGGTCAGAGTCTAGCTCGGCTGCCTTCCGTAGGGAACCAATGCATCCGCTCTGCATCCCGCTCACCGTCAAGAGCGAAACAAACACGAAGGTTGCCACGCAGACTACAAACTGGGCCTGGCGCAACGTGCCCCGCTGTCAGTAGTAGTGGGCCCCCCCAGGGCGCCGACGTCGCGAGCGGCCGACTGGAGGGCACTCGCAACCTGGGTGCAGGAGCCGCCACGGATCACCCGGCGGCGGGGGCTACCCAAGATGATGACGTTGTTCAGATCGGCGCAGTTATCACATGGGACTTGGTAGCCGAAGAAGTAGTCCAGCGTCCATTCCAACACGTTCCCGCCAAGGTCGGCCTGGCCCCACTTCCCGTCGCCTTTCGGCGACCTTGAACCGACCCTATGGACGGCGCATGAACCGGCGATGAAGTCCGCGTCGTCGCAGTAGGCCGCGTAGCTCGGGTCGATTGTCGTAGATGCTGGCGGGCTCGACCATGGATAGTACCGCTGCTCGCTCCCTCCGGAGGCCGCGTAGTTCCACTCAGCCTCGGTCGGCAGCCGTCCGCCGTCCCAGGCGCAGAACGCGAATGCCGCGTACCAGTCTATGCAATTTATCGGCTTGCTCTCGTTGCTCCCCGCCGTGCTGGTCCAGGTCGGAGTCGCATCGGAGGGGTTACCGCACCTTGTGGTAGTGGCTGTCAGGCTGGCTGTCAGGCTGGTGGTGTCCGCAGGCAGATTCGTGTTCCAAGTCGAGTCCCAGCCCGAGCCTGGGATCAACGGATGGGCACCAGCGCCGGCGGCAGGCGGGTTGGCCTGCGTGCCCATGCCCGCGTTGACGAACGTGCGGAAGCGGCCCACCGTGATCTCGTACTTGTCGAGGTAGAAGTCACTCACCGTCGCCGGGTAGCTCATATCCTTGTTGTCCACGCCGTCGTAGCCGCGATAGAACGTCCCACCGGGGACCAACAAGGTCGCGCAACAGTCCCCGCTACCTGATGGCCCGCAGGTCGCGGCCAGGCCGCTACAACTTGGTGGCGTTCCGCCGCTCGTTGTGGCAGCGCCACTGCCGCCGGCACCGGCGCTGCCGCCGCTCGCTGTTGTTCCCCCTGCCGATGTAGTGCCACCGGCATTGGTGGTAGTCCCTCCCGTGGAACTGGTCACGCCACCGGGATAGCTGGTTGTCCCTATCGGGGCGCTAGTAGCGCCGCCGCTGGCGACAGTCGTGTCGCCTCCGCCCGTGCCTCCGTTCGTCGTGTCCGCCCGCTGTCCCTCCATCGGCGTCCGGGCGCACGCAAGAGCGGCGAATGACAGAGCCACACCTACTGCCAGGTATCGGCACTCGCGCATCGCCCTCGTGAGAGTACCAGCAAAGCGGTCCGCGGACACGCTGCGGGCGTAGGCGTGCCGTCTAGCTTGAAATATCCTTCGACAGCGCTAGCACACGGTTCACCACCGCATTCGTGCCGGCGCACTTGGGAACGAAATCGTCCGCGCCTGTGGCGTGCAGGCAGTCTTGCAGCTCGGCGTCCGAACGCGCGGAAACCAGAACAATCCCCGTGCGCTGGCCCTGCGTGGCCGCGCGAAAGCGGTCGCATAGCTCGGACACATCCAAGCCGGGCACGTGTACGTCGGTCACCAGGATGCTCGGCCCGAAAGTCGCGCAGAGGTCAAGCACTTCGCTGATTGTGGTGGCAGTGCGAACCTCGAACCCGTTGCGTTCGAAGACATGCGACAACGCCCGCGCGGCAAATGGGCTGTCGTCCACCACCAGGACGCGACAAGGACGCCCTTCAATGGCCTGCTCCGATTCGGACTGCGCGGTCCAGCGCGCCTCCTCGATGTCCAGCCCTTCGCGCATGGCGCGAACGGCTGCCGCGCAGGCAATGCGTGCCTCGGCCATGTCTTGCGCTCCCAGACGTCGAGCGGCCGCCTCTGCCTCCCTGGCCAATTGTGCGATCTGGG
>Ga0265316_10001263_pt1 | contig 27169 bp, 24 predicted proteins | sample 4522metaG_FD_202092 | JGI IMG/M metagenome (GOLD analysis project Ga0265316, IMG submission 202092) | Rhizosphere microbial communities from Carex aquatilis grown in University of Washington, Seatle, WA, United States - 4-5-22 metaG | ecosystem: Host-associated > Plants > Roots > Rhizosphere >... | reverse complement strand
GGCAATTTTAAAAATAAATATATTCTTGCCTCTGTTTACGAACCCCACCTGAATCCTCCCCAAACAGGGAGGACAAGGTTCTGCGTTAATTAAAGTCAGCTCATTTAAAGACATACTGACCAATCCACTTCCCTGTTTGGGGAAGGGTTAGAGTTGGGGCATTCTTAAAAAACGGTAAATCATTACTTTTAAATTCTCTTAAATAGACCTAAAACGTAGTAATAATTTAGTAAGTAAGAGCAAATTTTTGAATTGTAAAACCTAATTCTTTTTGTCAATCAATTTAAGAAACAATTTCATTGCTTCTCTCTTTTGCTCATCCAATATGTAATTCATATTATTTCTAAGGTAATGCTCAATATCTAAATTACTGTTCAAACCATTTAATTTAGCAGTTAATGCAGCTTCAGTTATATGGGAAACACCATATTGCATGGCCTCTTCAAACTTATCAATAAATTCGCTTTCGAGTTTACAGTTAGCAACCCAGCAGGCAAAAACAAAAGGCAATCCGGTAAATTTTTTCCACACTGCAGCTAAATCATAAGAGTATTTGTACTTCTTTTCCACGATAAATGCTTTGTCGCCTATAACAATTGCAGCAGTATTGTTTTTAATTTCCGTCTCTTCAAATCCAACACTCCCCATCCTGAAACTTATGTTGAAGTGCCAAAATTCTCTTACCAAAACCTGGATTAATTGAACAGAAGTTCTGGACTGGTAATCGAGTATAATTTCTTTTATTTCTTCAACCGGCACCTGGCTGGCTAAAATAACAGTTCGTGCTGCGCCATTTGCACTAATACAATAATTTGAAAAAATATTTGCATTTTTAATTTCAGAAATGGAAGCTATAGGTACCAATCCAATGTCAACCGAACCTGCAATCAACCTGTCAGCACAAATTGCCGGAGGATCAAGCGATAATTCAATATATTCTTTAATCTCATTTTTCCTGAAACCATAGATGAATGGCAAAGTATTATAAAAAGATATTGCCGATACTCGCTTTTTCTGCATTTTATTCATTTTTATTTCTGCGAAATTATGAAATTCTTATCATTTGGAAACAGAAAACGGAACTTGACAGCTAAAAGCTAAAATTCAATGTCGATTTTTTTTAACTTTGTTGAGAATGAAAAAATGAACTATGGAACTAAATGAACTTACCGCGATATCTCCTGTTGATGGCAGGTATTTTGGAAAAGCACAGGAATTATCCAAATATTTCTCTGAATCCGGACTGTTTCAATACAGGATTAAAATTGAAATTGAGTATTTTATTGCATTATGCGAAATCCCGCTTCCTCAATTAAGTAAGTTTAATAAAAACAATTTCTCATTCATTCGTGATATTTATAAGAACTTCTCTCTTACAGATGCAAACTCAATAAAAGAAATTGAGAAAATTACAAACCACGATGTTAAAGCGGTTGAATATTTTCTGAAGCAAAAATTTGATTCACTGAAATTATCTGCCTTCAAAGAGTATTTGCATTTTGGATTGACTTCCCAGGACATAAACAATACTGCCACTCCCCTATCCTTAAAAGAGTCCTTAAATAATGTCTATTTACCTTTAATTAATGAATTTATTTCAAGCCTTAATAAAATTGAAAAAGAATGGAATGATATTTCCATGCTTGCTCATACGCATGGACAACCTGCTTCACCAACGAAGCTTGGAAAAGAAATAAAAGTATTTTCAGAACGGATTACCAAGCAAATTGAAATGCTTAAATTAGTTCCATGGTCTGCCAAGTTTGGCGGCGCAACCGGTAATTTCAATGCCCATATAGCCGCCTATCCTGAAATAGACTGGGTAGGTTTTGCAAATAAATTTGTGAACCAGACTCTCGGATTGGATCGTTCGCAAACAACTACACAAATTGAGCATTACGATAACCTCGCTGCCCTTTTTGATTCGCTAAGACGCATAAATATTATTCTAATTGATCTCTCCAGAGATTTTTGGACCTATATTTCAAAGGAATATTTCAAGCAAAGAATTTCCAAGGATGAGGTAGGATCATCTACCATGCCTCATAAAGTTAATCCGATAGATTTTGAAAATGCCGAAGGAAACCTGGGGGTTGCAAATGCAATTTTTGAACATCTCTCATCAAAACTGCCCATTTCAAGGCTTCAACGTGATCTTACAGATTCAACGGTGCTTCGAAATATAGGTGTTCCATTGGCACATACAATCATTGCTATTAAATCATTGCAAAAAGGAATGAGCAAGGTCATCGTAAATAATGAAGTAATTGAAAAAGATTTGGAAAAAAACTGGGCAGTAATTGGCGAAGCCATACAATCAATCTTACGTCGCGAAGGATATCCAAATCCGTATGAAACTCTTAAAGAACTTACCCGAACAGGAAAAGCTATCACAAGAGAAATGATGTCGGGTTTTATCGATAGCTTGAATATTTCTGATGCAATTAAGGAAGAATTAAAACGCATAACGCCTCAAAATTACACGGGTATTAAGATTAAAAATTAAGCAGTACTAGTGTTATGTCATATGTATACTTGCATTGAGAGATTGCTTCACTTCGTTCGCAATGACGCTGTGAATAATGTCATTGCGAGGAGGAACACGAAGCAATCTTCATCAAATCAAGTATGATATGACATTAGAATTTCAAATTAAGCTTCTTAGATAATTTATTTTTTGTAAATTACATTTTATTATGCTCGATCCTTTTGAACTAAGCAATCTGGCAAGAGTTGCCTATAATAAAACAGCCGATAAATATCATGAATGCTTTAAAGACGAAATGCAGCAAAAGGAGTATGATCGATTTATCCTTGACAGGATTTCTAATTTAACGGGTCAAAACAGTCTAATTTGCGATGCCGGATGCGGACCTTCGGGACATATTGGAAAATATTTGAGCGACAAAGGACACAAGGTTATTGGAATAGATATTTCAGAAAGATGCATAGAAATTGCAAGAAATTATAACCCATCCATGCAATTTGAGCAAATGGATTTATTCAAATTGAAATTCGAACCCAATTCTTTTGATGCCATAATTTCTTTTTATTCGATATTGTATTCCTCCAAAAACCTTTTGAATAGAATATTCGAAAACTTCAATAAAATTCTTAAACCTGGAGGCAAATTACTTGTAGTGATCAAAAAAGGTGTTAAGGAAGGTTTTCTGGAAAACGATGAATGGTACAAAACCAAAGTATATTTTTCCTTATTTGTGGAAAACGAAATAGTGAAATATTTTCAGGATGCCGGGTTTTCTATAGATTTCCTTGAAACAAGAAAACCTTATGATTTCGAGATGAAGGTGGAAAGAATTTATGCAATCGGGACAAAAATATTTTAAGCAAACCAATGTCATTCTTCCCTGGTTCGTTCCAGGTTAATATTCACTTTTTGACCCTTGAGTTTTACTATCTTACCAGGTGCTCCGACAACAGTGCAGTCCGAAGGAATGTTGTGCATTATTATAACACTTTCAGCACCAATTTTTACATTGTCTCCAACCATAATCGGACCAAGTAAAGTAGCTCCGGTTCCTATTAAAACATTATTCCCAATCGTCGGATGCCGTTTGCCAAAATGCTTGCCTGTACCGCCAAGAGTAATATTATGAAATAGAATACAATTCTTGCCGAGCTCAGCAGTTTCACCAATTACGATCGCGCTGCCATGATCGATAAACAATCCTCTACCGATTTTTGCTCCCGGATGAATTTCTATCCCGGTTAATAACCTGCCAATTTGCGAGAATAACCTTGCGAAAAAACGTAACTTTAATGAAAATAATGGATGAGACAGGTATCTGTGCAAAACAATGGCGTGCCAGCCAGGATATAAAATAAATTGAATCCCTTTTGCTGCAGGATCATTTTCATAAATGGCTTTTATATCATTGAACATAAAAAGAAATTAAAATTAAGATATTAGGTTTTATCAGGCAAACCATTAATTTAATGACTAACTTACTGGTAAAAATTTGTTTAAAGTAAGCAATTAAATTTTTATTAATACGTTTAATAAGGTTATAGCTTTTATTTTTACATTTGCCGCTATTAAATGGTTAAAGAACCAATATTCAAATTCGACAATATGAATTAATATTTACTAAATGAAGCGAATTTTATCTCTTGTTGCTTATGTCAAACCTTACTGGACAAATACAGCTCTAAATATATTCTTTACCATATTAACATTAGCATTTTCACTCTCCACTATTGTACTCATAGCGCCTTTTCTGGGAACATTGTTTGGCACTGTTCCTTTAGCTGATAAACCACCTGATCATTTCTCCATAGCAAATTTAAATCAGTATATATATTATATCTTCGGACAATTAATTAAGTGTTATGGCAGCCACTATGCACTTGTCATTGTAAGCTGTTCAATTATCTTTTTTTCATTTCTCAGAAATGCATTTAGTTATTTAGGGTCACATTTTTTAGCTCCGATGAGAGCCAATATAGTGCGCGATATCCGGAACAATTTGTACGATAAAATTCTGTCATTACCACTTTCTTATTTTTCAAATGAAAGAAAAGGAGATCTTATGGCAAGAATGACAAATGATGTGCAGGAAATAGAAGCCTCAATCATCAGTTCACTTGAAATGGTTCTCCGTGATCCTTTAACAATATTATTCTACCTCGGGTACTTAATGATCAAAGATGCACAGCTTACTCTATTCGTTTTGATTCTTCTTCCTATCGGTGGTTTTATTATCGGGCGAATTGGAAGGTCACTTAAAAAAACATCCTTTAAAAGCCAAACCAAACTAGGTACTATCTTGGCTTTAATTGAAGAAACCCTGTCAGGGTTGAGAATAATAAAAGCATTTACTGCAGAAAAACCTGTTACTAAAAGATTCCGGAATGTTAATGAGGATTATACAAGGTTAACTATAAAAATAAACCGGCGTCGCTCACTTGCAAGTCCTGTAAGTGAATTTTTAGGTACAATCGTAGTTATAATAGTTATGTTTTATGGTGCTTCTCTTATTTTGAACCATAAATCTCTTATGCGATCAGAAGAACTTTTGGTTTATATTATTATTTTTTATATGGTCATAGAACCGGCCAAAAGATTTTCAACTGCCTATTACAACATTCAAAAAGGTATGGCTTCAGCAGAAAGAATTGATTTTATTTTAAAAGGAGACAACAAAATAAAAGAAAAGAAAGATGCATTGCCGATTACAGAATTTAAAAACTGTATAGAATATTGTAACGTTTCTTTCAAATACGAACACCAGATTGTTTTACAGGATATCAACTTAAAAGTTGAAAAAGGAAAGACGGTAGCTTTGGTTGGTCAGTCAGGCGCTGGAAAATCAACAATGGTTGATTTGTTGCCCAGATTCTATGATATTGATCATGGCGAAATACTTATAGATGGTGTAAATATTAAAGACTATAAAATTAAAGATTTACGTAAATTAATGGGAATAGTAAATCAGGAACCAATTCTTTTCAATGATACTTTTTATAATAATATTATTTTTGGCCGGGATTACTGTACTCCTGAAGAAGTTGAATTTGCTGCCAAAGTTGCTCATGCTCATGAGTTTATTACAACTACAAAGCACCAATATGAACACAATATTGGCGACAGGGGTGGAAAACTTTCAGGAGGCCAGAAACAACGAATAAGTATCGCCAGGGCGGTGCTAAATAACCCTCCTATTTTAATTCTGGATGAAGCCACTTCATCATTGGATACGGAATCAGAACGCCTGGTTCAGGATGCATTAAATGCACTTATGCAGAACCGCACTACCATTGTTATTGCCCACAGACTTTCAACTGTTATTCATGCAGATGAAATTTGCGTAATTCATGATGGCAGAATAGTTGAACGTGGACGACATTCAGAACTGCTGTCATTGAATGGTTATTATAAAAAACTGCATGATTTGCAAATGTTTTCAGCCTGATATTGGGACTGGTGACATATGCCAGAAGGCAATAAATATGGGATAATTTTAAAAATCAAAATATCCTATCGGTATAAATGAACTAATTCCTGGTGTTCTCATTTCATCTTTTCGCAAACTCTCCAATAAATTGATTTAAATCAAATATTTCCTTTTTTCAAAAAAAACTTGGAATATTCTCGTGCAAATGTCTATTTTCGTAACATGAATTAATATTGTGAATACAAATACAATTGTATGGAATCTGATAATTTAATAAGCTCTGTTCAGGACGAACAATTCGGTAATGATCCAAAAATTACCGAAAATACTGAGAATTCTTCCCCTGGTGAAGTATCACCACAAGCTAAAGTCTTAGAGGTCAAAAATGTTTCAAAGAGCAGAAAAAAGACTGCTACAAAAGAAAAAATTAAGCAGGAGAATATCGAGGTAGAAGCCGGAGAACATGAAGAAATTAATGAGCAGGTATTGCTACCAGAAGATCTTATGGTGCCGGAAGAATTACAGGATGATGAGGAAGACCACCTCGAAGAGGGTCACCTGGATGAAGTTTCTACAGATTATTCAGTGTGCAGCAAAGAAGAGCTGATTTCAATAGCTGAAAAGTTATTAAAAGAAAAAGCTGTAGAATCAATTAAGGCAGATATTGACAATATTAAAATTCAATTTTATAAAAAGCATAAAGCCGATTTTGAAAAACTGCGAAAACAATATGTTGAGAATGGAGGCAAACTCGAAGAGTTTAAGCCCGAAAGTGATCATCTGGAAGAAAAACTAAAAGAAATACTCAAGCAATATAAAGATGTTAAAGCTGAGTATACACGCAAAACTGAGGCTGAAAAAACTGATAATCTCAAAGTAAAACAAACCATTATTGAAGAAATTAAAGTACTTATCAATGGCAAGGAATCTTTAAACGATACTTTTCATCAGTTCAGAGAATTACAAAAGAAATGGCGATCGGTCGGACCAGTTCCCCAAACAGAACTCAATAACCTTTGGGAAAATTACAACCACCACGTTGAAAAGTTTTACGATTTCATTAAAATAAATAAAGAACTTCGGGATCTTGATCTTAAAAAGAATTTAGAATCAAAAATAGCAATATGCGAAAAAGCTGAAGAACTTTTGCTTGAACCTTCTGCTTTAAAAGCATTTAAACTACTTCAGGAATATCATAACAAATGGCGCGAAACAGGCCCTGTTCCAAATGAAATTCGGACAGATATCTGGAACCGTTTTAAAGAAATCACAAGCAAAATAAATAAGAGACATCAGGAGTATTTCGAAAATATGAAAGCTTCTCAGCAAAAGAACCTGGAAGCAAAGACCCTATTGTGCGAAAAAGCTGAAGATTTTGTTAAGACAGAAGTACCCTCTATGAAGGAGTGGGAAAATAAATCCAAAGAACTCATCGATTGTCAAAATGTTTGGAAAACAATTGGTTTTGCTCCTAAAAAAGATAATACAAGAATATATCTGCGTTTTCGTTCGGCTTGCGACAATTTTTTTAGTAAAAAACGATCTTTCTATAACAAAATAAAGGAAGAACAAAATAACAACCTCCAGATAAAACTTGATCTTTGCATACAGGCAGAAGCTTTAAAAGACAGCACTGAATGGAAAAAATCAACTGAAGATCTAATCAACATCCAAAAAAAATGGAAAGAAATTGGGCCAGTACCACGCAAAACTTCTGACCAAATTTGGAAACGTTTTCGCTCAGCTTGTGATACTTTCTTCAGTAATAAATCCTCTTTTTATACAAATATTGATTCAAAATATGAAGATAATCTTAAATCTAAGCTCGCTTTAATTGAGGAAATTGAAAATTATCAGCTAAAGGAAAAAATAGAAGATAATTTCACCAATTTAAAAGATTTCCAGCGCAGATGGACAGAAATCGGTTTTGTTCCTTTAAAACAAAAAGAAGAAATTCAAAACCGATATCGAACAGGTATAAACCGGTTATTTGATAGTTTAAAACTTGATGAAGGGAAAAGACAAATCTTAAAGTTCAAGAGCAAAATCGAACATTTTAATCAGAATAAAAAGTCTGATGTAAAAATAAATCACGAACGCGATAAATTCATCATACGTTTGAAAAAACTCGAGAATGATATAGTGCTGTGGGATAATAATATTGGATTTTTCGCCAAATCAAAAAATGCTGAAATAATGATAAAGGAAGTACAATCTAAAATTGACAGTGCAAAAGAAGAAATAAAAGTGCTGGAAGAAAAAATCCGGATGATCGATAATTTAGTCGTTGATTAGCATTTGTCTTTATGTAATCCTCTTCATTTCAGGAAAAATAATTGCGATAATTAGAAATATTATTTAGTTTAAAAATAAATGAATCAGTCAAAACAATCAATGACAGCTTCAGGTCCAAAATATATTTTCGTTACAGGTGGGGTTACCTCCTCGCTGGGTAAAGGAATAATATCAGCGTCACTGGCAAAACTATTGCAGGCAAGAGGGTATTCTGTAACAATTCAAAAACTCGATCCTTATATTAATGTCGATCCGGGAACTCTGAATCCATACGAACACGGAGAATGTTACGTTACCGTAGACGGGGCAGAAACTGATTTGGATCTTGGACATTACGAGCGATTCCTGGGAATTCAAACTACCCAGGCAAACAATGTTACAACTGGTAAAATATACCAGGCCGTAATTACCAAAGAACGAAAAGGCGATTATTTAGGTAAAACGGTGCAGGTTATCCCGCATATCACCGATGAGATAAAACGTCGCATTAAATTACTGGGCTCAAAACAAAAATTTGATGTTGTAATAACCGAAATAGGTGGTACAGTGGGCGACATCGAATCCTTACCTTATATAGAAGCTGTTCGGCAGTTAAAATGGGAGCTCGGTCCTACAAATGCCCTGGTAATACATTTGACGTTGGTACCCTATCTGTCGGCTTCAGGTGAATTAAAAACCAAGCCTACCCAGCACAGCGTAAAAGAACTTCTTGAAGAAGGTATTCAGCCTGATATTCTTGTGTTGCGTACTGAACATGAATTAAGTGTTGAACTTCGCAAAAAAGTTGCCCTGTTTTGCAACGTCGATTTGGAATCTGTAGTTCAGTCGATTGATGTTTCAACCATCTATGAAGTTCCCATAATGATGCAAAAAGAAAGGTTAGATATTACCGTTCTGAAAAAACTTGCACTTAAAGAAGGGCACGAGCCTGATCTTTTACCCTGGAAAGAATTTTTAAAAAAGTTGAAAAATCCGAAATCTAAAATAAAAATTGCACTGGTAGGGAAATATATTGAATTGCAGGATTCATATAAATCTATACTTGAATCAATTATCCACGCAGGTTCAGTAAATGATTGTAAAGTTGAAGTCAGTTGTGTACATTCTGAACGTATCAATAGTCAAACCATCGGGGATTTATTAAAAGACATGCAGGGTATTCTTGTAGCACCTGGTTTTGGCGATCGTGGCATAGAAGGTAAAATTTTAGCTGCAAAATATGCGCGTGAAAAAAATATACCTTTTTTCGGCGTTTGTCTCGGAATGCAATGTGCTGTAATTGAATTTGCAAGAAATGTTTTAGGGTTTGCTGATGCTCACTCCACTGAAATGGTTCGAACTACTGAACATCCGGTAATAGATTTGATGGAAAGCCAAAAAGGTGTAACTGAAAAAGGCGGTACCATGCGTCTCGGTTCGTATTTATGCAGGATAAAAAAAGGATCAAAAGTGCATAAGGCTTATGGTTCATCTGAAACTATGGAGCGACATCGTCACAGGTTTGAATTCAACAATGAATACCTCAAAGCCTTTGAAAAAGCAGGCATGAGCGCTGTAGGAATAAATCCCGAAAGTAACCTGGTGGAAATTATTGAAATACCTGCACTTAAATGGTTCGTGGGAACCCAGTTTCATCCTGAATATCAAAGTACAGTTCTAAGGCCCCATCCTTTGTTTGTCGATTTCATAAAAGCTTCTCTGGAATATTCGAAATCAAAGTAACTTCTTACTTAATAATCGTCATAGGTATTTTAAAGACAGTTATCTTAAGAAACTTCTTTTATACAATTTTTTGGCAGCAATGAAAAAAACATTAACTAAATAAAAATATTACTATTATGATTTTTAAAATTATTTGGATTATTTGGTGCGCTTCAGAGATTTTACTGAATAGATTAATGCATTCTGGTTCTAATGATAAAAAGGGACAAGACAAAGGGTCAATAAGATTTATATGGATTGCAATTGCTCTTGCTATCTTCTCAGGGATTATTTTTTCTACTTATGTTAAAATTTTAATAGGTAACCAAATAATAATACCGTATGTTGGACTTGCATTAGTTGTTGTTGGGATGATTCTAAGATTTATATCTATTTGGACATTAGGGAGATTCTTTACTGTGGATGTTACAATTCGAGATGACCATAAGATAAAAAAGGATGGAGTTTACAGATTCATTAGACATCCATCGTATGCAGGTTCATTAATATCTTTTATAGGGTTTGGCATATCATTAAACAATTGGTTAAGTTTGATAAGTGTAACTATTTTAATAACTATAGCTTTGATTTATCGGATAAGGATTGAGGAAAAATTATTGACAGACCATTTCGGAGCTGATTATTTGGATTATCAGAATAAGACATATCGTTTGATACCATGGATTTATTAAAATAATTTATTGCTATCAACATCAGCTGCGAAAATCCAATGCAGGTTTCAGAAGGTTTGTAAGTTTAATGCTTACTAATTAAATTTGAGTAGCCTGATAAATTCTATGTACAAATTCAGCACAGTATTTAGCCACTAACTTTCGGGTATCATAATTAAAAACTTTCAGGATGTATGTTTACTACTTCATAAAATACAATGAAGATACAAATTATGAACACATTCAGAAGTACTCTAAAACGATTGCTGTTTTATGTTTCGACTTTAAAGCTACGCTGAAAATTTTGATACTTTTCTTGATAACACTGGAATTCATGTTAAAGAACAGTATCATGAAATGATTGCAGATAGGCTCGACAATAGATTAAGTAAAGAAATAGAAAAATTTGTTGCTAATAAAATTGAATATATCCAAGTCAAGTTTACTTCTTTAAAAAGTTATTTGAACCGTACCAGGTTACTACGACTTGATGAAAAAGTGCGCTGCAAAATACAATTATAAAGTTTTTTTACTTCTAGCTTTTCTAAGAAATTCTCTACTAGATATTTCCAATTGACAAGAAATATTACATTATTACAGCTTTTTTATAACGCTTCGCCGAAAAAAACTAAGTCTCCTAAAAAATATCATTTATATTTGCAAAACTTTTTTAACTGTCATATTAAATTATTTAAGTCAATAGAAACAGGTAAGATTGATTATTAATTTTATTTCCTGAATTAAAAAAATTGACTTCTAAAAAAATATAAAATGGATAGGAATAGTATATATGGAATTTTAGTAATCGGGATAATTATTGTTGTTTTTTCCATCTGGACTGCTTCAGATAAAAAAAAGATGGAAGAAGAAATGCGAAAAGCTGATTCAACAGCCCAGGTAGAACAAAAAAAACTGGATGATCAAAAAATAATACAAAATAAAATACAATCAGAAAATGCAGCTGTTCCAACTGATAGTATTAAATTAAAATCAGAACATTTAAAAAGCCTAAAAAATATTTACGGTGCTTATGCCAATGCCGTTGAAGGAAAAACTGAATTTTACACCATTGAAAATAACCTGATTAAAATAACTTTTCTGAATAAAGGGGGTCGTCCATATTCAGTTGAACTAAAAAAATATAAAACATTTGATAAAAAACCTCTGATATTGTTCAATGGAGATTCAACTGTATTTGGTTTAAATTTTTCTTCACAAACTACCAGGATAATTTCTACAAATGATTTGTACTTTCATTTAACAGGAAAAGATGCACATGTATTTATTAATCAAAAAGATACCTCTAATTCCTTAAAATTAAAATTGAATCTTGGAACAGACAAGTACATTGAGTACATATATAAATTGAATCCAGAGTCATATATGGTGAATTTCGATATTCACCTGGTAAATATGGATAGTATTATACCTCAAAACAGTTCTACGATTGATTTAAAATGGAAATTTTATATGTTATGCCAGGAAAAAATTAAATCAACAGAATCCAACTATACCAATATAGACTATAAATTTTACCAGGCAGATATAGACAAATTTGATATTTCTTCAAAAAAAATAAGTGACAAATTAGATATTGGCAGATTAAGCTGGCTGGCTTATAAGCAACAATTTTTCTCGTCAGTATTAATTGCCAATAAATATATTGAAAATCCATCAATAAATATTTCAAATATACCTGATAGCTCGCGTATTCTTAAAATATTCGATTGCAACATTGGTATACCTTATGAAAGCAAACCTAATCAAACCATAGGTTTTAACATGTATTTTGGTCCGAACAAATATACCCTTTTAAAAACCTACGGACAGGATCTGGAAGAACTTGTATCAATGGGTAGCTGGAGAATTATAAAATGGATAAACAGATGGTTTATTATTCCAATTTTTAATTTTCTAAATAACTATACATCAAATTATGGTCTTATAATTCTGCTCCTTACTATAATTATAAAAATTATACTTTTTCCTTTGTCATACAAGTCATACGTGTCCATGGCAAAGATGCGGGTTTTAAAACCACAGATAGATGAAATAAATGAAAGAATTCCAAAAGATAAAGCTATGGAACGCCAGCAGGCAACTATGGCTTTGTACAAAAAAGCAGGTGTGAATCCAATGGGTGGTTGCTTCCCAATGCTGCTGCAAATGCCTATACTGATTGCAATGTTTCGCTTTTTCCCTACGTCAATTGAGCTAAGACAACAAGGATTTCTATGGGCACATGATTTATCTAGTTACGATGGTGTTATTTCCTGGAGTTCAAGTATCCCCATTTTTGGCGACCACATAAGTTTATTCAATTTATTGATGACAATAACCACGATTATTACAATCCGAATGAGTAACCAGGCCGGTGCTGCTTCACAACAAATGCCCGGAATGCAATATATGTCCTACCTGATGCCACTAATGTTCATGTTTGTATTAAACAACTTCTCTTCAGGTCTTACCTATTATTACCTTCTTGTAAATCTTATTACAATTGTTCAAAACGAAATTTTCAAAAGATCTATTGATGAAACTAAACTTCTTTATCAATTGAACGAAAACAAAAAAAAGCCTGTCAAAAAGTCTAAATTTCAGGAAAAGCTTGAACAAGCTGCCAAACGAAAAGGGTACAGTACAAAAAGATAAAAATTAAGGCCGGTAATAACCGGCTTTTTTATTATTTTTATATATCTGTAAAACATTTAACCGGAATTAATTTTATGAACAAAAAATACAAGACATTAATTTTATTGTTATGCGTTTCTTTAATTGTTTCTGCTTCAACTACAACTGACAGCTTAAAAGCATTATTGCCAAAAGTTAAAGATACTACCAGGATAGAAATTCTTATAAAACTTTCGGACTTGGTTTATGATACAGACTTTGATTTAGGAATGAAATACCTTAATCAGGCTCAGTTAATTGCCGAAAAAGATAATTTGTCGGTTTACAAAGCCAGATGTCTTCAGCAAAAGGGTTATCAACATAACAAGAAAGGAGATCTCACATTAGCAATTGATTTATTTATAGAGGCTTCACGAATTTACGAGAAAGAAAAAAAATATAAGTTGCTGGCAGGAATTTACAATAATCTTGGTGCAACATTTGTAAATAAAGGCGATTACCAGAAAGCAATTGAATATTTATTGAAAGCTTTGCGAATATGCGATATAAATAATGATTTGGTAACCAAGTCAAAGACATTTTTGAATATAGGAAAAGTTTTTTACCATCAAAAAAATTACAAAAAAGCTCTTGAATATTATAGCCTTTCGCTGGATCTGAAAAAGAAGTTCAATGACATTCAGGGACTTTCTCTGGTATACAACAATATTGGAATAATAAATTACTATATAAAAAATAATAAAGAAGCAATTGAAAACTTCAAAAAGTCACTTAAATTATCTCAACAGAATGGTGATACCAGGGGAATGTCAATGCCTCTTTTTAATATTGCAGAAATTTATTATAATGATAACAAGCTTGATTCCGCGCTTTTATATTACAGCAGATCTTATTGCATAGATACTACATTGAAAGACAAAGCAAATTTGTCAATTTCGCTGCAAAGACAATCTGAAATATATCTCAAATTTCAAAAAATTGAACCAGCCTTAAAATATGCAAACCAGGCATTAAAACTATCTACTGAAGTAGATTCAAAGGAAGATATTAAAGATTGTTACAGAATTTTGAGCGAAATATTCACTGCAAGAAATAATTATAAGCTGGCCCTTGAATATTCAAATTTATGCAGTGAGATCAAAGATTCGCTATATAGCAAACAAAGTTCTGAAATGATCGCAGAACTTCAGACAAAATATGAGACTGATAAAAAGGATTTGCTATTAAGCAAACAAAAAGAAAAAATCAAACATCAGGGAATCATTTTCAGGATTTTGATTGTAGGCTTTTTGCTTGCTACCCTATTTACAATTATGGTTCTCTGGCAATATTTCCAAAAGAAAAGAGCCTTTAAAACACTTGAATTCCAGAAAAAAAATATTACAGACAGCATTAATTATGCCAGTCGAATTCAGACTGCATTATTACCACCTGAAGATGTATTAAACAAACTCCTGCCGGAACATTTCATACTTTATTTGCCACGGGATATTGTAAGTGGTGATTTTTACTGGATTACTATTTCAGAAGGAAAAACAATAATCGCAGTTGCCGACTGCACCGGACATGGAGTACCAGGGGCATTTATGAGTATGCTTGGTTTTGCATATCTCAATGAAATTGTAAATAAGTCGCCCAATATTAAGGCAAATATTATTCTTAATGAACTTCGTGAAAGGGTAAAAGCCTCTCTTCATCAGAATGACAGTTCATATAGTAAGGATGGAATGGATATAGCTTTGGCAATAATTGATCACGCCAATATGAAGCTTCAATTTGCCGGTGCAAATAATCCACTTGTTATTTGCCGGGATTCTAAAATAATTAATATACAACCGGATAAGATGCCGATTGGTATTTATACCGCGGAAGATGAGTCGTTTACTTTAAATGAGTTTAAACTCGAGCTTGATGACATTGTATACATGTTTTCAGATGGCTACGTGGATCAATTTGGTGGAGATAAATTGAAAAGACTGGGAACATCAAAATTTGAAAGAATTCTTTCTTATGCCAGTAAATTGCAAATCAAAGCCCAACGATATTTCCTTGAAGAAAAAATACTCGAATGGATGATAGATACAGAACAAATTGATGATATATTAATTATGGGAATAAAGATAATGCCCATGAATTAGCAGACAAATAAAAACAGTAAAGGCGCCTCAGCGCCTTTCTTAATTTTAATATTCATCTTCGTTAAAGAAGAAGTCATCTTTGCTGGGATAATCCGGCCATATATCTTCTATACTTTCATAGATTTCACCCTCGTCTTCAATTTCCTGAAGATTTTCAATTACTTCAAGAGGAGCACCAGATCTTATACCAAAATCAATAAGCTCTTCTTTAGTTGCTGGCCAAGGGGCATCCTCAAGTTTAGAAGCCAATTCTAACGTCCAATACATAACCGCGTATTTATATTTCAGCCCTGTTTAAAAGTTACGCAAAATTAAAAAAAATAACAACATTTACAACTTAGAAGGCCATTGGTGCTCAACTACCTTAAAATCAACCGATAATTTGCGCGAAAGAACAAAGAAATAATCTGATAAGCGGTTTAAATATTCGTTAACTACCTCAGGAACAGTGTATTTCTTTGATAACTTAATCACCAATCTTTCAGCTCTTCTGCACACAGTGCGGGTTACATGGCAAAAAGACACCGTTTGATGACCTCCTGGAAGTATAAACGAATGTATGGGGGAAAGGTTACTTTCAATTTTATCAATTTCTTTTTCCAGAAATAAAATGTTGTCTTGCGATAATTCGGGAATTTTTACTTTACAATCATCGCAATCTGCAGCAAGAATTGCTGCACAAATCATTAACCGATCCTGGATAAACAACAAGGTATCCTGCAATATTTTATCCTGGATTTGATCTCGAAGTAATCCGACAAAAGAAATGAGTTCATCAATAGTACCATACGCATCGATACGTGGATGATCCTTTGAAACCCGCTTACCTCCTATCAGGGAAGTTTCTCCTTTATCGCCGGTTTTGGTATAAATTTTCATTATAAGTATTGAATTGTTGTAATGCAATTTATTAAATTACCTAAAATATCCAATATGAATTGATGCTTTTCTAAATTATTGAATTTAATGCTACTTTGACAGATTAGGTTTTTCTGAGATTTTTCAGCTTTTTTACCCCAAACCCAAAAGGGAGAAAGCTGAAAAATCAACCAGTTCCCTTTTGGGATTAAGGGTAAAAACTGGTTGATTTTGAAATCTGCCAAAGTCGAATTTATTTTCATTACTTGTTTCCTGCAAAACAAAAACTTCTCGGCAAAACAAATATTAATTTTTTTATCAAATCAATAAATAAATTTTACTGAAAAGTATCAAAGCCAATTGTTTTAGAGGTTAAAAACAGAGTTAGTTTCAATTTGTTTACTTAATAATTATTTATCTTAGCCTGATAAAATTAAAAAATGAAAGGCAAACTTTACCTGATACCATCATTTATTGGTTCTGAAAAAAGCGAGGAAATTTTCCCTGAAATTAATAAAAGAATTATAAGCGAAATTAAGTATTTTATAGTTGAAGAAGAAAGATCGGCCCGCAGGTTTTTAAAAAAAATGGTGCCGGAAATTGTAATAAACAATTTACAATTCTCTATTTTAAATGAGCACACGAAACTTAATGAAATAGCAGACTATTTAAATCCGTGCGAAAAATATTCTGTCGGGCTGATTTCTGAAGCAGGTGTACCCTGTGTTGCAGACCCGGGTTCGCAAATTGTTAAACTCGCCCATGAAAAAAACATAGATGTTGTGCCATTGATTGGACCGTCTTCTCTGCTCCTGGCATTAATGGCTTCAGGTTTTAACGGTCAAAATTTTGCATTTAACGGATACTTGCCGGTTCAACGCAACGAACGCACCAGAATGCTCAAAATTTATGAAAAACGTTCTTTTAGTGAAAACCAAACCCAACTGTTCATTGAAACACCTTACCGCAACAGGCAACTTCTGGAAGATATTTTAAATACTTGCGAGCCTGGTACATTTTTAAGTATTGCCTGTGATTTGACCTTACCAACTCAATTTATTAAAACTCAAAATATTAGGGAATGGAAAATAAAATTGCCGGATATTCATAAACGCCCGGCCATATTCGGTTTAAAAAAGGATTAGTAAATCCTACTTTGACAGGTTAGGCTTTTCCAAGATTTTTCAGCTTTTGTACTCCAAACCCAAAAGGGAGAAAGCTGAAAAATCAACCAGTTCCCTTTTGGGATTAAGGGTAAACTGGTTGATTTTGAAATCTGTCAAAGCTGAATTAATTAGCTTTATTATTTTTTAGCTGCTTTTTGAACATCAGTAATAACAAGCTGATAAAATAATGAAGTATAAGGTGGTATGTCAACAATCCAAGGATATCTGCCAAAACCGCCGGCACCCTCAACCATATTATAAGGAAGAATAAGTCTGGCTTCAGCACCCTTTTTTAACATACCTATGGCAACTCTCAGTCCTCTAAAAATAGTATCCTGATCAACAGTATATTTAAAACTTATAAATTTTGACGATCCAATAGAAAATGCTGTATCCAAAGCTTTATCTTTGAATTGAAAAGAAACAATATCATATGATTCAATTGAATCGCCTGTGCCTTCTTTGTCAACTTTCAAATAAATGCCGTTAGTTAAATCAGATTCTTTCAATTGCAAAGTATCCAAATACTGATCAACAAAATGCTTGTCATCTGCTACAGGATCTTTTATAACCTTTACTAATTCAACATTTATAATAAGCGATGAATAGGGAGGTATATCATAAAAACCATATCCGTTATAAGCCAGACTAGAAGGAACTATTAAGTTAGCCATTCCACCTACTTTCATCATAGCTAAACCTTCTGACAATCCTTTTATTCCAATGTTTGAAAGAAATAATTTCAAAGGGCCCTTATAGGATACGAATGGCAATATATTTTTTTTTATTGCAAGTGAAGTGTCATTTGTACCCACAAGGGTAGTATTACCATCGCTATTTATAATATACCAGGTTGTATTAATTAAAACAAAATCTGTATCGACAGGGGTTGTTCCTTTCCCTTGTGTTAGTTCCAAATAATATAATCCGTCAGCAGTTGGAGTAGCTGTAATATGATTGGCTGCAATATATTTTTTCAGATTTGCCTTTTCCTGATTTTGCATGTCTTCATTGTCATTTTTTATTTTACAAGAAAAAAGTAATAACTCTGATAAAATAAAAGTAAACAGTAAGTTTTTTGTTTTCATATTTTAACTTATTATTCAATGTCGTTTAATTAAGCAACAAGACACCCTTCGACAAGCTCAAGGTGACTATGTAATAAGGTCATACTGAGCCTGTCGAAGTATAACCAACAAAAAGTAATTTCTTAATTAAACTACATTTACTTATTATTTAAAAATCGTGTTTAATTCTCAATTATTCTTATATTAAATTATTTAATAATAATAGTTGATTCATTAGAACTCGAAAAGGTTGCGTGAAATTGTCACTTAATTAATTTTTTTTATTTCAACTTCAAAAATCAGAGAAGTAAAAGGTGGTATAATACCAGTCGAAGAACCTGTTTCACCAAAAGCAAGTTCGGAAGGAAGAATAACTATAGCTTTCTCATGTTCCTCCATCATTCCAATTGCTTCTTCAAGTCCTTTTACAACTTGCCATTCAGTTCCATAAACAAACTGAAACGACTCGTGTCTTTTAACAGTTGAATCAAAAAATTTGCCGTCCAAAAAACGTCCTTCATAATCCACTGTGATGGTATCACCTTTGGCAACTTTACGGCCATCTCCTTTTTTTATTTTAATGTAGTATAAACCGTTCCCGACAGGACTAATTGACAATTTCTGCTCCTGCATATATTGCGAAAGAATTTCTTTTTCATAATCTCCAAAATCTTCTATCCAATGCAGAAATGCTTTTTTTTCGTTCTCATATTCCTTAGCACTTTGGATTTCGATCATATTTATGTCGATCTTCATGTCATCAATGGGTTTCAAAAATGAAGGCAGATTGTTCTGGAGCGTTTTTTTGAAAAAATTGCCCGCGCTTAAAATAAATTCTGCTTTTTCGCCTTTGGCCAACATTGTAAAACATTCATCAATAGAGCCTTTATATTCAGTCCTGGTAACCTGAAATTTTCGTTTTCCTGAAAAAAACAATGAATCTTTAATGGTTTTGTAAGCAATTTCAAATGTCACATAATCGCCTGACTTTGGCTTATTGTTATCGTCGCCAATGGTTAGAAGTTTATAATATATGCCACTCCATGTTTTTGAATAACCGGGATATTTTGAAAATTTGTCACATGAAAATAATATTGAAGTGACAATTAAAGAAAGAAGAATTTTTTTCATTTCAATCAAAAATAATTAGTGACTTTTAGTATTTTCAACTTTCAACAATTCAACATTATATACAATAATTGATCTTGGCGGAATCCTGTTATTATCGCCAATCAAACCAAAGGCTAAATGCGGAGGCAATATAAACCTTGCCTTATCACCTCTTTTCATTAAACAAATTCCCTCTTCCAACCCTGTTTCAACTTTACCTGAACCTATGCAAAATATTTTATAACCAGATGAATCGGAACTATAGCAATAAGTGCCATCAATTAATTCTGATCTATATTTTAAGGTAACCTGCATACCGGATTCAGGCTCGCGTCCATTACCTTGTGTAAGTATTTCATACTTCAATCCGCTTTCTGTTTCCTTCATATTCCAGTGATGCCTCTTGCAATATGAAGTTATATTTTCGGCATCTTTTTTTACCAGGTATTTATTTGCCCTAATTAATGCTTCCTGTTCCTTATTGTCATTCGGCTTATTCTGTTCCAAAGTAGCAGGACCACACATTTCTAATAATAAGCTTAATGATAATATAAGCAGCCTATTCACCAAACCATTGAACGGTTTCAATTTCATGACGATAAAGTTCAAGAAGTTTTTCGAATTTTTCAACAGTTTTTTTCATAGAAAGATGAGATTCACCACCGGCAGCATTTTTATGGCCTCCTCCTTCAAAATATTTTTCACAAAAATTATTAACAGCAAAGCCGCCCCGCGACCTCATAGAAATCCTTATTTCTTCCTTTTTCTCCAAAAATAAAGCGGTTATATTTACACCCTCAATTGAAAAGGGCAGGTTCACAAATCCTTCGGAATCACCTGGTTTAAAATTGTATTTCTCAATTTCTTTCCTGGATAAAAATATGTAAGCTGCATTAAGATCCGGTAAAACTTTCATTTTTTTATTCAGGCAATACCCCAAAAGTTTCATGCGGTCATAAGAAAAATTGTCATAAACCCGGTTAAATATTTTATCCTTATTCATCCCGGTTGTTAATAAATCCGCCACTATATTAAAAGTTTCCGGATTTGAGGAATTAAAACTAAAGCAACCGGTATCTGTCATTATTCCACAATAAATACATTCGGCAATTATATTATCAATTAACTGCCTGTCGCCTGCATGGCAAATATATTTGTAAACAATTTCCGCGGTAGAAGAAGCGCTGGTATTACTCAACAAAATATTAAAAATATCGTCTGGCGCAGGATGGTGATCGATAAGTACTTTAACAGCTTTAGATGAAGCTAGCTTTGGTCCTAAATTTCTGAGCCGTGTAACATCATTAAAATCTGCACAAATAATAATATCACATTCATCAATAATTTTGGAAGCAACTTTTTGTTGCCTGCAATACACAATAATTTTATCTGTACCCACCATCCATTTTAAAAAATCCGGAAAGTCGTTAGGAACTATTAATGAAACCTTATGACCTTTTTTTTTCAGATAATGACCTAAAGCAAGAATAGAACCTATTGCATCACCATCGGGATTATAATGAGAAACTAAAAGTATATGCGCAGGCTTGCTTAACAGGTCATTCAATTTATTCAATTCAATATTAAAATCTATTTTCAAGATGAGAAATTTAGTACTTTGTATTGTTCAAAGATAAAGAATTTATCATTTAGTTTACTACCTCGAAACAAAGCTGTTGTGGTTTAAAAATAAAAATTCCTTTTTTATCAATATAAGAACCGGAATACTTATACATCATCAGGTAGTTAAACTCATTTATCCCGATGCGCTGTGCTATCGGGATTCGTTCGACTTACAAATTTCAATTCACTACGTTTTTGAAATTTGAGTCTCACGAATAAAATGTTGTGGCAATCTTCATTTTAAGCTTTCTCAAAATCGCTATCTTTGCAGAACAAATAAAAACAGTGAAAATTACTTTTCTTGGTACAGGTACATCTCAGGGTGTCCCTGTTATTGCGTGTCAATGCGAGGTATGCAAATCGAAAGATAAGCATGATAACCGTTTGCGCTCATCTATAATGATTGAAACCAACGGAAAAACCATTATTATTGATACGGGCCCTGATTTCAGGCAGCAAATGCTTCGGGAAAATGTAACCAATATTGATGCTATTCTTTTTACGCATGAACATAAAGATCATACCGCGGGCCTGGATGATATCAGAGCCTTTAATTATATCAAAAAAATGTACGTGGAAGTCTTTGCAGAAGAACGGGTACAGCTTGCTTTAAGAAAAGAATTTGCTTACATATTCGCAGATAAAAAATATCCGGGAGTTCCCCAGGTTAATTTGAACACGATTACCGAGAAAGAATTCTATATTGGCGATATTTGTATCAGACCCATTAGAGCCATACATTATAAGCTTCCGGTTTTGGGTTTTCGCGTCGGTGACTTTACATACCTGACAGATTGTAATTATATTGCTGAAGAAGAAAAAGCAAAAATTGTTGGTTCAAAACATCTTGCAGTAACCGGTCTCAGTAAACATAAACATATTTCACATTTCACAATTTATGAAGCCATTGCACTGATTGAAGAACTCAGTCCAACACATGGATATATTACACACTGCAGCCATCAGTTAGGATTATATGCCGAATTACAGAAAGAATTGCCAAAAAATGTAGTGATTGCTTATGACGGATTGCAGATTGAGCTATAGAGCCGGTTAGTTGTTAGATGTTAGATGTTAGATGTTAGATGTTAGATATTGGATGCTAGATGCTAGCCAGGGCAAAAGCTAATAGATAATTGTAACCCTTTAACCCTTTAACCCTTTAACCCTTTAACCCTTTAACCCTTTAACCCTTTAACCCTTTAACCCTTTAACCTTTTCAATCAATCATAGCTTTGTAAGTAATTCTAACCAGGGCACTTTTCTTAAAATAAAAAGTAAACCTGACAATATTATCTTCATCGCTAATTATTATTGTATCACCCTTCAAAGACTTTAGACTAAATTTAGTTTTAAAATTTTCTTTTGTCATTCCAATGCTGATGGAGCCTTTTAAATAAAATCTTCTATCGGAAATATCAAAACGGTTTATCATTTCACTATGAGAAGCTTTATAAATCGAAATTTCATTTTTCCTGTTTGAGAAATCAAATGCAGTATCAACTACAGAACTATCGTGCATATTTATAACAGGCTGCTTGGAAATATTGAAAAAATTATTTTTGTTCTTCAGAAGAGTTTTAAGTTTAAAACTCAAGGTAAACGCATCAGTAACAAAACTATTGCAATGGAAACACGAACCTCCTTTTTCATCTGATTCAACTGAATCTGCAATATAGGCGGGTGCCTCTCTTACATTCTTTTTATTTTGTTGTTTAGCAAGTACATAATAAGGTAACAACAAATATATAATTAACGAAATTATATATAGCTGAATTCTCATAGTAAAATTATAAATTGATGACTAATAAACAAATATACGTAATTTCGAAAAAATCGTTATTGGAAATCAATGAAATGTTAAAATAAAGATAAAATATATGAGTAATTTATTTCTATATTGAAAATTAATTTTATTTAGGTGGTCAGGCACAAATTAAAAAAGGTAGTGCGAAAAGAAAATCCTAAAATATTTTGATGACACGTAAGCAGAATGTAAAAATTTTTAACTTTGCTGCCCGTTAATGATTGATAATTGTCAATTGTTAATTCTCCTGGTCCGGTAGCTCAGTTGGATAGAGCAACAGCCTTCTAAGCTGTGGGTCACAGGTTCGACTCCTGTCCGGATCACCTTCCAAGGCCATAATCCCATATATAAAATAAATGATATGGGATTTATTTTTATCACATATTGATTGGCAAAAAAATGAACATTCTGATTGAAGAAGCCAGAAAAGAAGATTTACCTTTTATACTTGAATTATATGCCGAAAAAGACATCGACAATGGAAAAGTTTTATCCGTTCATGATGCCAAGGCTATTTTCATGAAAATGAAAACCTATCCGAATTATAAAATATATCTGGCCAAATACGATAATCATGCTGTAGGTACTTTTGCATTAGCCATTATGGACAATTTAGCGCATTTGGGAAAATCATCCGGTCTGGTTGAAGATGTTGTTGTTGCTAAGAACATGCGTTCTAAAAAGATTGGTAAGAAAATGATGGAACATGCAATAAATATTTGTAAGAAAAATAAATGTTACAAAATGTGCCTATCCAGCAGTCTGGTAAGGAAATGCGCTCATAGTTTTTATGAAAAAATTGGTTTTAAACAACATGGATATAGCTTCCTGATTGAAATATAAAATTGAATTTATATTAAGATACAAAGGATTCCTGATACCAAAATAATTAGTTACATAGTCATCATCAATAGTCTTTAGCTTATTTTTTTGTAAATAATTATAAAAATAGTTGTATGACTATAAATATAGTTATACATTTGTGCCATGGAAAATAAAGAACTGACAAAAGCTGAAGAACAAATAATGCAATATTTCTGGATTATTGAAAGAGGTTTTCTAAAGGATATTGTCGATTGTTTTCCCGATCCAAAACCCGCTTATACAACTATTTCAACTGTTATCAGGGTTTTGGTAAAGAAAGGTTTTATCACCTATAATTCATACGGGAAAATTAACCAGTACTATCCTTTGATTTCTAAAAGTGACTATTTTCAGAACCATGTAACATCAATTATTAATAATTTTTTTAATGGTTCTGCCCCTAAGTTTGCTTCATTTTTCGCAAACGAAAAAATGAACATTTCTGAATTGGAAGAAATTAAACAAATAGTTGAAGAAAAGATAAAATTGATAAAAAAGCGTAAATCATGATATTGTATCTATTATATCTTTTAAGGGTTAGCCTATGCATTATCGCGTTTTATTTTCTTTACGCGGTATTGTTTAAACGAACTACATTTTTTCAATTGAACCGTTTATATTTGCTATCAGGACTGGTTCTATCGTTTATAATACCGGTTATCCAGTTTTCAATGTTCAATTTAAATTCAAATCTGCTAATGACTCATTCTTTTAAAGAAGAATTCTTATTCTCAGATTTTGATTCGTCAACTATTAGAACCACAGTAAACACAGTAAAATCGTTCAGTTTATTTTCCATTCTTTCAGCTGTCTATTTTACTGGTCTTTGTTTTATGTTCTTCAGATTATTATTTTCCATTTTCAAAGTATTACAAATCAAAAACAATTCTGAAATAACAAATAAAGAAAAAATTAGGATTGTAAGTACCAGATTTTCTTATGCTTTTTCATTTTTCAATACCATTTTTCTACCTGTAGATGTTGTTGATCAAAATGACAGACAAATGATTATTGATCATGAACTATCTCATATAAGACAATTGCATTGGTTTGATTTGTTACTATCTGAAACTGTTTGGGCTTTACTTTGGTTTAATCCTTTTGTCATTCTTTATAATAACTCCCTCAGGTTGCAGCATGAATACCTTGCCGATGTTGAAACACTTAATTACAGGGCAAATCATGAAGAATATCTCAGATGCCTTTTAAAGGGAATCCAATATCGGAATCTGCGCGGGTTAACTAATCAGTTTTATTGTAGAACCATTAAAAAAAGAATTATTATGATAACTCAATATCGAACATCAAGAAAACATATTTTTAAATACTTCATTTCCATTCCATTAACGGGTATTTTAATTTTTATGCTCTCTAATTTTCAGAGATCAGCAAATGTTTTAAATGCTAATGAAAAGAGCATTTCTGTAACAAATATTCCTGATATCTCACCAGTTGATATTAAAAAAGTAAAATTAACATCGGGTTACGGATACAGAACAAATCCTATTACTAAGAAAAAGCAATTTCATTATGGCGTAGATTTAGCACTAAATGAAGGTGAAAATATTGTTGCAACTGCTTCAGGAATAATAAAAGCAACGGGATTTGATTCACTGAAAGGCAACTTTGTATTCATTAAACATGATGAACTATATTCAACATTGTATACAAAATTGCAGAAATTTGTTGTGAAGAAGGGCGACAAAGTTGATAAGAACCAGCTTATAGGATATGTTGGACATACCGGCCTTGCTACAGGACCACATTTGCACTATGAAGTTTATAAAAATGGTAAAAATGTAAACCCTTCTGATTATTTACCAAAACAATTAAAATCTGAATAGATCAAATTACAGGTAAAGACTACGATTGTTTATTCTATTTACTTTTAAGCACATCAGCATAAATAAATTTGCTGATGTGCTTCTAATAAGCTGATGAGAATTATTTTCAGAATTTAATAATTAGCACAAAGCGCTTTCAAAGCTTTAGATGCTTCAAGCGGAGCAATTACTCCTATGTAGTTAACATTTAATAAACTCATTAAAAGCGTTTTGTACTCAATTTTCTCTTTTTCACTAAATAAATTTTTTAATATAAAATGCGCTCCGGATTTAAGATAATAGGACCTGCCTCTTTTTACAAGAGCAACCAATAAAGGAGCAATTGAGTCCCTGCCTTGCAGTATTAGCCCTCGTGCAGCAACCCACCTGATAGTGCTGTCATCATCTTCGAGAAGTCTAACAAGGGTACGAATAGATTCTTTGGCCCTTATTTGTTGTATAATTTTAGCCCCTTCGATACGTAATTCAAAGTTATCTGATTTTAGCAAAATATTTATTTGGGGCAATACAGACCTGCCCATATTTATTAGAGAATTTCTGGCATTCAATCTCTTTTGGTGATCTTTACTATCAATCAAATCCGGTATAAATTCCGCAACCTCATCCGAAAAATCTTCAAGGTCCACATCTACTTTTGTTCCAACTTTTGTTTCCATAATATTAAGGTATTAAAGTGTATTCCATCATATTTCAAAATCAAATAGAAATACTGAGAATACACTAATTTTTATAGAAACAATTAAGATTGAAAGAAGTTTTGAATTATTTTATGATATTTATTAAAATAATTCCTACATTATTGAGGGGTATTATAATAAATTCTATTTTTTTGTGCAATATTTTTAATAGGCATTCGCCAAAGACATTTCCAGTTTTCAGTATTATAAAGACTTAAAAAGCCTTTATCGGATAGAGCAAGATATTTGCCATCATCACTGAAATTTGCCGGCCAAATAATATCAATAAAATCTGGATTAATTAAGACTTTTTTCAGTTTCATTTCAGGGTAATTATATATTTTTAATGCCCATTCATTATTATATTTTCCACGAATGCCAATAAAATTTTCTGATTGAACTGGAAGAATAATTTTATCAACTTCATTCTTTTCTTTTCTGCCATTTTGATTTCTGCTCACATTCGCATCTATTGCTTTAGAAATTAAATTTCCCTGGAATGACCAAAGTTTTAGGAGACCTTTATTATTGCCTGTAATGATATTTCTTTCATCCGGAAGAAACCTGGCGCTCCAAACCCTGAATCCATAAAAAAATTTCGAAATAACCTTCCTGTTTTCCGCTAAATCCCATACCCGAAGCCGGCTACCAATTCCTAAACTAAATATCCTGAGTTTTGGATCATTCCAGTATAATACATAACGTCCGGAGCAACTGAATTGAACTTCTACTCCACCAGCGTTAGGTAATAAATATTTTTTCATAAAGCTTCGTCGCTCGTCCCTTATTTTCCCTGATG
>Ga0265316_10001261_pt1 | contig 27179 bp, 31 predicted proteins | sample 4522metaG_FD_202092 | JGI IMG/M metagenome (GOLD analysis project Ga0265316, IMG submission 202092) | Rhizosphere microbial communities from Carex aquatilis grown in University of Washington, Seatle, WA, United States - 4-5-22 metaG | ecosystem: Host-associated > Plants > Roots > Rhizosphere >... | reverse complement strand
GTCTGCATCGCCATGTGATGGTCTAACTGTAAACCAGCCTCGTGGGCGATGTTATTCCTGACCTTGTGCGCCTCCCAAGCGTCGTCTATATTCCTGAATTCGCCCGGCTGGACGCGTTTCAGCTTCTCGCCTACCCCGTCACCTTGGTAGCCCAGGCCCGTGAGGATATCGAGCAGCATCGTGTCAGCCTCGAGTATGGCCTGCTTCCAGTCGTTCGGATTGGTCGAGTTCAATAGCTCATTCGTCTTCTGCCAGCGAGCAGTGAGATCTCTGTTGCCCTGGCCTTTGACGTCCTCGAAGGCCGGCTCGACTTTTACGTCGTGCTTCTGTCTCTCTTTTTCGCGGACTTTCTTCAGCTGTTCTACGCAATATATGATACCGATCAGGAAGAAAAGCGAGATCGGGATGGATATGACGACTATGAAGCTAAGAGCACCCTTGAGGAAATAATAAAAAGCCGGAAACGAGTTGAAAAAGCTATTGAAAAGCCCCGCCAGCGCCGAACCTACTTCTGAACCGGGAATAGAGAGCATGGGCTTATTATATCACTCCCGACCGCGTCATTCTCCGCGGAATTCCTTGCCGACCTCGAACAGCGTCGCTTCGTCGCCATGTCGCGCGGTGAGCTGTAGCCCGACTGGCAGAGCTTTCCCTTCTTTTTCGCTAGTGCCGCACGGTATAGAAATAGCCGGCATGCCCGTAATGTTCGCCGTCACTGTGAATATGTCCTCTAAATACATGGCTACAGGGTCGCCTGTCTTCTCGCCTATCTTAAAAGCCGGACCTGGCGTTGTCGGAGTGGCGATAATGTCTACATCCTTGAATGCTTCCATGAATTCATCGGTGATGAGCTTGCGCACCGCGTTGGCGCGGTTGTAATAAGCATCGTAATAGCCTGACGAGAGCACGTAGGTGCCTAGAAGGATGCGGCGGATGACTTCTCTGCCGAAGCCGGCCCGGCGCGTCTTGAAATAATCATCTATACCGTCTTTGCCGTCCACATGCAGGCCATACTTTACGCCGTCGAAGCGGGCCATGTTCGAGGAGACTTCGGCCGGCATGACGATGTAATAGACCATTAGGGCATAGGCGATGTTAGGAAGCCGGACTTCCCTGATTTCATATCCATTGGCCTTGAATGAATCCAAGGCGGCGTCGAAGGCTTTGAGAGTCGCGGCGTCTATACCATCTCCGGACAGGAAGTGTCGCGGTACTCCGATAACGGGTTTCTTCACACTCATACGCTCTTCCTTGTATGTTCCGTCAGAGAAAGTTGTGCCGTCCTTAGAATCTTTGCCGCGAATAATATTAAAAACCGCCTCGCAATCAGCCACTGTCTTGCCTATCGGTCCGATCTGGTCTAGCGAGGAGCCCATAGCGATAGCCCCATAGCGCGATATCGCGCCGTATGTCGGTTTGAGGCCGACGACGCCGCAGAAGCTGGCTGGCTGGCGTATCGAGCCTCCGGTATCGGTGCCTAGAGCGAACAGGGCTCCATCCATGGCCACGGCCGCGGCAGAGCCTCCGGAAGAGCCGCCGGCTACTCTGGCGAGGTCGTGGGGATTCTTGGTCACGCCGAAAGCGGAATTCTCCGTCGAGCCGCCCATGGCGAATTCGTCCATATTCGTGCGACCTAGGAAGACTACGCCTTCTTTTTTGAGCCTTTCGATCACTGTTGCGTCGTATGTCGCGCGATAATCCTCCAAGATCTTAGAAGAGGCGCTGGCTATCCTGCCTTTTATGAGAATGTTGTCCTTGATCGCGCATGGGATGCCGGTCAATAGGCCGCCCTTCCCGGCTTTCAACATTTCATCGGCTTTTTTCGCCTGCTCCAGAGCATCGGTAAAGATCTCCCTATAAGCGTTCACATCGCCGTTCTTTCTCTTGGCTTCGTCCAAGCACGCTTGCGTCAATTCAACGGCAGTAAAATCGCCTTTCTTCAGATGATCGTGCGCTTTCGCTATGTCCAAATGTGCGATGTCTATATTCATATCAATCTTGGGCGATCATCTTCTTCACCGCGATGAAATCACCCTCGCGATCGGGAGCTTCGTTCAAGAGTGCTTCCCTGTCTTCGGACGTCGTATCTTCTACAAGGTCTGGCCGCATGGCATTCTTGACCGCGCCGACACGGCCCTCGGCATCCATCGATACTTCGACTTTCTTGAGTTGGTCAACATATCCCAGAATGGAGTCGAACTCCTTGGCTAGAGACTTCTTGTCAGCTTCCGTGAGCTCTATACGCGCCAATTGCGCCAGATGTTCGAGTTCCTTAACGGTTATCATACGCTGAATATTAGCCTAGACGAACACAAGGAACAAGGGTTCTCTACGAGATCATCTTCAAGAAATCGGCTTCGGAGATGATTGGAACACCGAGCTCGCGGGCCCGATCCAGCTTGGAACCAGCCGCGTCCCCGGAGACCACATATGAGGTCTTCTGTGAGACAGAGCTTGAGACATCACCACCGTTGTCGCGGACCATTTTCTGGGCCGTCTCGCGCTCCAATGTCGGCAATGAGCCGGTAAAGACGAACGACTTGCCTTCGAGCTTCTTCGAGCCGCCGGAAACGGCGGCATCTTCGATGATCTCTATCTGTTTGAGCAGGTTCCTGACCAAGGTGCGATTATTCTGATCTTTGAACCAAACTGCCAATGATTCGGCGACTTTCGGGCCAACGCCGTATATGGACTCGAATTCCTCGTATGAAGCGTCGGTTATCTTGTCTATGGATTTGAAATGCTTGGCGATATCGTAAGCGGTCTCTTCGCCGACCTGTGGGATAGAGAGCGACGCCAAGAGCCTAGGCAATGTAACTTTGCGGGCCGCGTCTACGGACATGATGACATTGTCCGCAGACTTCTCGGCAAAGCGAGGAAGATTCAAAAGATCGCCCTTCTTCAAGGTGAATATATCATCGAATGAAGAGATGAGACCAGCTTCGAGCAAAAGATCCAGGGTCTGCGGTCCGAGGCCGTCTATGTCGAAGCACTTCTTCGAGGTGAAATAATGGAATCTGCGCTTCTCTTGCTCGAAAGAATCGCGATTTACGCAGCGCCAGGCCGCCTCGCCGGGGATGCGCTCGATGCGGCCATCTCCCCCGCAAGCCGGCACGCGAGTCGGCCAGGCGAACGGCTTTGAAGACTTTGGACGGAGTTCTTTCACCACGCTCACGATGTCCGGGATAACATCTCCGGATTTCTGAAGTATGACAGTATCGCCTATCCGGACATCCAGGCGCCTGATCTCGTCCTCGTTGTGGAGAGTGGCGCGCGAAACTGTAGAACCGGCGACCAAAACCGGCTTCAACACTGCGACTGGCGTCACAACTCCGGTCCTGCCGATCTGGAAGACGATGTCTTCGAGAATGGTCGTCACTTGCTCGGCCGGGAATTTGTAGGCCACGCCCCAACGCGGCGATTTGCCAGTATAGCCCAATGCCTCCTGGATCTTCCTGGAATCGACTTTTATGACGATGCCGTCTAGCTGGTATGGCAGGCTATGGCGCTTGTCAGTCCATTCCTCATAGAACTTCTGGACTCCGGCGATCGAATCATGGACTTCATGATGAGGATTAGTCCGGAAGCCGAGCTCTGATAGGAGCTTGAGCTCGCCTGCTTGGGTGCCCGGCAAGGCGGTATTCTCGCCCTTGTCGTCATCGTCCGATATGCGCTCGAGATCATATATGAATGTATCCAAATGCCTAGAAGCGGTGATCTTTGGGTCGAGCTGGCGGAGCGAGCCGGCTGCGAGATTCCTCGGGTTCGCGAATGGGGGCTCGCCTGCTTTGGTGCGTGCCGCATTGATGGTCTTCAAGTCTTCCGTGCCTATCCAAACTTCGCCGACCGCGATGAGATCGGCATTTTTCGTGAGAGAAAGCGGCACGCTCCGTATAGTCTTAACATTCTGGGTGACATCTTCGCCGACTGTACCATCGCCGCGAGTGGCCGCTCTCACGAGCTTGCCTTCCTCGTAGGTGAGGACTATCTTGAGGCCATCTATCTTGAGCTCGCAACAGTATTCCAGCTTTTCACCGGCCGCACCGGCCTTTTCCACGAAGTTCTTCACGCGACTATCCCATTTCTTGAGCTCTTCCTCGTCGAAGACGTCATCGAATGACCATTGCTGGATCTCGTGGCGGACTTTTACGAATTCCTTCAACGGCTCCCCGCCCACGCGCACAGTCGGGCTGTCGCCGGTCCGCAGATCCGGATATTCGGCCTCTATCTTCTCCAGCTCCTTCATGAGCGAATCATAGGCCTCGTCGCTTATCTCCGGCTGGTCGAGCGTGTGGTACAGGCGCCTATGACGCTCTATGGTTTCCTTGAGCTTGTTGAGCCGTTCTATGACCTCCTTTGGCGCGCCCTTTTTCATGCTTTAACTTTACCACACCCCTGTCTGAACAAGGCGCAGAGCGCGCTCCACGGTAGATGGATTCGTTGTGTCCGGCGCGACCGGAGAGGCGGTGCAGAGGTTGTAGCCGCGCGAATCTATGATCGTCATCGGCTGGCTATTCGCCGGATTGAGCCCCGTCGTGAGGGTGATCAAGGCACAGCTATTGGTGACCAGCGAGCCGTTATCGAAGGAGAGCGAGATATAGCCGGCCTGCTGACGCACAGGGGTATTCGAATTGCCCACGATGACATTGGAAGGCGTTATGGACACCGGGCTCACTACCGACAGGGTCATAGTGCCAGTGCCACACTTCAGCGTGCCGCCGGTCGTAGAGGCGAAGCCGCCGGAATTGGTCCAGTTCGCCGCGTTGATCGCGCATTCGATGCCACTGTCGGCCGCATAGAAAGAATAGATCGAATTCCTGGCCGAGACGGACAGCTCATATTGCTTGCTCGACAGGCTAGTGATGAATACCGCGACGCCGAGGACCAAGGTCGCAGTGAGGACCGCAAAGAGGAGCGTGTAGCCGCCTTGTGAGCTTTTTTTCGTGTTTTTTTTCGATATAGTCATATAGTCGATCATCTTATCGAGCTGGTCATTTCGCTAGTGAAGCTGACGCTGTATGGGATCGCTCCTTCATTCCAGAACACGTCGACTGTGGCTCCGCATTCGTCGCCGCTCGCGCAACTGGCCACGCTGGAAGCGTCATGAATATAGAAATCCCTGGTGAACTTGCTGGTTTGCCCGCCCGTATGACCGTAACCGTTGGCTTCGATATATATAATGCAAGGCCCGCCGACACAGCTCGTTATGGAAGGATTTTGGCTGGCTCCATCTAGAGCGCTGGCATCGCAAGGGCTCGCCTTCGTGCATTGGCCCAATCCATTCAGCCAGTTCGTGCCCTGATAAATATTGTTGTCCCTGATATTCTTCACGGCTTCCATGCTCTCTTGGCCTAGGTATGACGCGACCATCTGATCCTTCGATACGTCCGCGCCAAAAAGCCCTTTGCTCGCGACCACGAGCGGCCCGGCTATGGCGATCATGAGGACCGTGATCGCGACGAGCGTCTCGACTATGGTGAAGCCCTCTTGTCTCTGCGCGCTATTTTTGCTGTTGGTCGTGGTATTCATGGCTTTATGGCTCGCGCGGCGAAGCGGCGGTCTGGATGGAAAAATAGGTCTTTATGTTCTCTTTATTGCCCGCAGCGCCATCGAGCTTGATGAATAGGAGCGGATATTGGGTATTAGAAACCGCGAGATAGTAGCTGGTTAGGGAGACCGCCCCCGTGTCTATGACCGGCGTGAATGAGAGCGCGTCGCCGCAATTCTGCTGGGAGGCCTTCTTGAAGATGAATGTCCCGGAAACGCTCGAGTCCGGCACGACCTCGTAGGCATTGATGAGCCGACAGCCGGCGCCTGACCGGCTAGATAGAAAGGCGAAGCCGGCGCCTTGGCCGCTCGCTCCGGTCACGCCATTGCAAGGCCCGACCGATTGCGAGGAGAGGGATGTGACCGATATATCGGAGCCGGGGGCAAGGACGGTGCAAAAATACGTCGACCCGGTGCGCAGTTCACGGGTCATGGACTCCATAGTGAACGACATATTGACGACGGCATCCTGGATCGTCTGGGCCTTCTTGTTGGCATCTATGATCTTCACCAAGGCGGCCAGGGCCACGACGACCACGATCGAGAAGATCATTATGGCCACCATCATTTCTACTAGTGTGAAGCCTTTTTTCATATATCAATGTTGGACAGATATCTGGCCATTCTGCCGGACTACGATAGTCCGAGTACTGCCATCAGTGCCCTGTATCGTCGCTTCCGAATAAGCATAATTGCATGTGGGAGCGCCGCCGTTCGACGCGCATATGACTGCCTCCGGATTCGGGCGCTGGAAGCTGACATCTAGGCGCGATACGGAATTGCTCGACTGATGACATGCCGTAGCATCAGCTCCGATGCACAGACTGGATATCTTCGCGCCGCGCGTGATCACATAAGTATTCACGCTCTGATCAGAAGCGTCGCACATGCCCGCTGACTGGCCGGTCTGGTTCAGATCGGCGAAAAGCGTGAGCAATGTCGGGTTCGACGTCGCGCCGCCGCAAGAATCGCCGCTCATGTCGAAATCCACTCCATAGGGCAGATTGAAATTCTGCGCGCCGATCTGGCTGGAATTCTTCACGGAAAGGCCATAGGTCTGGGCGAGCCTCACGACGAGAGCTATGTCATAAGCGGTGTCGGTGAGAAGGGTGCTTTGGTTGAAGTTGCCGAACTTCGCCACGGTGAACGAAGTCATGACGATGAATATCGCAAGCGTGACGAGCAACTCTATTATGGTGAAGCCGCGATTCATCGGCTCCATTATATCGTAAACTAGCCTCAAAAGAGAGCGGCGACCTGACGCAGATCCAAGGCCTGTATGCCGAATATAAGCGCCAAGTACATGCCGGCGATGAGGAACGGCCCGAATGGGATCTCGACGCGGCGCTTCCAACGCCCGTAAGAGGCGAGCATCCAGGCGACGCCCACGACAGCGCCTACCCAGAAAGCCAGGATGACCGCGTTCGCTCCCCCATTCAGGCCGAGGAGCCAGCCGATGCCCAGGACGAGCTTGGCGTCTCCCAGGCCGATCCAGGTGCCTTTGGAGACGAGCCACAATAGCGCGAATGGCGCCGCGAGCAATGGGCCGGCGGCGAGCGTCCACAAGTGAGGTGCATGGACGAGCGATGTCCCGCCGATGAAGACGCTAATGAGCGCTATGGCATCGAATGCGTATACGAGCCGGTCTGGGATGATCTTGTGGCGGATATCATAAACAGTGACCACCACGAGAAGGCATGTGGCTATGAGATAGATGAGCGTCGGCAAGAGGAACACCGGCGAACCGGAGAGACCGCCGAACTTCCAGAATATGAGCGCGAATAGCGCTCCGGTCGCGGCTTCGACTAGAGGATACTGCCAAGAGATCTTGCCCTTGCAATTCCGGCACTTCCCTCCCTGCAAAAAGAAGCTCGCGATCGGCACTAATTCTTTCCATGTGAGCGTCTTGCCGCAGGCCATGCACATCGACCGGCCATCGAGGCCAACGCCAGTGTTCAAGCGCAGTGAGACGACATTCAAGAAGCTGCCTATCACGGCGCCAAAGACGAAGGCCAGGGATATCTCGGCTGACGACATGGCCATCGTCGTTCAGTTAGAAGTCACGCAGTAATTTATGGGCGGTATGCTTCCGGTCGAGCAGGTGTAGGTGGCCGACCATGATCCTCCCGGCATGCTTGGCAGCCCCTTGGCTACGGCTGCATTGTACGATTCGAGAGTGGCATGCAAAACGTAGTTGACTACCGAGCTTCCGGAAGTCAGGGTGGCGTAGTCATAAGAGGCCTGCCCCGCACCGGAAGGCGGCGTCGGTATGACTGATATGTAATTACCGAGAGTCACGCCGGAAGGACATCCGGCGCTCGTCGCGCCCGTAGATACAGTTGACGGGTATTGGCCGCATCGGTCGAAATAGAGTTGCAAGGCGAGCTGGATCTGGCTGACATCGGATATCCTCTGTGCATCTCTGGCCTTCCCTCGCGAGCTCGACAGATTGACCATGATGATGCTGGAAAGCAGGGCTATGATGGCGATCGATACGAGGAGTTCGGTCAGCGTGAATGCGCGATTTTGGTGTAGCCTCATGGATAATATGATAACACATCGCGTAAAAACAAAATCCCGGCAAAACCGGGACTTTGTATCACACTGAATCTATCAGATAGGTTATGGGCAATCTGTCCCAGAATCCGTACCAGCACTCTGGTTGGTCTTGCCTGTGGAAGCTATACAGAACCATTTGAGGTTATTCTGGCTGGGCAGAGGACCGTATATGGCATATCCGGTGACGGTGGCATTGCCGGCTGGCGTAGTCACGAATACGACTGAGGTGCCAGTCTGTGTGGCAATATCCGCTATGAGAGCAGCCGTAGCGGCGGTCTGGGGTCCAGAACCGTTGATGGCGTTCGACTGAAGGTCGGGATATGACGAGCCATTGTAACCAGACTCGAAGGCCGTGCGGAGCTGTTGAACGTCGGAGATGACGCGAGCATCCTTACCTTTGTTCCTGGCCGAATTCAAGGACACGAGCACGATCGAAGCCAAGATGCCTATGATGGCGATCACGACGAGCAATTCAATAAGGGTGAAGCCTCTCGTGTATTTTTTCATAATGAGATTATTGCTGATAAGCATTAATTTGATAAGGGGTCTATCGCCATTTTCGATGGTCCCTCCAATTATAGCATCGAGGGGACAAGGGCAATCTGAGATTGTGGATAACGGAACAAGGCCGTCCTGCATCACGACGACGATGCTATCGAGTATATAGGCACCAGGACAGCGGCGAGGAGTATGGCCACGCCGGCGCCGAGCATGACTATCATCGCCGGTTCGATGAGAGAAACCAAGGAATCCACAGCAGTCGACACTTCGCGCGTATAGAATCTGGCCATGGTCTTCAGCATAGAACCGACTTCACCGGCTTCTTCGCCCACTTTCATCATCTGGCTCATCATACCGGGGATCTCCTTGGGCGAGCTCGACAGAGAGTCAGACAAGGTCTTGCCGCCTTTGACGCTCTCGACGGCGTCGCTCACGATCTCCTCATAGACGCTGTTGCCTATGACTTTGGAGGTGAGCTCGAGGGCTTGCACTATTGGGATGCCGGAGACGAGCATCGTATTCATATTGTCAGCGAAGCGCGATAGGTAGAGCTTCTTGTATAGGGTGTTCACATACGGGATAGAAAGCTTTATCCGGTCATAGGCATATTTCCCTGCCGGTGTTCTGACGTACCTGACCAAGAAGAATATGAGGACGATGAATGCCGCCAAGAGGACGAAACCGTAAGCGACTAGGAAGTTGGATATGCCGATGATGACCTTCGTATATATCGGGATGGCCACGCCGGATTCTTCCAAGATCGGGCTTATCTTGGGAATGACCATCGTGAACATGAGGATCATAACGGTGAAGAATGTCACCACGATGAAAGCCGGGTATACCAGGGCGCCGCGGACTTTCGAAGTGAGCTCATATGAACGGTCTAGGTAGTCGGCCAGATATTCGAATGTCTCGTTGAGCTTGCCGGATTCCTCGCCAGCCTTGACCATGTTCACATAGAACGGGGTGAACACTTTCGGGTGCTTGGCGAGCGAGGCCGAAATGGAATTGCCAGACTGCAGGTCATCAGCGATCTGCGTCAGTTTGACGCCGAGGGCATGGTTGTCTACCTCCCCAGCGAGCAAGCGGAAGACGCGCAGAGCCGATATCTGAGCATTGAAGAGGCTCGAAAGCTGGCGCGACAGTATGACGACGTCTTTGGTCCCGATGCGATCGAAGAAGCTTATATTTTTGTTGAAGATCGAACCGCCGCCGTCAGACGACTTGATTGAGGTGAGGACAAGGTTCCGGCGCTGCAATGATGCTATGGCGACATTCTGATTGACCGCATCTATAGATCCGATCTTCTTCGCTCCTGTCGCGTCTATGGCTTCGTAGTCGAATAGCATGGCTTATATGAGCTTGCCCAAGACCTTTGGGTTAAGCGAATGTGCGTAGGCGCTTTCTACCGATATCTCTCCGGCTCGGACGAGTTCCGTGAGCGAACGGTTCAGATCTATCATGCCTTCCTGGGAAGAAGTCTCTATGACCGTATCTATCTCATGGATGCGATTCTCCCTTATGAGATTCGAGACTGCGTTGTTGTTGATGAGGAGCTCGTAGGCCGGAATGAGGCCACCGGACACTCTCGGGATGAGCCTTTGCGAGAATATGCCTGTGAGGGATGTGGACAGCTGTATGCGGATCTGGTCCTGCTCTGTAGACGGGAAGGAATCTATGATGCGATTCAGCGTCTGCGAGGCGTTGTTGGTATGCAAAGTAGAGAAGACGAGGTGACCGGTCTCGGCGGCAGTGACGGCGGTGGCCATGGTGTTCCGATCGCGCATCTCCCCGACCATGCAGACATCTATGTCCTCTCGGAACATAGATACTAGAGCGTCCTCGAAATCAGGCGTATCTATCCTGACCTCCCTCTGATCTATGATGGATTTCTTGGATTCGAACTGATATTCGATCGGATCCTCGATCGTGAGAATGTGCTCGGTCCGGGTCTGATTGATGACCTCGATGAGAGAGGCAAGGGTCGTGGTCTTGCCCTGACCGATCGGGCCCACCACTAGGAAGAAGCCCTGCGGCTTCCTGGTGAAAGTCTCCAATATCGGCGGCAGATTGAGCTCGGCCAGCGTCCTAATGACTCTCGGTATGATGCGCAAAGCGATAGCCAGGACTCCTTGGCGATAGTATATGTTGCCACGGAAACGGCTCTCCGGAAGGCTGTATGAAAAATCCACATTCTTCTCTTTGTCGAGCAGTATCTTGTTCTCGGAAGAAAGCAGCACGTCGGCGAAGCCTCTCATATCTATCCTCGAGAGGGCGGCCCTCTTCATGAGCGGTATGAGCGAACCGGATACCCTGATGATCGGCGGACGGCCTTCGGAGAGGTGGAGATCTGACGCTCCTTCCTTCAGGACTAGGCTGACCAGCATCTCTATCTCTTTTTTGTAGTCCATTTGTTTTTATATTACTGCGCTCGTCTGTCCCCTTTTGCCTGAATAGATCCTCTCGGTCTCTGCCAAAACTTCCGACGGGATCGTAGTGGCCTTGACTATGTAGCCGTCGGCTGAAAGCCTGCGCGCCCTGCTCATATCGTCCGGTCCGCCCTGATTCGTGAGGAACACCAGCACTGCATCCGAGGCCAAGTTCTCCTTCCTCAATACGGAGACGAACTCTAGGCCATCCATACCTGGCATGACTATGTCCACTAGCATGACATCAGGCGCATACCCACCCCTCACAAGCTTGAGCGCCGCCTCCGCCGAATCAGCCATGCTCGCCTCGTAGCCCGATTTGGTGAATCTCAGCGCATACATGTCCAGGATGAATCTGTCGTCGTCAACGAAGAGAGCTTTTCTCTGGTTCATGTGTATATAGTATAACCCAAGCCTATAGTTTATTCACCTCTTCTATTGGGATCTTCTTCTCAAAGGCCTTTATGATCGCGTCCTCCTTCATGGTTATGACGCCCTTCTTGCGGAGGATGCGGGCGATGTCTATCTCAGTAGCGCTCTTCAGTATCGCCTCCTCTATCTCCTTGTCCATGGCGAAGATCTCGAAGACCGCAGTGCGGCCGCGGGTACCTTTCGGGGCCTGCGGAGTGGGCTTGATCTTGTAGACCGTATCGGAGAAAGGTATCTCTTTCTTGAATTCCTCCGGCAAGTCGGCGAATTGGCGGTCTATCATGGCCTTTATGCTGCCTTCCACCTTTACAGTCTCTGATGCTTCGGGCACAGAGAGCCCGACTAGGCGTTGGGCGATGCCTAGGACCAGGGTCGGCGCGATGAGATACGGATCTACTCCCATATCTATGAGACGCGGGATGATGCCGGCAGCGGTATTCGTGTGCAAGGTCGAAAAGACCAAGTGACCGGTAAGGGCCGCCTGAACGGCTAGCTGAGCCGTCTCCTTGTCGCGTATCTCACCGACCATGATTATGTCCGGGTCTTGGCGCAGAGTAGTGCGGAGACCAGAGCTAAAATCGTAGCCGATCTCCGGCCTGACTTGGCTCTGCGACACTCCGTCTATCTCGTATTCGACCGGGTCTTCGAGCGACAGGACGTTGTAGCTCTCGCGGTCCATCTCGTTCAATATAGAATATAGGGTGGTCGATTTGCCGGAACCGGTCGGACCGGTGATGAGGATGAGGCCATAGGGCTTGTCCATGGCGCTACGTAGCATCTTCAGATTCCTGGGCGACATGCCGAATTCATTCAGAGTGCGGACGCCTTTGGCCTGGTCCAAGATACGCATCACGACTTTCTCGCCGTAGTTCGCCGGGAAGGTCGAGACACGGAAATCGATGCGACGACCGTCGATCCTAGCTGAGAAGCGGCCGTCCTGTGGTTTCCTCTTCTCGTCTAGGCGCATGTTAGAGAGCACCTTGATGCGGGCGACCACGGCAGAGTGGACTTGGACCGGAAGGACCAAAGATGTATTCAGGATGCCGTCCACGCGGAAGCGGACGCGGATCTTGTCGCGCATGTGCTCTATATGGACATCAGAGGCGTTGCCCTCGACCGCATATCGGACGATGGTCGCCACGATCTTCACGATAGGGGCATCCTCGACGATGAGAGTCTCTTCTTTCTGAGACTTGGCCGCCGTCGCTTCCGGGCTCTGTTCCTTTCCGGATTTTTTGGCCTTCTCTTTCGCCTCTATCGCGAGCTCGGTCTCGAGCTCGGAGAGCGCATGGGATACTTCCCCGGTGATGCCCTTGTACATCTCGAGGACCTTGTCGAAGTCATCGCTCGTTATGAGGAATATCTTGTACGGGACGTTCTTCTTGGCCGCCAAGAACGACAAGGCGTCTCGCGCTTCCATGTTATCTGGATCAACGACGCCGACTTCTAGCGTGCCGTCGGCCAAGCCCACCGGCACGAAATGATAGTGGGCGGCCGATTCCTCCGGAATATATTCCAAGGCCTCGAATGGTACAGGCGTCTCCCCTATGTTCCTGACCGGTATGTTCAGAAACTCACCGAGCGCCGCGATGATGGTCGGAAGTTGCACGCCGCGGGCTATCAGGGCCTGGTTGAGCGAGGTGCCGGAAGACATCTCCTTCCTTATATCCCGGAGGTCATCCTTGCTGATCTGCTTTTTTTCAAGAAGTATTTCGAGTACGCTCATGGTTCGTTTTACGGGCCGCGGATATTGGCGGATCTAGCGTGGAGCTTGGCCAGACGGCACAGCAGCCGGAATGACCGGGGCGGAAGGCGTTGTTATGCCGGAGGCCGGCTCGGAGGCATTCGGGTCCGCGACTCCCGGTATCGGCGCGAATGGGTTCGGACGACCGACAGCCTCCGGCGTTATGGCGACGGAGTTGTCTACGAGCGAGACATAGGCCGGGTCGCTGAAGAGAGTCGTGTCGATCCTTATGGACTTCATCTGGTTCAAGAGCGCAAGCTCGGCGGAGCCGACCCCCACGGCGCCGTTCGTCTGCAAGAGGCTGTCGCTAGTCGCCGACGAGCCTCCCTGGAAATAGAAGTACGCCAGTCCCAAAAGGACGATCACGCCTATGATCACCGATATCTTCTTTGTTCTTGGGTTCATATTCATGTTATATCACTGGCGGAGCCAGTATGTTTGGAATTGCACCTGGAAATCATACGTGCCCTGGTTGTTGGCGGTGATCGTAAGATGCGTCATGTCCATGATGCGCAGGTCTGATTCGGCCGCTCTCAAGAAATTGATGAATTGGTCGTAGGTCGCGGTAGCGCCGAAAGATATCTGGACCTTGTCCAGGACCGGTTCCGACACGGACTGCACTGGCGACATGGAGCCTGACCCGACTGGTGCGGAAACTGATTGAACCGGCGTCGAAACGCCCTGCCTGGCAGATGCGCCAAGATTCTGAGCCGAGTTCGATGGTACGGCGGCCTTTACGTTGGAAAGAGCGAAGTGGTTCTGCAAGGCCATGTTGTTCAGGTCTATGACGAGCCTGATGTTATCAACGGCACTGGGAATCATCTTGTCGAGCTTGGCCCGATCGGCGGCTGGAATGCTGTTGTATTTCGTGGTGACTCCGTCCCTCGATGTGATGATCTGCTGGGCGTTATCGAGCGCGGTGGTAAGCTGGTCATTCTTGGCCTTGACCGCCTGGGCATCCGCGATCATGGACTGGGTCACAGTGAAATAGAGCCCTATGCCGATGATTATGAGTATTGCAGCTATGATGTTTCGGTTCATATTATTGATTTGATCCGTTCACAGGGGCGCTCTGGGCCGGGCTCTGCGACGAGGGAGCAGCCAGGTTCTTGGAATAGGCGAATGTCGACGGATCTATCTGGGCCGTGAACCCGAATGAGACGGTGCCATTGTGATTCAGGACCGGGTTGGAAACTATGGCGTTCTTCACAACGGTCCGGAGGCCGTATTTATCCAGCTGGTTCAGCACGTCGGACTGGAAAGCCACCGACGGGAAGCTCCGGCCATAGCCGCTCAAAGACATCTGGAAGGGCCCCGGCGTGCCAGCAGGCACGGTGAGATCCATCGTCAAGAACCTGACATTCTCCGAAGTCAGCTGGGAGATCACGCTGAATATCTTCGAGACGGCCATGTGGTTGCTGATGAGTTGACGAGCCAGGATGATCTTTGATGCCTGGGCCTTCATGAGGGAGATCTGGTCTAGGTTGAACTCCTTCTCCCTCTGGGCCAGCGATGACGAATACCCTGTCTGAGCGCCCAGGAGATACTGCTTCCATCCATAGACCGCGCCTATAGATGCTACCGACGCGACGAAGATCACGACGGCGATCGTCATGAATATGCTCGCTCCTCCGTGGGCCACGCGCTGCGCCTGCGGCGCGAGTCCGCCGGCCATGCCTTGCATTGGTCTCTTGGGAATGAACGATGTTTGGAATTTGGTTTCCATGAGGTGTGCTTGTGATCCTAATTATAGCAGAACCACAGGAATTCTACTCTGTGAATAACAAGTGGAAGCAGAATGAGGAAATAGGGGTTCCGAGACACGGATATTTTCTTGCTAGAAAATTCCTCGTGCTCGTGCCAGTCGCACTCGCAAGGTCTCATCACCCCTATTTCCTCATTCTGCTACCACTTTATCACTGCTCGATATCCGAAAGGCACCTCAAAGCGGCGCCGATCGCCACGGCGAATTCTGGACCGGCGGTAGTGAGCTCTTCGGCTAGGAAAGCCGGCGTCTCCAGCTTGCCGAACGGGTCGGCATAAGTCACGTCCGTCTGGAAGCTCACTTTGGCCAAGTCCATGAAGCCCTTGAGGAGGACGCCGCCGCCAGTCAGGAAGACCCGGCCGACGTTCTTCTGGTACTTCTTCTGGTAGCTCAAAAGCGTGGCGTTGGCTTCGTAGAAGATATAGTCGAGATTGACCGTGATGATCTCGGTCAGCTCCTTGTATTCCGGTCCGCCTTTCAGGCCCTTCGTGCGTTTCAGAGCTTCCGCCTCTTCGGGCGATATCGATAGCGCCTTGGATAGGGCTAGGGTGATATCCTGGCCGCCTCTATTGATGATGTGCGACGCACGCAGAATGCCGCGCTCGACGATGTACAGCTTGGTGGCTCGCGCGCCCATGTCTATCAGCATGATGGTCGCGATGCCATGATCGGAGACCGCTCTGATGGCGCTGAAGATCTCTATCTCATAGAAGACCGGCTGAAGCCCGCTTCCCGACATGACCGACTGGTATTCTCCGAGATATTGGTTATGGATGGCGACCACCAGCACGTCGAGATTCTTCTTCTCGGCCTTTTCGACAGTGCCATCATTCGAGAACGCCTCTTCTTGCGGGATCACGGAATAATCCAAGAAGACCTCGTCCAGCGGGACTGGTATGTATTTTCTGGCCTCGATCGTGACCACATCGCCGATCTGCTTCTCCGGTACGGGCGGGATCGAGATGAAGGTTATCAAGCTCGAAGAGAGCGGCAAGGCGGCGCCGCATTGGAATGTGGTGGTCTTCGACTCGCGGAGGACATCCTTCACGGCCTCGGCCTGTTTCTCCGGAGGGAGAGCGACCGATCGGCCGATCTCGACGCCGCCATAGGGGCCGAGAGAGAGCTCGCCGTAGGTCTCGAGCACGGCCCGGCCTCGCTTTTTCTTTATCTGGACGACTTTTATGGAGGAAGAGCCGATGTCCACGCCGAGGACGCTCGTTTCTTTCTTGAAGAGTGAGGAGAGGAATCCGGCCATAGAGCCAGTATAGCAGATTCCGGCCCGTAAAATCATGTATACTGTGGCCATGCCCATGATCCGCATCGCCCGGGCTTTTTTTAATGGCTTGTTGGACGCTCTGTTCCCCATCCATCCGGCGGAACTGGAGGTGCTCGGTATGGGCGAAGCCGGCGCATTCAAGGCCCTGCCTCGTGCGGCGCGAGCGCCTATTCCGGAGGCATGCTCCGTGTTCTCCTATAAGGACGCGCGAGTCAAGAGGCTCATATGGAGCATCAAATACAAGAGATCCAAGGCGGGTTCGGCCATCGCCGGCTATGCGCTCTATCGGATGGCGCGGTCATTCGTCGCCGCCATGCCTGAAGGGATGCGGGTAATGATCGTGCCCATGCCGATAAGCCGTGCCCGCCGCCGCGAGCGCGGCTTCAACCAATGCGAGCTCATCCTGGACGAGATGGAGAAACTGGATGCCGACAAGCGCCTGGTTTTCGCACGGGATCTCCTCCTGCGAATCCGTCATACGTCGAGACAAACCATGAAGGACCGGAAGGGACGCCTAAAAAGCATCCGGGAGATGTTCGCCGTGAATGGAAAATCGGCAAGGTCCGAAGAATGGTCAGACCGGCCGCTCGAATATTTCGTCGTGCTGATAGACGACGTGGTCACGACAGGCAGTACCATGAGAGACGCCGTGGGCGCGCTCCGGCGAGCAGGATTCAAGAACGCGTACGGCCTATCGGTGGCACACTAAGCTTTGATCTTTACGAAGCGGCGCTTGCCGACTTTCAGGACGGTTTCGCCGATCGGTTTCCAATTCGGGTCGTCTATCTTCTTATCATCGACAGTCCTCACAGCCCCGTCGAGGATGAGCCTACGCCATTCGGTCTTCGAAGGGACGATGCCAGCCCTTATGAGGGCATCCGCGGGAGATTCTCCAGCCGCGATCGTGACCTCCGGCATGTCATCTGGTATTCCACCCTTGGAAAAGGTTTGTTCGAATGCTTCGACTGCCTCCTTGGCAGCGGCTTCTCCATGGAAACGCTTGACGATATCGTATGCGACCAAAGCTTTTGCTTCCCGCGGCCCTTTGGCCATCATCGCGGCTTTCTCCGTCAGGGGAATACGGGTGCAATTCACAAATAATGGCTCGATCATAGGGTCTGGCAGAGCCATCAAAGCGCCAAACAGGCCATTGGCAGGCTGGTCTATGAATACGCCTGTGCCGTTAGACTTAGACATGAGCTCACCGGTCTTTGGATTGGCGACGAGGTTCAGGGCAATGACGAATTTGTCCTTATTCTTCAGACGCTTCATGAGGGTGCGCCCGGCGAGCGCGTTAAAAATCTGGTCGGTGCCGCAGAGTTCGGCGTCGACATCCATAGCGACGCTGTCATATCCCTGCATTAAGGGGTACATGAATTCATGCAGATGTATCGGCGTGCCTTCCTTTATTCGCTTTTGGAACAGATCGCGCTCGATGAATTGTTGTACGGTGAAATTCGAGGCCAAGCCGATCACGTCGGTGAAGGTCAGCCTCGAAAGCCATTCGGAATTGTATTTGAGCTGCGCCGGATTCTCCTTGTCATCGAAGCTGATGATCGGCTTCACCTGACGCAACCAATCGGAGACGTTCTTCTTCACCTCGTCGGCAGTCAATTGCTTGCGCGTGGCGGTCTTGTCAGGATCGCCGATCATGGCAGTGAAATCACCGAATAGCACGATGACCTCGTGCCCCAGCTGGCGCAATTCCTCCAGGAACATCAGATTCTTGGCATGGCCGAGATGGAGCGCCGTCGAAGTAGGATCCAGGCCTATGTAGATCTTCAGGCGCTTGCTTCCAACCAACACTTGCATGAGCTCATCCTTCGAGGGATAGACCTCGACGACGGTGCCGCGTGCGAAAGCTTCTTCGATTCGTGCCCTATCCGTTATTGTTTTCATGCTTCTCGTGATGGTGCGTGACCTTGTGATGCCATTTTTTGACTATGAATATGAGGTAGACGAGCTCGAGAATACCGGCAGTATTGATGACCAGCATGACTACGAACCACCATTTCTCGTCGCGCTTGGCGGCATACCAGAGGCCGTAGCCCTTGAGAGCGATGATAGCGACTATGAGGACTAGGAACAATGCCCCGCCGAGAACACCGAGGAAGCCGAAGCCAAAGAATGACGTCGGGCCCCAGATCATATTGCCATTTCCGAAGCTGTTTCCGAATGAATTCATCATGATGATATAAGCTAGTTAGTTATAACCGCTCGATTATAGCATAATCGCCGCCCAGACCAGCATCTTTTTGACAATAGGATGAAAGTACGGTAGTGTGAGGGCCGCACAGCCACAACCTTCAACGATCCTAGATCTTTCACTAATGACGATATTCAGGGAATATGTCGAATCAGCCGACGGGAAGATACGTCCCGTCAGCCACCGCAATTATTACGAGCGCAAACGTTTCAACCGTAGCCTACGTTTGGGGTGTATCGCTGGAGCAAGCGCGCTCGTCGTGCTCTTCTCGGTCCTCCCTGTGTCGGCAAAGAACTTCACGGCCGCAGGCATCGGCGACGGTCTGATCGTCCTTGCGAGCATCGCATTCTACTTTTGCAAAAAGGAGCCGAGCGACGCGAACTATGTCGAGTGACGACATTCGACGCCAGTGACGAGACTTGCAACGCATCATCTTCGAGCGGACCTCCCAAGGCCCGCTTTTTTATTGCACAAAACAGCGAACCTTCATCTTTATCTCTTATACAATTCGGCGTTCTTGAACGGTATGAGCGCTATTATCAATGGGTCCACATAATATTTCGTACGATCTATGAGACCGCCGGTGAGGATCCCTATGGTTCCCATATTCTGCTTGCAGTTCGATTCCTTGAAGACGAGATCGGCCGCGGCGCCGAGCTCCATGCCGCCCAAGACCTCGCGCGCCACGACCGGCGGCAAGAAGAAAGTAGCCGTCCGTCCCTTCCCTATCGCGCCGGACTTGTCCTTGATGACCGTCCAGGCGAAGACCTCGAGCTCATTCCTCTTCTTCTCAAGCCCACCCTCGATGCCAACCCAATAATCGGCATCCGGAACGGCGGCAGACGCATTAGCCGCCCGATTGAGCGCGCCGGTGAATGTTTCAGCATCAGTCATCGGTTGATCGGCAACGCCCGAGGGGACGGATATGCCCTGGAATTCAAAGACGACCCCTGGGAACATCAGCCGGAAGGCTTCTCTGGCCGCGTTCACTTTCACCGGATTGGTCGAGGCTATGATTATCTTCATGTTGAAAGACAGTTTAACACGATTAGTCTACTGCAATTTAGATACTCGGGTCGGGGGTCCAATAAAAATAGCCACCAAGATGTATGTCTCTTGGTGACTGTGAAATCTCGAACCAGGATCCGAGGTGAGGCTACGGCAACAGGACGTGGCAGGCGTCGACACTGACCGACATCGGCGACTGTTCCTTGATCAAGAACAGGCCGTATTTGCCCGCGCTTGTCATCACGGCGACGACGTCCCCCGGCACGACGCGCATCGACACCGCGCGCTCGCGGCAAGCGAGCTTGCAGATATCCGAGAGCTTTGCCGAATCCCGCCGTGCGCAGAGAACGTAGAAATCCTCGATCGCAGTTGGCGCTGGGGCCACCCAGATGTCGTCGAACTCGGTGCCGGTGTGGCCGAGCAAGCCGGCAGTCTGGGCCGCCTTGATCGATGAGACTCGGGCGCTAGTCACGCCATCGAATCCAAAATGCAGGTGAACTTCCTGGCCGAGTTCGCTCGCATGCGCGAGGGTGCGTGCCTTGTTCGCCTTACAATCCATGAGGGCGTAGAGCGGCTTGCTGTCCGTAAAGACGGGAGAGTAGGCGTAGAATTTGCCTAGCTCTGCAGGGATGATAGATCCGCTTAGGGGTCCTAATGAACCCGTTCGAGCGAACAGTGGACGTTGTAGCGTAGTTGTCATGGGAACTCCTTACATGGAGTAGTGCTGATCAAATCGACTCGCTCGACATGAGTGAGGATCTCGATCTGATTCCGTTTTCAGGATAGCACCTATTTATTTCACTAACAAATCAGATATCGCCGAAAAGGCTTTTCTTCTTTCTATCTCCTCTTCATTATACTTGCCGGCCTTCCAGTAGGCTTTGTATGCCTTTGCGCGAGGTCTTGAGGCAATGACACGATATGTATCGCCAACGAACTCAACCGCGCAACAATTATCTATGGCAATTGCGACCCCTGAAGTCTTCCTCATTATCTTCTTCAATCCGGGACGCCGGTCTTTTTCGACATCATAGTGTGGAGAATGTATAGCAGGAATAAACCCGAGTCCGCTGACTTTTATAAGGTCGGCATCGGGATTATTGAACCGCCTGGAATCCGAGGTCCCGGCACGGAACCAGCAGATCGACCCTGCGCTTAGGCCTGAAAGAATTATGCCTTTGTCCCAGGCTTTCTTTAAAATTTTATCTAATCCACAGAACTTCCAAACTCGGAGCATTTTCTGAGTGTTGCCGCCGCCTACATACACGATGTCAGAAGACATCACCTTTTGCTCGATCTCTTTATGAGAGGGCTTTTCTTTAATCAGCCAAAGCACTCCTGTTCTGCATCCCAATCTATTTCCAAAATGTTTCTGTACGGTCCTGTAATATCCTTCGGAGTCAGAGCTTGCTGTGGGAATAAAAAGCACCCTTGGACTTTTCTTGCCCGTTAGCCGGATGATCTCCTCATCTATTGCAGTGGTCTCTACCGGACACCCAGGACTTCCGATTTCGCCACCCCCGATCGCCACGATTTTTTTAAATGATTTCACCTGGCGGAGACGGTGGGATTCGAACCCACGAGGCCCTTGCGAGCCTAACACCTTAGCACGGTGCCGCTTTCGACCGCTCAGCCACGTCTCCATTCTGGTCGATAACAGAGGCATTCTTGCACAGTCAGGCGCTTTTTACAAAAATTCATGCGAGGCAATACGCTCCGAATCGTGTAAAATGTGCGTATGTCCGTCACGCTCGAAACACTGGCCGCAGATCGCTTCCGGCTCACACCGCCCCAGCGCGATGCTCTGCGCAAGCTCGGCATCATCACAGTCAAAGACCTCATCTATCACTTCCCCGTCCGCTATGGCGATACCGTCGAATCACGGAGCATAGATTCCCTGCAAAAGGGCGACACCGCCGTCATATTCGGCAAAGCGAGCGGCCTCAAGGCCAGCAAAGGCTTCCGTTCCAAAATCGCCATGGCCGACGGCTACGTCGAGGACGAGACCGGCCGCATCCATTGCGTCTGGTTCAACCAGCCCTACATCGCCAAGATGACGCCTGAAGGAGTCAAAGTCCGTGTAGAGGGAAAGGTGAGCGAACGTCGCGCCACGCATGAACTATATATGTCGAATCCCAAACTCGAGGTCGTTAATGAACTACCCGCCGGTTCGGCTGATTCCCTGTTCGGCACAGAAGGTCCGGTCCATAACCTCTACCCCGTCTACCCAGAATCGCGCGGCATCTCCTCGGCTTGGCTCTATCACAATATCCAGAAGCTCCTGAAGGCTGGCATCCTAGACGAGATCGATGACCCGCTTCCTGGGCACATCCTGGTCAAATACCATTTACCGAATATCCGCACCGCTCTCATCTGGATCCACGCGCCCATGAAGAAAGAGGACGCCGAATCGGCACGCAAACGCTTCGCTTTCGAGGAGATATTCCTGATCCAGCTCGCCAGACAAAAGGCGCGTGCCAAGTATCGCGAAAATCCGGCCTTCGTGATCGAACCATCGAAGAGATCCGTGGACGAATTCATCCGGCGATTCCCATTCGCCATGACCGCCGCCCAGACGCGCTCTATACAGTCTATCCTCGCCGATTTCGCCAATGAGCAGGCCATGACGCGCCTCCTAGAAGGAGACGTCGGCTCCGGCAAGACTGCCGTCGCGGCAGTGGCGGCATTCGCGGCGGTGACGACTAAACCCAGTTTGGTGAGGCCCGACGGTACGCGCGTCCCGCAGAATTTCGGCAATCTCCAAGTCGCCTATATGTGCCCGACCGAGATATTGGCAACGCAGCAATACGAGTCGTTCATCCAGTATTTCTCCTACCTCGGCGTGAGGATCGGCCTCATCACCTCATCCGGCTGCCGCATATTCCCCTCCAAGGTGAATCCGAAGAGCTGGACGGACATCTCGAGGAGCCAGCTGCTCTCATGGGTCGGGAATGGCGAAGTGCCGATATTGATCGGCACGCACGCGCTCATACAGAAGTCGGTGAAATGGAAGCACTTGGCGTTCGTGATCATAGACGAACAGCATCGATTCGGAACGGCACAGCGCGCGAAATTGGTGAAGAAAGGCAACGGACCGGGGAAGACATCGCAGTCAACATCTCTTCCGGTCCCACATCTCCTCTCTATGACCGCCACGCCGATACCACGGACGCTCGCGCTCACCATGTACGGCGACCTCGACCTCACCTTGCTCGACGAATCACCGGCTGGCAGGAAACCGATCGTGACCGAGATCGTCTATCCGACCAGACGCGAAGAGACTTACGAGAAGATCCGCCACGAATTGAAGGCCGGACGCCAGATGTACGTCATCTGCCCGCGCATTGACGAGCCCGACCCGGAAAAAGAAGCGGCTGTGATCGCCAAGTCGGTGAAAGAAGAGGCCAAGCGCCTGCAGAAGGACGTATTCCCGGAATACAAGATCGCCGTCCTCCACAGCAAGATGAAGCCTCAGGAAAAAGACGACATGATGACCAGCTTCAAGGAAGGCCGCGTCCATATCCTCTGCTCCACGTCCGTCGTCGAAGTCGGAGTCAACGTCCCAAATGCCACCGTCATCGTGATAGAAGGCGCCGAGCGATTCGGGCTCTCACAGCTCCACCAGCTCCGCGGCCGCGTCATGAGGAGCTCGCATCAGGCCTATTGTTATTGTTTCTCCGAGACGACCAGCGAGAAGTCGGTCGGTCGCCTGAACGCGCTCAAAACCGCCAGGAACGGCTTCGAGCTCGCCGAGGCTGACCTGGCTCAGCGCGGCGCCGGCCTCCTCTACGGTGCAAAACAATGGGGCGTCTCCGATGTCGCCATGGACGCCCTCCAGAATCTCAAGCTCGTCGAAGCGGCCAGGAATGAGGCTATACGGATCATTTCCGAAGACACCGATCTCGTGAGATACCCGTCGCTCCGCGAGGCGGTTAGCGCAAAAGACTCTGAGATGCATTTCGAATGAGACCAGACTTGTCCGCCCTCCTGGATTCGAACCAGGGACCCTCGAGGTATAAGCTCGATGCTCTAACCAACTGAGCTAAGGGCGGGTAGCGCTATGATAAATCAAAACGCCTACTTAAACCAGCTTCTGCTCTTTTTTCACTATTATCCCGTTCGCGGCGAGAAGCGTCTCGTACTCCTCGCGCTCGATAGTCTCCTTCTCGACTAGCGTCTTGGCCACGGCTTCGAAAGCCTTTTTGTGCGCCTGCAAGACTTTCTCCGCATAGCCGCGCGCCTCGGTCATGATGCGAGTGACTTCGCCGTCTATCTCCGCCGCTACCCTTTCCGAATATTCCCTGTCGCCGACGCCCATGCCGAACATCGTCTTGCCTTGGGCGCTCTCTAGCGCGACCGGGCCGATCTTCTCGGACATGCCGTAGCGGGTGACCATATTCCTGGCGAGCGCGGTCGAGACCTGCAGGTCATTCGAGGCACCGGTCGTCATGTCGTCGAACATCATGCGCTCCGCCACATATCCGCCGAGCGACACGGCTATGTCATCCAGGAATTCCTTGCGTGACTGGAGCTTGCGATCCTCAAATGGCAGCTTGAGCGTGTATCCGGCGGCGCGGCCGCGGGAAATGATCGATATCTTGTGGACTGGGTCGGCGTACGGCAGGACAGAGGCGACGATGGCATGGCCGGCCTCGTGATAGGCGGTGATCTCCTTCTCGCGTGGCGACAGGACGTGGCTCTTCCTCTCCGGGCCGAGCATGACCTTCTCTATCGAGCGGATGAGGTCGAACTGGCCGATGGTCTTGCGGCCTTCGCGAGCCGCCAATATCGCGGCTTCGTTCGTCAAAGACGCCAGATCCGCGCCTGAGAATCCCGGCGTGCGCTCGGCAACTACTCGCAGGTTCACATCTTCGGCTAATTGCTTCTTGCTAACATGTATCTTGATGATCTCCTCGCGGTCATTCCTGTCCGGCAGGTCTATGACGACGCGCCGGTCGAAGCGGCCGGGCCGCAATAGCGCCGGGTCGAGGACATCAGGCCTGTTGGTCGCGGCCATGACGATGACCTTCTCGTTCGGCTCGAAGCCGTCCATCTCTACGAGGATCTGATTCAGTGTCTGCTCGCGCTCGTCATTGCCGCCGCCGAATCCTCCGCCTCGGGCGCGGCCGACAGCGTCTATCTCATCGACGAAAACTATCGCCGGCCCGGCATCCTTGGCCATCTTGAAGAGGTCGCGCACACGCGAAGCGCCGACACCGACGAACATTTCCACGAATTCCGAGCCCGAGATCGAGAAGAAGGCTACGCCAGCTTCGCCGGCCACTGCGCGCGCGAGCAGAGTTTTGCCCGTTCCCGGTGCGCCCATGAGGAGCACTCCCTTCGGGATCTCGGCTCCGATCTCTATGAATTTCTTTGGGTTACGCAGGAAGTCCACTATCTCCAGAAGCTCCTGCTTGGCCTCCTTGGCTCCGGCGACGTTCTTGAAAGTTATCTTCTGCTTCGTGTCTTCAGGGAGCGTCAAGCGCGCCTTGGATTGCCCGAATGAGAGCGCGGCCATTCCGGCTCCGCGCATCTGGCGCGAGATGATCCAAACGAAGAAGACCAGGAATAGGATCGGCGCTAGGAATGGCGCCAATTGTCCAGCCCAATACATGAAACCGGTCGGCGAAGCGATCGTGATGGTCGTCGTAGCGAGTTGTGCCTGGGTTACGCCTAGACGGGTCAGGGATTCGGTCAAGGATGAGTCGTTCTCCTTCTGGGCGCTCTTCGTCGTCTTGTCTGTATAAGCGGCGGTGACCGTAGTATCTTCTATAGTGAGCGAGGTTATGAGGCCTTTCTTCATATCAGCCGCGATCGAAGAGAGCGCTACCTTCGGGATCGTCTGCGCCTGTGACGCATATTCGGCGTATATGCCGGTAATCAATAGGAAAAGCAATATGATCGTGGCGATCACATTCACGAAATTCCAGCGAAAAGAGAAGCCCTTAGGCCCTCCACGCCCGTTTTTACCGGCTTTTCCAGCCTTATTAGCCATAAGCCGATTATACAGCCTATTTGAGGGCGGCGTCTATGTCTGCCTTGATCTCGGCGTATGACTTGGCGCCGACCACCAATGTCTTGCCTATCACGGATGTCGGAGTCGAGCGGATGCCCAAGGCGCTACCCTCTTGCTTGTCTGCATCCATGGCGGCCTGATAGACCTTGGCTTTCGAGACCATGATGGCCATGACCTTGTCAGTCTTGTCGTTTCCGAGGACGCCAGCGGTTATGGACCGGATCTTGTCCTTGGTCGCCCAGCCGGAATTCTCTTTGCCTTGGTTGTCGAAGATCGCCTTATGCCAGTCATAGAACATTGAGGGCGCTACTTCCCAGACAGCTCTCGAGGCAATGCCGAGTGTGGTCGAATCCGGTCCGAGGAATTGCAGATCCTTGAATACGACCCTGATCTTGCCGGTCCTCACATAATCAGCGACGACCTGTGACATGACTGTCTCCTCGTTCGCCTGACAGAACGGGCACTGGTAGTCATACCAATAGGCTATAGCGACTGGAGCCGAGGGCGAGCCGATCACCGGGTCGCCATCGGTCTTAACGGCCTTGACGTCTACTGCCTGAGCGACTGGCGAGGGTTGTCCCCCGCCGTTAGCTTTATCTATCTTTGCAGTCTGTTTAACTTGGCCGATCTGGACCGGTAAATGCGCGCCTGCGTATAATATCGAACCGGCTATTATGATAGACCCTATGAGGATCGCGACGGGCAGCGACAAGCCGTCTAGCCCGGATTGCTGGTTAGCCATTGTTTTATTCTAGTATGTTTATTTCTTGCAGCAACGGCAAAGCTTGCCCGAAGCGTAGATGATAAGGAGGATCGGCCAGATAATGCCCGTGGCATAGGCACTGAGTACACCGAAAGTCTCGAGCAGGAACGCGACGCCGATAAGGATTATGGCGACACCGCCGACCATGTGATGATTACAACCACAGCCGGTTCCGCAAGTCTTCCCGTTATTGTTCTCTGGGTTCATATATTTATTACGTTTTTATTAGGGCTTCTAATGCCTGAAGCATAACATGTCGCCCTTTTCGGACGGAAGTGTATAGCTATCGGGCAATGTCACAGCGTCAAAATGACATGACCACGAAAATCCCTCGGGCGCGACAGTGCGTCCGAGGGTGTTTTTACGAAATTTCTTTCAAGGCCTGCGCGGGAGTTGTTTCGTCAGCCCGCGAAGGACTTGGAGAGATCCATCGCCCAAATGTTCCTCGCTAGCTACGCCCCAGATATCTGGATGTCGCCGTAAGCTTTGTAGATAAGCGACGAACCTCTCTGCCCCATCATTAAGGAAGATCCTGTCTTCCGTACCGCCGAGCCTGAATTGGCACGACAGCCAAGCGGATATCGACACGACAAGTGCCAAGAGCGTCATACCAACGAAGATCCGCGGCTGACCATAGAAGGCGACCGCTAGCGCGACGACCGTAACAAGGAATAGATACGGCATCGCCACGCAACAGAATCGGAGCCTTTTCTTCTTCTTGACGATGGCTTCGGCAATAGAGCGATAGCGGCATATTTGTACCGCAATATCAGAACCTATGGCGCTCCTGCAGTATCTGGTTACCCAGGGCGGCATCGAGACAATGAGAGGAACGAGCTCTTCGGCGGAGATATTCATCATATAGAGCCTTCTGCGATATTATCTGGAGATATTATCGCAATATATGTGGTTTTGAGGATTAGACGGGGTTTATCA
>Ga0265316_10001260_pt1 | contig 27181 bp, 24 predicted proteins | sample 4522metaG_FD_202092 | JGI IMG/M metagenome (GOLD analysis project Ga0265316, IMG submission 202092) | Rhizosphere microbial communities from Carex aquatilis grown in University of Washington, Seatle, WA, United States - 4-5-22 metaG | ecosystem: Host-associated > Plants > Roots > Rhizosphere >... | reverse complement strand
ACCATGTTGAGTGAATCAATGCAGGTATTAAGGCTGTTCTTGATGGCATTGAATTCGCCGTTGTAGCGGTCGGTGATCTTGGGCGGGATGTCGCCTTTGGCGATGCGGTCGAAGCAAGCCGTCGTCATGCGAAGCGGGCTCACCACGGCGTCGAGCACGCGGTTAAAGCCGTTCATCACGCCCGCGAATTCAAAATGCACCTTGTCGGGATCGGCACGGGCGCCGAGATCGCCGTCCACGGCCGAGTGGACCAGGCGCTCTGCCTCGTCCTGCATGCCGGAAATGGCGCGGCTGATGGTCCGGTACAGGAGCCACCCGAAGAGCGCAGCCAAGAACCCGCCCAAGCCCATGAGGATGTTGCCGAAGCGAACGACCCGTTCAGCCTCGATCGCGTTTGCATCTGCGCGCGCCCTTGCTCCTTCGGCCAGCACATCACTCAGACGCCCATTGATAACGTTAAGACTGTCCCGATGGGCCTTCAGTGGTCCCGTCAGCAGGCTCTTGAAAACGCTGTCACCTTCGCCGCGCGTAACCGCCTCGAAAGAGCCTCGCATCTCCTGGGCCAGGGAGTGGTATTCCCGAGTGACCACATCCAACTGTTCTCGAAGGGCGGCGAACTTTGCCGCCACCTCTTTGCTGTCGAGGACGTCGATCGCGGCGCGGCCCGTGGCATCGTGAATCTCGGTCTTGCTGGCCTTGTCGATTTCAGCCAGGGCGCCCTCGGCGTCGGTAAGACGCTTTTTGCTCCTCGACAGCCAGGCCGCCTGGTCCGCGGGGTCGTGAGAGACCGCCGCGGTGGTCAGGTCGACCCAGGCGCGCTGGAAGGCGATCTGGTAGTTTCCAGAGTGTTGGAGGGGCCGGGCAAATCGTTCGTAGAGGATCGTATCCGCGTCGTTTGCTTGCCGAAGCTTGCTCGCGCTGTTGAGGCCGAGCACCAGCACAATAGCCAGCATCGCGCCGAGCGCGACCACCACCTTGAGACCGATCTTCATCTTTGCAAACATCGAACGTCTCTTGCGCTAGAAATCGCGGAAGGCAGGATCACCGTCGAGAGGGAACACCGCTTCCGGCTTGATCGGCGAAGGGCGATTGTTTCCCCCGTTGGGGCGCTTGGGCGCCATCGGGATGGCCATGCTGGTATGGCGAGTGGCCGCGACGCCGCTGGCCCGCGAGAGTCGGAAACTGCTGACCATGGCGGCCAGTTCCTCGGCCTGGCTCGACAGTTCGGCAGCCGCGGATGACGATTCTTCGGAGTTCGCTGCGTTCTGCTGGGTTACGCGGTTCATGTCCCCGACGGCTCGGTTGATCTGATCCACGCCGGCAGACTGTTCCTTTGCCGAAGCCGAGATTTCGTTGACGATCCCGTTGACCTTTTCGATACCTTCGAGAATCTCGGTCAGTTGGCCGGCCAGTTCCTGCGCCGTGACCTCGCCCTCGCCCGCCTGACGAACCGATTCCTTGATCAGCTCCTCGGTCTTCAGCGCCGCTTCCTTTGAACGCAAAGCCAGGCTGCGCACTTCTTCCGCGACCACCGCGAACCCGCGGCCAGCTTCGCCCGCTCGGGCCGCCTCGACCGCCGCGTTGAGAGCCAGTAAGTTGGTCTGGAAGGCAATCTCGTTGATGTCCTTGATGATCTGCGAGGTTCCCTCGGCCGAAGCCTTGATCTTGGACATAGCCGCCGACATCTGCACAACCCCACTGACGCCGCTGGTGGCGGCGCCCTTGGCGGTCTGGGCCAGGGAATTGGCCTGAACCGCATTGTCCGATGTTCGCTTGGACATGGCGCTCATGGATTCGAGCGCGGACGAAGTCTCTTCGAGCGAGCTGGCCTGCGACGAGGCCCCGTCAGCCACTGTCTGGCTGGACGAAGCGATCTGGCCCGCCGCTGCCGATACCTGATCCACCGCGCCGGCCACCTGTCCCAGCGCTTCGTGCAGGGCCACGGCGGTTCGGTTGACGACATCCTTGATCTTGGCGTGGTCGCCGACATAGTCGCCCTTCATGCGTGCACACAGGTCCCGCTGTGAAAGGCCTTCGAGGACTTGGGTCGCCTCGTTGATGGGTGCCAACATGCTGTCGAGGGTCTGGTTGACCCCGGCCACGATCTCGCGGAAATCGTGCTGAAAGTTATTCGCCTTGCCGCGTGCCGAAAGATCGCCACGAACCGCGGCGCGAGACAGGTCGATGATTTCCTGGTTGACGGCCTTCAGACTTCTCTTCACCCCGTCCACCGCCTCAGTGACCTTGGCCTTCTGACCAGGCAATCGGTCCATGTCGACAGTGAAGTCACCCACAGCGTAGTGGGAAACCACTTCGACCACGCGCATCTTGACGGCGATGTGGCTCTTCACCAATTCGTTGATACTGCGGGCCATCTTGCCGTAGGCACCGGGGAACTGTTCAGCCGCCATGATCTCGTCGATCCAACCGTCGGCGTGCTTGCCCGCCATGGTGGCTTGCGCGGCCACAAAGCCTGTGAAGGTTTCGATGAGGGAATTGATGTTGTCTTTGATGGTGTCGAAGTCGCCGCTGTAGCTGTCGGTGATCTTGGGCGGAATGTCGCCCTTGGCGATGCGATCCACGTTGTCGGCGGCCATGGCCAAAGGCGCGCTCACGGCGTTCAAGGTCGCGTTCGCGCCCTCGACGATTCCGCGGAATTCCCGCGCCACATTCTCCGGGTCGGCGCGCACCTGCAGGTTGCCCGCCACGGCCCCCTCTGTCAGCTGTTTCATCTCGGCCAACAGTGACTTGATGATGCGGTTGATATCGAAGCCCAGGAAGGCAGCCGTGCCCAGGGCCAATGCCAAGCCAACCAAGATCGACAGAAGAATGGTCATGTTCACCTTCGACTTCAGATCCTTGGCGGCCTTGGTCTCGTTGTTGACGTAGCCCTGGTTGAGATCAATCCCCTTTTCGAGGTGCGTCAGCATGGCGTGGACTTTCTCCGCGAACTCATATCTGAGGGCGTCCGCATTCTTGTCGTTCGCTTTCACGCGCGGGTCGTCGTCACTGGCGCCCGCGGCGAACAAATCGTCCTGCTGGTGAGACAGGGTCAACAAACGGTCATTCAGCGATTTCCAGGCGTCATGTTCTGCAACGAACCCCTTCCAGGCCGCCGCTTCATCTGGCTCCATCGGCAGCGCCGTGTACGTTTTCCAGCCCTCCTCGATGGTTCTGTGCCCTTCGTCGATCATCCGGTACTGCTCGGCCCGCGCGTGCCGCCAGGTTGCCATGCCGATGCCCCGGTGCCCGATCCAGGCCGTCAGGATGCCCTTTCTGATCTTCGCCAGTTCGACGATGCTGGGGAATCGGTTCACCACCACAGAATCCAGACTGTCGTCGATCTGGTTCAATCCTCGGTAGCCGACATAGCCCACCACACACAACAACACCGAGACCGACACGAGTCCGACCAGAACCTTGGTTGCCAATTTCATGTTCTTGAGCATGGGATCTCCAATGGAATCGTTCAGATTGCCCCTGTAGTCTGGGTCATGCGTTCGGCCTCATCGCCCGACAGCACCCGCCCGATGTCGAGCAGGAAGATCACGCGTTTGTCGGCCTTGCCGATGCCCAGGATGAAATCCGCACTCACGGCGCCCGCGCCGAAGCTGGGCGGTGGTTCAATCTTGTCGGCGTCGATCGACAGCACTTCTTGCACCTGGTCCACCAACACACCCATGGTAATTTCGCCCCGGGTGGTCGCGTATTGGACCACGATGATGACGGTTTGTTCGGTGGCCTGGCAGGCCTCCATGCCGAACTTCATGCGCAGGTCGATGACAGGAATGACCTTGCCGCGCAGATTAATGACCCCACGAATGAAACTGTCGGTGCAGGGCACCCGGGTGATGTCCATCAGGCCAATGATTTCCCGCACCTTCAGGATGGCCAGCCCGTAATCTTCGTTGGCCAGGCGGAACGCCATGTACTTGCCAGCCAAATAGGCATGCGACTCCGCGTTGGGGGCTTTGCCGTGTTCACTGCCAGGGTTTTGGTTCATCACTGTCTCCTCGATTCACGCAACCGCCGCCGTCGCCTCGGACCATTGGCGTTGCACTGTGGTTCCTGCAATTTCTTCAACGTTGATGATCAGGCCGACCCGACCATCGGCCAGGATGGCCGCGCCCGATAGAAACCGTGTGGAACCCAGGCCTTGGCCCAGGTTCTTGATCACCACCTGTTGCTGGGTGACCACCTCGTCGACCATGAGTCCCAGTCGACGACCCACGCCCTCGATGATGACCACCAGGGCTTCGGTGGGTTCAGTCTTGGCATTGCTTGAACCGAAGAGTCGGCTCAACCGCACAAGAGGAAGGATTTGGCCGCGTACGTTGATCATTTCGTGTTGGTCGGCAAATGTGACCAGCATTCCTTTGCTCGGCTGAATCGACTCGACAATTGAGAGGGTGGGGATGATGTAGCGGTCGCGACCGCAGGCCACCAGCATGCCGTCGATGATCGCCAGGGTCAGTGGCAGCAGCATTTTGAACGTGGTGCCCTCGCCCGGCGTGGTGCTGATCGACACGCGGCCGCGCAAGGCATCCATGTTGCGTTTGACCACGTCCATGCCCACGCCGCGGCCCGAAACTTCGGTGATCTGCTTGGCGGTGGAAAAGCCAGGCGCGAAGATAAGCATGTGAATGTCGGCTTCGGTGAGGGTGTCGTTGGGGCGCACCAGGCCCTGGGCGCGGGCCTTGGCCAGGATGGCGTCGCGGTCCAGGCCGCGGCCATCGTCAGCCAGCTCGATGACGATGCTGCCGCCCTCGTGGTAGGCCGACAGGCGGATGATGCCCTCCTCGGGTTTGCCGGCCTTGCGCCGCTCGGCGGGTGGCTCTAGCCCGTGATCCACAGCGTTGCGGATCATGTGTACCAATGGGTCCGCGATATGCTCGACCATGCTGCGGTCCATTTCGGTGGCCTCGCCGGAAAGCACCAGGCGCAGTTGTTTGCCGCTCTTGCGCCCGAGATCGCGCGACATGCGCGCCATCTTCTGAAACACGCCCGACACCGGCAGCATGCGCATCCGCATGCTCACGTCCTGCAGATCACGCGTGACCTTGGCCAGTTGGGAAAGGCAGTTGCGCACGCGGGCCGAGGCGGACTTGGCGATCTCAGGCGCGTTGACCACCATGGCCTCGACCACGACCAACTCGCCCACCATGGCCACCAGGCTGTCGACCCGCTCCAGGTCGACCTTCACCGTTTCGCGAAGCTTGGTGCCGCCCAACATGTCTTGACCTTGGTTGGCAGAAGGTGCGGCCGTCATCGCCATTGTCTTGCGCAGGTTATTGTTGCCTGGCGCTTCTGGGCTGGCAGCGTTTGGCGTTGCGGCTGCTGCTTCAGGGTTTGCAGGCGGCTCGCTGCTCTCGGCCTCGGCTGCCTCCTGGACCACAGGAGCGCTGACTGGGGTGCGGACGATCTCCGGGTTGCGGGCGGCAGCGGGCGCGGCTGCCGGCGTCGCGTCGACCTTTTGCGCGGGGGCGGGAGCATCGGCGACAGCCACGGGCGCGGCGGCCGCGTCCGCTGGAGTTCCATCTTGAGTCAGCACGCGCAGGCGTTGCAGCAACCCTTCCAGATCCTCGGCGGTGGCAAACGCCACGCTCTCCTGAACGGCGGTGCGCAATTCTCCTAACATCCGGCGCAGCATGGCGGTGGCGTCGAACACCACGTCCAGCCGCTTGCCTGCCAGCTTGAGCGAACCATCGCGGCAGCGGTTGAGCATGGTTTCGGTGGTGTGGGCGACCGCGGTGATGGCAGGAAGATCCAGAAAGCCCGCCACGCCTTTGACGGTGTGAAAGACACGGAACAGGCCATTGACGGCTTCGGCGTTGGGCTCGGCATGTTCGACGTTCATAAGGATCTGGTCGGCCCGCCCGAGCCCTTCCTCGCTCTCGCTCAGAAACTCACCGATGAGATCGACCGTCTCCTCGTCGCGGGTCACGCGCTGGCGTGTTGTCCCGGACGCTGACGCTGCAGATGGCGCGGGTTCCGCGGCGGCGGCTGCGGGCGGACTTGCTTGGCCTTTGCTCTGCGCCGCGGCCGCCTGTGCAGCCCGCTTTGCGGCCGCAGTGGCAAGCGCCTGCAAACGCCCGACCGCCTCCGAGAGGGCGACCAGCGCCTCACTGTCAGCCTCTGCGCCAAACAGGCCGAGCCGCTTTTCCAAAGCGATGCACTCATTGGCCAGGGTGACCAGCTCTTGCGATGCGCCGCTGCCGGGAAGCGCCTCGTTTATCTTTTCAAAGCAGCGACGAACAGTATCGACTGACTCCTGATCGCTCGTGTCGGCCATCACGACCGCTGCCGCAAGACCCTCGATTGCCGTATCAAGCAAAGCCGTGTTCATAGCGTCACCCCAAGCCTGGGTTGAACCGCTCCCCCGTCAGGAAATTGACGGTGACGGGAGCCGATTGCGCGGAATTGCGCTTTGCCACAGGCATGGCGGGCCTGATCTGCAAGCGTGGTGCCGCATCGGGAAACCCCGCGACGTCTCGATTCGTCGAGGCGATTGTGTGGTCAAACAGCCCACCGCAAGCAGGCGCCGTCGGTTTTCCGACAGCGGACGGACCAACCGCGGTGTCGACACTCCGGCAGCGCGGAGGAGGCGCTCTAACTCGTCCGGCTGGCGATGCGATCCGCCAGGTTCGTAGTCAGTCGCTCAATCAAGGCGTCGTCAACTGACAGCAATTGCTTGCCCAGCGCAAGTCGGTGCTCGACCTCTTCGGCATTGATCGGCCCCACGAAGATCCCTTCGCGTTTGGCCAGGGTGTCGGCCAGACGCACCAGGTTGGCGGTGGAGAAGTGATCGCCGGTATCGTATTCGTCGGCATCGCGGATCGCTTGGGTGACGGGGTCGGATAGCCCCCACTTGCGTGCGATGGCGGCGCCTATGCTCCGATGCTTGCCCGAGATAATGGCCAGCCAAGCCGACGGCATGATCCAGCGCTGCGTGCGCGTGCCGAGCAGGCGTTGTTCAGCGTCGAGCAGGGTGGCGGCCAACACGGGACGGCCGAGGTCATGCAGCAGGCCGCCCAGGTAGGCTGAATCGGGGTGCAAGGCCCCAAGGGCGCTGGCCAGATCGCGCGACAGGATGGCCACGGCCAAGGAATGGCGCCAGAGATCGCGGCACATCTGGGCAATGCACGGATCGCGCGACTCCAACACGTGGTGCACCGCGGACTCGACCAAGAAGAGACGTAGCTCCTCGCCACCGATGCGCGTGACGCAAGTGAGGACGGAATCGAAGCGTGACAGACCGGCAAAGGCCGCGCTACGAGCCAGGCGCAACAGGCGCGCGGCCACAATGGGATCGGTTTCAATGAGCGCGGCAATTTGGGCGAATGAAAAGTCGTCGCGACCGAGCATGCCCAAGGCCCGCGCCGCAACCAGGGGCATGGTGGGCAATTCCAGGGCGTTGCTTTCAATGGCGGCAAGAACGCTCTCTTCCACCCGGGTGGCCATATCGCGGGTGAGCGCCACCTCGCCTTGCAGAGCCATGAGGGCCGAAGGACGAAGAACGACGGGCATGGTTTCCCTCACAGATGTTGTGGACTAGTCAGACTGTTCGGCACTGACGCGCTTGAGCTTGTCGATCAAAGTGGTGCGGTTGAGACCAAGCGCTTCGGCCGCGCGTGTCTTGTTGCCGTTGGCCGCCTTCATGGCGCGCGCGATCAGGGTCGCCTCGATGCGCGCCAGGGTGGCGGCGAGATCGATGTGATCCCCGGGTGTACCCGTGGCCGCGGCTGCGACCGCCGCTAGGCGCGCCGAGGGCGTGCGCACGTGGGTCGGCAGATCGGCAACCCCGATGGTGTCGGTCGGGTTCATGATCACCAGGCGCTCGACCATGTTCTCCAACTCGCGTACGTTGCCCGGCCAGTCGTACAGTTGCAGGGTTACCAGGGCGGCCTCAGAGAACTGGACGTTCTTTCCCGTACGCCGGCAGGCCAGGATCAGAAAATGTTCGGCCAGGCGCGGAATGTCCTCGGTCCGTTCGCGCAGCGCAGGCAAAGTGATGGGTACCACGTTGATGCGAAAAAAGAGATCGGCGCGGAATTTTCCCTCGCGCACCAGGGCCTCGGGATCCTGGTTGGTGGCGGCCAGAACCCGCGTGTTCACCTGACGAATGCGCGCGTCGCCCATGGGCTTGACGGCCCGATCCTGCAGCACGCGCAGCAGCTTGCCCTGCACGGCAAAGGGCAGGGCGGTCACATCGTCGAGCAGCAGGGTGCCACCGTCCGCCTCGACAAAGCGGCCGGGCTGGGCCTCGGTGTTGCCGGCAAAGGCACCCTTGGCGTGACCGAATAGCTCGCTTTCCGCCAAGGCTTCCGGCAGGGCGGCGCAGTCCACCGCCACGAAAGGGCCCGCAGCCCGCGGCGAGAAAGCATGAATGAGGCGCGCGACCACCTCCTTGCCCGTGCCACTTTCTCCGAGCAGAAGTACGGTCGCGTCCGTAGGAGCAACGTTGTCGACGAAATCGAGACAGCGCCGCAGAACCGGAGAATCGCCAATAAGCGCGGCTTGCGGCTGGCCCGTGCCTGCCACCTGGTCCTCGCCAAGCTTGACCAGTGGTCGTCCGGCATCAAGCGCAACAGACACCACCCTGCGCAGGTCGTCGCGGTTCAGGGGCTTGACCAGAAAATTGAAAGCGCCCGCTTGCATGGCCTCGACACAATCGGTGATGGAGGCGCTGGCCGTGAGTACGATCGCGGGCGTCCGCGCCGGCAGTTCCCGCGCCCGCCGCACCACCGCGAATCCGTCCTGGTTGGGCATGCGCAGATCGGTGACGACCAAGTCAAAGGCTTCCGCTTGCAACGCCGCAATCGCCTGCGCCCCGTCGTGGGCTTCTTGAACCCGGTGCCCCATCTGCTCAATGACCCCGCGCACGGCCTGCCGCACCGACGCTTCATCATCGACGATGAGAATGCGCGCCGCGACCTCGGACGGCGCCGACACGTGGCTGTCGACGTCTGGCTCCATCCTAGACGACCTCTCCTGCGCCCATCGATAGGCCCAGTCGGCAGATTGCAAAGGCGAACATCACACCACAGGCCCTATGCAACCCGCGGTCCACGGCTTTGGTCTGATGAAATCACGGTCACTGTGCAAAGGGTGTCGACCGGCCGACACCCTTGGAACCCGAAGCCTGTCAGAAAGGCTAGCCCGCAGTCTTTTCCATCAAGTTAAACCAAACCCTCGCGGCGCTCTTGGTCGCACTGGAGCGCCACCTCGGCACAGCGAAGCAGGTTGCTGCCACTGGTCTCCCCGTCTGGGGTGGTGGCACTGCCCAGGCACACGCCGAGCGGCAATCCCCATCGGCCATTGGCATCGGTGACCAAGCGGCGTATGCGCGACAACACGTGCGTCGCACCGTGGGCATCGGTATCCGGCAGCAACAAGGCGAACTCGTCACTGCCCAGCCGTGCGACCACGTCATACTCGCGCACGGCCTCTCGCAGCAGGCAGGCCACGCCTTTGAGACAGCGATCCCCGGCGTCGCGTCCGTGGATTTCGTTGATGGCGGTCATGCCCAGCACGTCCACCACCACGACTGAAAGACAACAGTTGGGGCGATAGCGCGCACGCGACAACTCCTCAAGCAGGCGGCTTTCAAATACGTGCCGGTTCCACAAGTCTGTCAACGGATCGCGGTAGGCAAGATTGCGCATCTGGCTGCTGTCGGCCAGGGCGCGCCGCAAGCCCGCGTTCTCGCGTACAAGCTGGTCGAGGGTAGGCCTGGACGTTTCCACCTCAGGGGTGAGCTCGTCGGGCATGCTCAGATCGTCGAGGGAGAGGATTGCTGTTGCTGACTTCACGGGAGCCTCCTTGTGGAGAAACACTCTCGCAAGCCGTGTGCCGACTACAATCGCCGAGGGCATTCGGCAAATTTCCCGAACAATCGCCTGGTCTTGCAGCCACAGTCCCGCGTCTGACAGGAACCCATCGCGCGCCCGTCACGATCCTGACCAGCGAATCGCCGCTGTCACGTTTCTGGCCCTGGAAACAGGCCGGAGGCTGAAGCCTAATCAGTGCCCCAGCGATAGACCGGGCAGGCTGTGCTCGGTTTCCGAAAGCACCGTGCGCACCTGGTCTGGCGTCAGCTTGATGTCAGCGAAGAGCGGATCTTCGACGTCGAGCGCCTCGGGTTGCCCGCGCAGGCCCATGTGTTCGGTCAAGCGATCTGCGGCGGCCACCAAGGCAGTCGTGAGATACCGGTTTTCGCCCCTGCGACAGTTGTGGTGGAACAAAGCCGAATCAATCACGCTGGGGGGCAGTTTCCAGATCCGGCACACCGCCGCGCCCAATTCAGTGTGGAGGCGAGCCATGGTCGCGCGGATCACCGGACCCTCGTTTTCGTCGGCCATCATTTCGGGCGTGATTCCGCCCTGGGTCGCGCAACGTTCAAGCAGGACCAGCTCGCCAATGTCGTGCATGAGCCCGGCCAGAAAGGCGTAGTCCGCCGGATCGGAGCGCATCAGACGCGACATGGACCGCGACGCAAGCGCAGCTGCCAGGCCTCGCGTGCGCAGCATCTCGACCTCTTTCTCGAACCCCTTGACCCGGTACATGGTCGAGTTGCTGACGATCATCATGACGATGTCGCACACGTTGTCGAGACCCAGGCGAACGACCGCATCGCGCACACCGACGATGGGAACCCGCGGGGCAAACATAGCGGAATTGGCCACCGACACGAGCTGACCACTAATGAAGGGATCCTTGCTGACAGCCTTTTCCACCCGGGCTGCGTCGGTGTAGCCAAGCTGGCACAACTCAAGCACATGCGCGGCCACGTCGGGCAGGCTGCGCTGGATCGCCTTGCTGTCGGTGACGGCCCGCACGGCGATGTCTTCGATCTTGCGGGCAAGAATGCCGGGCTCGAAGGTCTCAATCGATTGAACCGCGGGAAGACTTGGGGACGTGCGGGTCAGATTCATCAGTGCACCAGCCTGGTCGTACGCGGCGCCATGACTCTACTGTCGGCGCAATGACCTTTGATCTTTAGTCAGTGGGTCAGGCGCTCCCTTCCCGCCACCATCCTGACGCCGAGTTTTGACCGTGTCAGTGGCCTGACACGCGCAAGTCCGCGAGATCGCTGTCGCAAAAGAGGCACGCGGATTGCTGAACCCTCCGCTGGAGAATGGCCATGGCACAGAACGAAGAAGCAGCCCCAGCCGCAGCGGACGCGCCCAAGCCCGCGCGCCCTGGCGCGAACAAGTTGGTTCCCATCATGCTGGTCGTGAACGTGGCGATGATGGGCGCGGTGTTGTTCATGGTGATGAGGAAGCCCTCGGCTCGTTCCTCCACCACGCCAAGCGCCGAATCAGAACCCGCAGCAGCGCCCGCCGCACACGGCGAGGCCCCAGCCGCCGCGCCGACCCCCGGGGGAGCCCCCGGGCCTGTGCTCAAACTTGAGAACTTCGTGATCCAGTTGCGCGGCGTCGACCAGGACCGCTATGTGCGGGTGGCCTTCGACATGGAAGTCACCGCCGAAGGCGACAAGGAAGTGGTGCAGGCGCGGCTGCCGCAGATCCGCGACTCGGTGATTACCTATTTCTCCGACCGCACGCTTGATGAGCTGCGCGGCAGTGAGGGCATTGAACGAACCAAGACCGCCCTTATGAAACGCCTCGACGAAATCGTCGGGGGCCGCCGCATCCACGCTTTGTACATCACGGACTTCATCATTCAGTAGGCACGTGCCCGAGGTCTTAATTCATGGCGTCTCCGCTTGATCCCACAGAAATAGAAGCCTTGATGCAGGCGATCCAGGAGGGCCAGCTGCCTCCCGACGCCGAGTCTGGTGATGCCAACGGGCCGGTGGTGCCCTACGACCTCACCAGCCAGGACCGCATCATCCGCGGACAGATGCCGACCCTTGATTCCATCAACGACCGCATTGCCTCGCTTTTCGGTCGCACCCTGTCTGGACGCACCCGCATGGAGTTGCGAGTGACGGCGGCGCCCGCGAGCCTGATGAAGTTCGCTGACATCAACGGCTTGTTGACCGGCCAGAACGCCATCGGCGTGATGAGCCTGGGCGCCGGACACGGCCTGGCACTGGTCATTGTCGAGGGACCTCTGGCCCACTCGCTGCTGGCCGCGTCGCTCGGCGATCGCAAAGCCAAGTCCGCACCTGGCGAGGTCGGGCCCGAGCTGACCCACGTCGGGAAGGTGGTTCTCCGCCATGTGCTGAACATGTTGTCGGAAGCCATGGCCACCTCGTGGGAGGGCGTGCTGTCGTTCAAGCCGCAGGTCCTGCGTTTCGAGTCTGATCCGCGCATGGCCGCCATTGCCACCCCGAGCGACGTGGCGATTCTTTGCACCTTCGAGGTCACCGGCCCCATCGATGGCCGCCTGATGCTGGCGATTCCCTATGCGGCGGTCGAGGCCGCCAAGAAGCTGCTCAGTTCGCCGCCCCGCCTCGGCGGTCAGCGCGACGTACGCTTCGGGCAGGCCTTGGCGCGCGAATTGGAATTGGTGGAGGTCGAGCTGCGGGTCGAGGTCGGGCGCTACCACCTACGCCTGTCTGATCTGCTCGGGTTGAAAGTCGGCGACGTGGTCACGCTCAACACCAGCGAGGGATCGCCCTTGCCGGTGCTGGTGCAGGAGCGACCCAAGATGACCGGCATGCCCAAGGTCGTGGGCGGCGGAATCGCCGTCGAGGTGCTCAAGACCATGGTTCACGCCGTTGCCCCAGCGGCCCCTGCAGTCCGGCCCGCGCGACCGGCACCGCAGCCCTTCACCCAGGTGGCCGCCTAGTCCGATCGAGCGAGAGGAAAATATGGCCGAGGAGAACGTCAATACCCCCGATTCTGGCGCGCAAGGAAGGCGTCTCGATCTTCTGCTCGACGTGCCCCTCGATCTTTCCGTCGAACTGGGGCGGGCGCGCATGTCGATTCAGGACCTGCTCAACCTCAGCCCCGGCTCGGTCATCGAACTCGACAAGATCGCGGGCGAGGCGCTCGACATTCTTATCAATGGTCGTCTGGTGGCGCGCGGCGAAGCCGTGGTGGTCAACGACAAATTTGGCATTCGCATCACCGACATCGTTAGCCCATCGGAACGCATCGCGCGCCTACGCTGAGGAGGACCCCAACATGCTGACCCCATTGGCCCTGCTTCCGCTCGCCGCTGTCACCGTCACCGGCGTGACCAGCGAAATCCGTGACAACGATTTGACCGTCGAGGTCGCCACGTCGGAGCCGATTGCTGCCCGCACGGTTCGGCCCATGTCTGGCCATCGTCTGGTCTACCTTTTTGTCGACGACACCACCCCATCCCAGGAGGTGTTCGAGAACGGCGACCATCCCGTGGTGGCCCGCACCCGGCCGCGCTACACCAAGCTCGAAATACCCGTTGACCCGGGTATGCGATGCCACGATCCCGCGGCTGTCCGGGCCTTGCCCACAGGGTTTCGCGTGCAGTTCTCATGCGGCTCGAATGCCGGTGTGGCCGCCACCGTGGACGAGCAAGAGACACGCGCTCCAGGACGGCGTCGCGAGATCAGGTCGCCGGGCCGCGGCGCTTCGCAGGAGTTGCTGCAGGCCGCGCTGACCCTGCCGGCGGAGATGCCCTTTGCCGCCAAGACCGAGGCTGAAGAAGACGAGAACCCTGAAGCCAAGCCAGCGGCGCCAGACAAGCCGAAGCAAGACGTCGAGGTCGCTCCGCCCACAGCCAAGCCCGCGGCACCTGTCGCCAAGCTCGTGGTGCCGGCGGTCAAGCCAGCCGTGCCCGTCTCCGGCGAATCGGTGCTGGCGTTGACCAAGACCGCCGAACTGCCGGGACGAAAGGCAACGGCCAAGACGCCGGAAAAGACCTTGCTGGTCGATGCCCCAACCGCCGCCGCTGCGATCGACGCTCCGGCTGCTTCGACTGCGCCGGCAGCCGCCACTGGGCGTTTCAGTTCTTCGTGGGTTCTCGCCATCGTCATTCTGGTGGGATTGGCCGGGGGCGTGCTCGCCCTCACGCGCCGGCGCGTGCGCCGGCAAAGCCTGATTCAAATTCTAGAAACCGCGGCCATCGGACCCAAGCGCGCGCTTTTGGTCGCACGGGTCAACGGCCAGATCATGGTTCTCGGGGCCAGCGAGGCAGGCATCGCCCTTCTGGCACCGGTGGGCGAACAGGTCGAGTCGCCGGTCGCCGCCATCATGGGAAGCCCGCCGCCGCTGTGCGGACAGGCCGCGAAGTACTCGTCGCTTCCCGCAGTCGAGGACGAGCCCGAGCCCGAGAATGAAACGGGCGTGCTCAGTCGACTGTTTCGCCTGCGGCCCAAGCAAACCTCGCCGCGCGATGTGGCCGCCTTCCGTGAATTGCTCGACGAAAGCTACGAGGATCAAGAACTGCGGGACAAGCTGGCACAAGGACTCGCAGGCAAGGTTTCATGAACGCCCCGACCACGACTCAGCTTCTGTCCAAAGCGGTCGGCGCCAGCAACGAGCTGGCCTTGGCCGGCGGCGGCTCATCCGCCGTCAAGATCTTCCTCGTCCTGACCGCGCTGTCCTTTGGCATGGCGCTGGTTCTCTCGGTCACCTCGTTCACCCGCCTCGTGATCGTGCTGTCGTTTCTGCGCCAAGCGCTGGGCACGCCGCAACTGCCGCCCAACCAGGTGCTGATAGGGTTGTCGCTCTTTCTTTCGCTCTTCATCATGGGACCCACCGTTCGGCGCGTACATGAGCAAGCCCTGCAGCCGCTCATGGAGGACAAGATCTCGGTGGGCGAGGCCCTGCAGCGGGCGGAAGGGCCGCTTTCCGATTGGATGTTGAAGCAGACGCGCGAGGAAGAATTGCGCCTGTTCTTTGACGTTTCCGGATCGGCCCGGCCCGCGCGGGGTGAAGCCATTCCCTTCACTGTGTTGGTGCCCGCCTTCATGGTGTCGGAGCTGGGGACAGCCTTTCGCATGGGCCTCTTCATCTTCGTGCCCATGCTGCTCATCGATCTGCTGGTGGCGTTTGTGCTGATGTCTCTCGGCATGATGATGGTGCCGCCGACCATGGTCGCGTTGCCGCTTAAGCTGGGGGTGTTCCTTCTGGCAGGCGGCTGGCATCTGGTGGTCTCCTCGCTGATTAGGAGTTTTTGATGCCGATGGACCTGCCCTCTGGTTTGCTGCGCGAGGGTTTCGCCATGCTGGCCACCGTGGGTGGGCCTTTCGTGGGCGCCCTGCTGATCGTGGGATTGGTGGTCGGGATTCTGCAGGCCGCGACCCAGATCAACGATCCGGCCGTGGGATTTCTGCCCCGCCTGGTCACCGCGGTTGCCGTGTGCTGGTTTGCCGGCGGGTGGGCCATCGAGCATATGGCGCAGTTCGTGGCTGGCGCCTTCGAGCGTATGTCGCAGCACATGTGAGGCAACCCGGGTGTTCACCATCTTGCCCGTGGCCGCCGCCTTCATCCTGGTGGTGATTCGCTGCTCCTGCCTGTTCGTTGTGATGCCGCTTTACGGTCTACCTGCGGTCCCGATGCGCGTGCGCGGGGCCGCGGCCGTGGCGGTGTCGACGGCTGCGTTTCTCGGCGCTGGCGCGCCATCCTTCGTCGCCTGGGACCATGCCGACCGTCTCCTCGTGGCTGTCCTGGCCGAAGCCCTGCTCGGCATCACGGCTGGTCTGGCCGCGCGGATGGTGCTTGATGCCGCCGCCGCGGCCGGATCCGCCATCGGGATGGCCATGGGGCTCAGTGTCGCCGTCACTTATGATCCAATCCACGGTTCAGAATCCCCTGCCGTGTCGCAGGTCCTTTCCCTGCTGGCGCTGGGTTTTGCTGTGGCTGGCGGCATCCACCGCGAGGCTGTGGCTTGGCTGTGCCGGTCGTTGGTGCAGATGCCGCCCGGATCCCCGGTCAGCGTTGGCGATCTGGCGGCGCGTGTGGTGGACCAGGCATCAGGCTCCATCGCACTGGCCATTCGCCTTGCCTTCCCCGTGCTCGCCGCGGTGACCATCGGGCATCTGGCGCTCGGCCTAATCAATCGCACCATTCCGCAACTCGGCCTCGGCAATATCGGGTTCGCGGTCGCACTCCTGGCGGGTGTCGGGGCGCTGTACCTGGTTGCACCGTCCGCCGCTCAACTGGCGGCCGATGCCGCACACTTGGCCCTGGCCGGCCATTGACGGATTGGCGCCATGGCCGACACCCAAAGGGACGACCAGACTGAACAAGCCAGCAGCCGGCGGCTGCAGCAGGCGTGGGAGGAAGGCAACGTTCCCATCAGCCGCGACGTGGCCACCTGGGCGGCGCTTTTGGCAGGCCTCGGCGCGCTGACCGCGGTGGGACCGCCGCTGCGCGAAGCTCTGGTGAATCTGATGTGGGCCGCAGGCGACGGACTGGCCCAGGCAAAACTTGCACGGCTCGTCCCCTTCTTGTCGCGGCCCTTCCTGTATGTCATGGCGGTGGTGGCCGCGGCTTCGCTGGGCGCGACGGTCGCCCTGGCTGCGCAGACCCGGCTTGGTAGCTGGGGCAACCTGGCGCTGCCCGATCTCTCTCGCGTTTTCAGCAGCAGCCGCCTCAGTCGGCTGTTCCACAAGGAGGCGCTGATCGATCTTCTGGTCACCGCCGTCAAGGTCGTGACCCTGATCTACTCGGTGTGGAGCGCGTTCCGTGACGACTTTCTGACGCTGCCCCGCATGCTGCACCAGTCGTCGGCCATGCAATTGCAGAACACCTTTGCGCCGCTGGCCCACGGGTTCGTCAGGATTCTGGCGGCGCTTGGCCTGCTCGCAGGCCTGGACCTTGCACTCACCCGCTATCGCTACAGCCAGCGGATGAAGATGACCAAGGACGAAGCCAAGCGTGACCATCGTGACGAAGAGGGCGATCCCCTGATCCGTTCGCGGCGTCGTCGGCGCCACCACGAGCTGGCCAAGGGCCGCGCCCGGGTGGAAGTGCCGCGCGCCGACGCCTTGGTGGTCAACCCGACCCACGTGGCCGTCGCCATTCGCTACCGGCCCGGCGAGGACGCCGCTCCGCGCGTGACCGCCAAGGGCAAAGGTCGCCTGGCGGAAATCATGCGCGAATTGGCCCGCGAGCATGGCATCCCCATCATTGAGGACATTCCCCTCGCCCGTCTGCTCTATCGCCGGGTGAAGGTGGGCCGTGCCGTGCCGGCGGAAACCTACCGCGCCGTGGCCGCCATTCTGGCCTTTGTCTATCGCGTGCTCGGTCGTAATGGCGCGGCTCAGGTGCGGGCTGCCCGAGGTGCCGCATGAGTGCTGCCGCGCCTGCCGGTCCCGCTGCCGAAGTTGCTCCGCGCGGCGATCTGCTGCTCGCCATCGCCGTGCTGGGGGTGGTCGCGCTCCTGCTGCTGCCCTTGCCGCCCTTTGCGCTCGATGGCCTGCTGGCTATCAGCATCGGCATCTCGTTGCTGGTGTTGCTGGTCGCGCTTGGCGTGGCCCGGCCCCTTGATTTCTCGGTCTTTCCCAGCTTGCTGCTCATCGTGACCCTGTTTCGGTTGGGCCTCAACGTCGCCACCACGCGCCTCATCCTTCTGCAAGGTTCAGAGGGCACGGGCTCCGCCGGCCACATCATTCAGGCCTTCGGTCAGTTCACCGTGGGCGGCAGCCTGATCGTGGGCGCGGTGGTCTTTCTCATTCTCCTGGTGGTGAACTTCGTGGTCATCACCCGCGGTTCCGGTCGTGTGGCCGAGGTCGCTGCCCGATTCACCTTGGACGCCTTGCCTGGCAAGCAGATGTCCATCGACGCCGACTTGGCCGCGGGGGTCATCGACGACCGCGAAGCGCGCGCCCGCCGTTCTGGACTGGAACGCGAAGTCGAGTTCTTCGGTGCCATGGACGGCGCCAGCAAGTTCGTGCGCGGCGACGCGATCGCCGGCCTCATCATCACCGTCATCAATATCGCGGGCGGCTTGCTTGCCGGTATTGCGCGCGACCATATGTCGCTCTCGTCGGCGGTCGAGACCTACACCATCCTCACCATCGGCGACGGCTTGGTCAGCCAGATGCCCGCGTTGCTGGTGTCGACTGCGGCCGGTATCACGGTCACCCGCGCCAGCTCGGGCTCACACCTCGGCACCGAGATGGGCGCGCAGATCTTCGGCCACCGGCGCACTCTCTTGCACGCATCCGGCGTGCTTCTGGTGCTGGGCCTGCTGCCGGGAATGCCGCTTCTGCCTTTCGGTGCCTTGGCTGGCGCAGCCTTCGTACTGTCGCGCCGGCGCGTCGCCCAGCCCATCACGGCAGCGCAGGCCGAACTGGCCGCGGCCGCAGCCCAGTCCGGCGCGGGTGAAAAGATTGGCGATCTGGTCGGATTCGACACCCTGGAATTGGAAGTGGGGCACGGCCTTTTGCGCCTCATCGATTTGGAAAAGGGCGGCGAGTTGCCTGGGCGGGTGACCAACCTGCGCCGGCAGATCGCCGGGGAGATCGGCGTGATCATTCCCGCGGTTCACCTGCGCGACAACCTGCGCCTCGACGGCAACGAGTACCGCATCAAGTTGCGCGGCGTGGATCTGGCCACTGGCGTCGCCTACGCCGAGCGACTCATGGTGCTCGACCAGTCCGGCAAGGCACCGCAATTGCCCGACCTCGACGGGATTGCCGCCAAAGAGCCGGCCTTTGGGTTGCCCGCCTTGTGGGTTCTGCCGGCCGATCGTCCGCGTGCCGAGGCGGCCGGCCTGACCGTGGTGGACGCGGCGTCGGTGATCACCACTCAGCTTTCCGAGGTGCTGCGCCACAACTCGCACGAGCTGGTGGGCCGGCAAGAGGTCCAGGAACTGCTGGCCCACTGTGGAAAAGAAGCACCCAAGCTGGTCGAAGACGTGGTGCCCAACACCATCACGCTTGGCGAGCTGGTGCGCGTAGTGCGGGGGGTTCTGCGTGAAGGATTGTCGATTCGCGACTTCCGCAGCGTGCTCGAAGCCGTTGGCGATGCAGCCCCGCGCAGCAAGGACACCGCGTTCCTGGTCGAGCAGGTTCGTCGGCGCTTTGCCCGCCAGATCACGTCTCGTCTGGCTGATGCCCGGGGAACCGTACACGCCCTGACACTGGAGCGCGCGGTCGAAGATAATCTGCGCAAAGCCCTGGGCCAGAGTGATGGCGAGGCCACCTTGGCGTTGGAACTAGTCACGGCCAAGCGGTTCATCAGCACACTGGAGGCGCATGCCTCGGGCCTGGCAGCGGGCGGCCATCCCACTGTGCTCATCAGTCCGCCCGACCTGCGCCGGCCGCTCTACGACTTCGCCTCGCGCTTCGTGCCCGACCTGTGGGTCATCACGGCCCGCGAGCTAGTGCCCGGCACGCAGGTCGAGCCCGTCGGCACCCTGGATCTTTCGCCTTCACCCTTCGGCAAGGCCGCATGAGGAGAAAATTCTGATGAACGCCATTGTCAAAACTTTCCGTGGCCCCGACCCGCGCAGCACCCTTGATGCCGTACGATCCGCGCTGGGAGAGGAAGCCATCATCCTGCAGACCCGCGAGGTCGGCGGATTCTTCGGACGCAAGGAGATCGAAATCACCGCCTCGGGAACAGGCGAGGGCCCGGCCAAGGCGAAGGAGCGATCGATCGATCTGGAAGCCGAGGTCTCGGCCTTGCGCCGCATCGTCGATCAGTTGCGCACTGAAGTGCGATCGAGCAAGCCTGAGCCGCGCAACACGCCGGCGCGAGTTCCCAATGCGCCGTCCCCGGGGGTGGCCTCGGTTACCCGCCTTTTGGTCGAGCGCGGCGGCGAGCCGGCGATCGTAGACGAGATTCTGCGCGAGGCTGTGCGTGCAGCCAAAGGGAACAGCGAACGTGACGTCCTGGAATCATTGCGCGAGGGGTTGCGCCGGCGTCTGACCCCGGTCATGCCGCCCTGGCGAGGAGAAGGCCGGCGGGTGATCGCTCTCGTGGGGCCGCCAGGTGTGGGCAAAACCACCACCATCGCGAAGATTGCCGCACGTGCCTTGCTGGAAAGCAAACTCAAGGTGGCCCTGGTAACCGTCGACACCTATCGCATCGGCGCGAGTGATCACATAGGTCGTTACGGCGAGATCATGGGCATACCCACTCACTTGGCACGCGATCAGGCTGCCCTGCGCGCGGCAATGGCCGCCTCGGCAGAGGCACAGCTTGTTCTCATCGACACGGCCGGGCGATCCGATCCCGCGGCCCTGGATGCGCAGGCCCAGTTGCTCAAGGCCGTGCCCGAAGCGGAGCAACACCTGGTGCTGTCGACCGCCACAGGCGGACGCGAGCTGCGTGCTGCCACCCGCCGCTTCAAAGCGCGCGGTGTGAGCCGTCTCATTCTCACCAAGCTGGACGAGACCGATGGTCCCGCCAGCATTCTGTCGCTGGGAAGTGAGATCGCTTGTCCGGTTTCTTGCGTGACCAATGGTCAGAGGGTGCCCGACGATTTGCATCCGGCCACGTCACCGCTGTTGGTCGAATTGGTGCTGGGCAAGGGAGACTAACCATGGACCAGGCTGACAACCTACGCCTTCGCCTGGTCGAGCGCCCGCCCGTGCCCGACCCGCTGCCCACGGCCGAGATCCGGCCCACGCCCTTGCGGGTGATCGCCGTGACGAGCGGCAAGGGCGGTGTGGGCAAGACCAACGTGTCGGCCAACCTGGCGGCGCTGGCCGCACGTTCGGGCAAGCGGGTCTTGCTTATCGACGCTGATCTCGGTCTGGCCAACGTCGACATCCTTTTCGGCATCAAGCCCATGCGGCACATCGGCGATTTGCTGGTGGGCGCCTCCATCAACGACGTGCTGGCCAAGGCCGCACCCAACATTCACATCTTGCCCGCCGGCTCTGGCGTGCAGCGCCTGACCGAACTTGATCGCAAGGACAAGCTGCGCCTGGTCGCCGCGCTCGACGCGATGGAGGATCGCTTCGACCTGGTGATTATCGATTCGGGCGCCGGCATCGGCGACAACGTGCTGTTCTTCGTGGGCGTGGCGCAAGAAGTGGTGCTGGTCTTGAGCCCCGAGCCGACGTCGTTGGTCGACGCGTATGCCGTGGTCAAGGTGCTGTCCCAGCAGGCTGGCATTCGCAACTTCGCCGTGGTGATCAACCCGGTCGTCGACGAGATGCCCGCGCGGGATATGTTTCAAAAACTTTCCACCGTCACGGGTCGGTTCCTCACGGCAAAGCTGCGCCATTTGGGCTACGTGCCGCGCGACGAAAACGTGCACCGGGCGGTGATGGCGCAAAGGCCGGTCGTCGACCTGTTTCCCATGGCGCCAGCGAGCCGCGCCCTGGTCAACGTGGCCGAGCGCCTGTTCAGTGAGCCCGCCCCTCAAATTCTTGAAGGCGGGATGAAGGTCATGTGGCAGCGGCTGATGAGAGAGGCGGAAGTCCCTCGCTAGGACGATCACCATGCACAGGGCAATCGCCAGTTACGCAAACGGCACACCCGCAGTGGTCCTGGACGACGCAACCGTCCTCGAACAGTTCGGCGCCATGGTTGAACGGATGGCCAGACGGCTCATCTCCCGCACCGGCCTGCGCAGTGCCTACGATGATCTGTGGTCTGCCGGGGCCATTGGTCTCATCGAAGCAGGACGACGGTTCGATCCGACCCGAGGCGCGTCCTTCGCCACCTTTGCCGAGCATCGCGTGCGCGGCGCCATGCTGGACGAATTGCGCCGACTCGACCACTTGCCGCGGCGACTGCGCAACCGCACCGACGATCTGGTCAAGACGCGCAAAAAACTGGCGGGCAACCTGGGCCGCGAGGCCACCGTTGAAGAAGTGGCGAGCGAGCTGGGCGTGGAGGTGGAAGAGGCGAGCGACATGGCTGCCTTGCTGGAACCGCCCCTGCCGCTTGAATCAATTCTGCCGACCCTGGCCGGCGCCGAAAGCACCGACGCGGCTGTCCTGCGCGCCGAGGCGGTGCGCCGCCTCACTGAGGCTCTGGAAAAGCTGCCCGAACGCCTGCGCATGGTGCTGTCGTTGCACTACATCGAGGATCTCACCTACCGCGAGATCGCCGGCATGCTCGAAGTGAGCGAGCCGCGCGTCTGCCAATTGCACGGTGAAGCCCTGGGGATCTTGCGCAAATTGCTGGCGGAAAAGTAGCTGGCCGCCTGCTACTCGCCGAACGTGTGTTGCTCTACGGATTTTCGGGCGGTAGGAGATCGGCGACCAGGCGCTCGAAGTCGCCGCGACCTAGGTTGCCCACCAGTGTGCGGTGAAGGTGGCCGTCGCGGTCAAAGGCGAAGAACACCGGGATCGCGCCTTCCCAGCGCGGGTCGAGATCGGCGATGACGGATTCGATATGGTCCGCCTTCAAGATCGGGCTCCAGTGCGGATCGCCGGTCTTGGCGGCAAGCACGCGGGCTACGAAGGCGGCGCTTCGTGGGGTGGGATCGTCGAGCGACACCGGGACAAGGTCGACGCCGTAGCTGCTGGCTGCGCGCGCCAGCTTGGCGATCATGGGCAATTCCGTCACGCAGGGTCCGCACCAGGTGGCCCACAGGTGCACCACCACCACGCGACCCTTGCGGCTTGCCAGATTCTCTTTGAGCTGCGCCGGCGTGACAAAATGGGCGGCAGCGGCCTCTGCGGTGGCCGGCCGTGTTTCTAGGACGGCGTCGGCGCAAGCGCCCACCAGCAGCGCACAGAGGCCGAAACCAAGACAGAATCGTCGCTTCATGGGCACAGCGAGTCCCCGATTCCTTCTGGGACGAAGTTCCCGCCCGAGACGATGCACTTCAAGGCCTCGCGGGTGGGCACCTTCAGAAAGCGACACTCGGCCCGGCCCACGAAGTACAGGCGGCCGACAATGGGATTGGGGGTGTTGGGCACGAATACGCAAAGCACGTCGGCGTCGCCCGGGACTGGCCGACCAGAGGTGAAGCCCAGCAGGCGCACGCGCCCTGATTCGTCGGGGATGAGCACCACGCGGGCAAACACGCCCGAGTCCACATCCGGGGTGACCACGACCTGCTTCCAGGTGCGGTAGAAATCGCGCAGCCCCGGCAGGCGGCCAAGCACGCGGTCAAACAGCCGCAAGACGTGGCGGCCTACCAAGCTGGTGACAAAGACGCCGAGAAAATAGATGAACACCAGTCCAACCGCGATGCCCACGAGAGGGTATCGCAGCGGGAAGATCCGCTGGGTGAACGCGTCGACATAGACGACGACGAAGATCGTGATTCCCAGAGGAATGGCGGCCAGGACGCCCGCCAAGAACTTCGAGCGAAAGTGTGCAGTCAGGCGATTCATAGGGTCCCAGGGCTAAGCATACACCGCGTCCCGCGTTTGCCCGCCGCGATCGCCGGACGACTGGGGCTGGTCAGCCCCGGACGCCAGAAGGAACTAGAATGCGAACGCGACGCCAGCCTTGACGAGCGGGTAGCCGACTTGGCCGCGCAGGGCAAGTTTGCCAATGGTGTAGATGACGCCGACCGAACCGTCGACGTAGACCCCAGCGTTGGTCGGCGAGCTGCAGCCAGAAATTCCGTGGCAGTCGTATCCCGATTCCCAGCCAAGTCTGTAGCCAAAATCCACCTTGGGATAGACCGCGAGATTGGGCTTGAGCCAGAACTGCCACATGCAACCCGCTACAGGCAGAATCTCGTTCCAGGTCCAGCTGTAGCCGAACCCGTAGCCGTAGCTCTCGCGTGTGTAGTTCAAGTCAAACTCAATCGCGAGCTGGTCGGCAATCCCCGGAATCCTGAGAAGACGGGGACCGACCGGCATCATGTAGCTGACTCCGAGTCCGTACGCGCCCGAGTATCCGAGCACCAGCCAGGCCGAGACGGCTTTCAGTTGGGGCGCACTGTCCATTTGCGCCACCGCCGGGGCTGCTTCTGCCGGGGCTGCCGGCGGCGGGGCTATTGGGGCTGCCGCTTCTTGTGCCGAAGCCAGGGCCGAAGACCCGAGGATCAACGACGCGCAGACTGTCGACAGCGCCGTTCGGCGAACTTGCGAGTAGATCTTGTACATGAGGGCCACCTTTCTTAACGTGAGAACACAACAGCGCGCCGCGCTGCGCCACAAGCATAGTCAAACCGCGAGCGGAGTCAAGATCTAGGGCGCCGGTTTGGGTTTTGTGATGTCGGGCGGTCGGCCGTAGCGAGGCACGCTGGTTTCGAGATCGTCGTGCTCGCCGCGGGCCAAGCGGGCAAGCGCCAGCCGGCCCACGGCAAGGGCGCTCGGCCCCGCGATTTCAAAGCGCACGGCCTGTGCGCTCAGGTGAGTGCGAAATACTTCCACGTAGCGATCGATGCCGTTGCCGCCCGCCAAGATCGTTGCGCCCGCGGCCTGTTCCAGCGCCATCCGACAGAGATCCTCGGGTGCCAGGACCAGATCGTCGCTGCCGATGGGCGCGCCGTCGGTGGTGCGGTAAAGGCGGCCGTACACCTGGCCCTTGCCCGCATCAATGCAGGGCAGAACCAGGTCGCGCATCGGCGCTTCGCCGGCGGCCACCAAGTCGGCCGCCAGAACATCAAGCGACGACACCAGTACGAACGGAATCCTGTCAGCCAGGGCCAGTCCCTTGGCCACAGCCAGCCCCACCCGCAGCCCGGTGAAGCTGCCCGGCCCGGCGCCGCAGGCGATCGCCGACAAATCAGCCACGCTCACGCCGGTAGCGCGCAGGACATCGTCGCACAGGCGCAACAAATTGGACGAATGGCGGGCTGCCATTTTTTCGGCCGTGGCCAGGCAGTTCCCGTCGGGCGAAAGCACAGCCACGCGGGCGCAGGGGGTTGCGGTGTCAAAGGCAAGAACGGGTCGCATGGGTGCTCAGCGTGGCAAGAGGAAACGAACGATGTCGTTCTTGAGGGCGAACGCCACCAGCAGCACGACCAGCACGATGCCCACGTACGAAGCCACCGCGCGGGCCCGCGCCGAAGGCGGTCGTCGTTTGAAAAGTTCGATGGTGAAGAACATCAGTCGGCCGCCGTCCAGGATGGGGATCGGCAGGAAGTTGAGCAGGCCGATGTTGATAGAGAGCAAGGCCATCAGCCACAGGTACTGGGCCAGCCCCTGCTCGGCCGCCACGCCCGCGGCATAGCCGATGGTCAACGGTCCGCCCAACGCCTCGGGCGACATCTCGCCGCGAATGATCTGGAAGAATCCCTGGGCCGTGAAAACCACGATCTCGCCTGTGCGCTGAAAGGCGTGTCCCACGGCGTAGAAGAAGCGATTGCGGATGGGTACCGGGTCCGCGGTTTTCCAGGCGAATCGGTTGGTGGCGCCGAAGATCAGTCGCTGTTCCTCTTGGTGGTAGGCGTCGAGCTGCGAGTGCACTTCCTGCTTGAACGTCGCCTGGTGGCGTGCCCCGCCCGGCGATACCCAGGTCAACTTGAACTCGCGTTGCGGCGCCTGTGCCAGACGCTGGCGCAGAATGTTCCAGTGCAGAAGCGGCTGGCCGTCCAGCTCCAGCACCTGGTCTCCGCGCCGCAGCCCGATGCTATCCGCGGGGCTGCCCGGCTCGACCGAATAGACAAACAGCTCGGATGCCTGAATGCCGGTGTCGTAGCGTCGCCCATGCACGGGATCGACGATCGGCTGGGGAATGACCACCGCCGTGCCCGGTTCCTGGATCTCCACATGCACAAAGGGCAGGGCCGAATGCGTCCCGCGCAGGTACGAGATGCGCAAAGGCGAAGCCCCCGCGCGCGCGACCGCTCGTTCAAACTCGCCCCAGTGTGACACCGGCGTGCCGTTGACCGAGGCGATGTAGTCAAAGGTTCGCAGCCCGGCCTGGGCCGCAGGCGAAGTCAGGTCGATGATGCCCACCTCGGGAAGCTGGAACCGCGGCGAGACCCCAATCCAGCCCACCGTCTCCTGGATATTGAGCGGCCCCCGCCGCTCCCAGCGCGTCGGCGTCACGTCGCGCTCCTCGGCCTCGATGCCGCGGCGGATGCCGAAACGCAGGGTCTTTCCCGGCGAGGCACTGATCGCCTCATCCAGTTCCTCCCAGTAGCGGACGGTGCGCCCATCCACGGTCTCGACCCGATCGCCAGGCATCAGCCCGGCATTGGAGGCGGGCAGGCCGGCGATGACCGTGCCCAGGGTGGCGGGCAGCAAGGTGCGCTGGCCCAGGTAGTGAACAAAGTAGATGCCGATGGGCAGGATCAAGTTGAAAAGCGGTCCGGCCATCACGATGGCAAAGCGCTGCCAAAGCGGCTTGGTGCACAGGGCGCGCTCGCGATCCTTTTCGGCCACCGGCTCGTTGGCTTCCTCCCCCACCAGGCGCACGTAGCCACCCAAAGGAAGCAGCGAAAGTCGGTACTCGGTGGAGCCGGCAGTGAAGCTGAAAAGCTTGGGGCCGAAGCCGAGCGAAAAGCGCAACACCTTGACCCCGAAGAGCTTGGCCACCAAAAAATGCCCCAGCTCGTGGGCGAGAACCAGCACGCCCAAGAGCGCCACCACGGCGGCCGTCCACAGCGCGAGCGTCATCTGCTATTTTTTCCGTTGGTCATTGCTGTGTTGCGCCCGGCCATGTCGCTCGACAGACTCTTAGCATGCGCGCGCTAATATGGATCCGGTGGTACCGCGGGGATAAGCTTCTGCTGTGAAGAAAGCCCCAGCGTTCAGCTTCGACGTCTCGCGCGAGGGGATCGAAGCGCGACTGGAAGACATGCAACGCAAGCTGGAGCGCATGCGCGGGCTTTACGAATCCTTCTTCATGGGCATTGAACGCTCGCCGCCCGACGTGCTCCGCCGCGACATGAACCGCCAGATCCTCGAAATGCAGCAGGTGCCGATCAGCAACGCTTCGCTGCGCTTTCGCTACCAGGCCATCAGCCAGCGCTGGGTGCTGCTCATCACCTACTGGAACCGCACCATGCGCGAGATCGAGGCGGGCACGTTCAGCCGCGATCTGGCCAAGGCGAAACGCCACCTGTCCGCGAAGGGCGGGACGGTCCTTACCCTGGCAGAAGCCCTGGCCATGGGTGTTCCCGCCTCACGGGCCAAGGCCTTCGTGGCCCATCAGCAGGCGGTGCAAGACAGGCGCGCCGGTACGGCACAGGCCAAGGCGGCGGCAGCAGGCGCGGTCGACGCGGCCCCGCCTGCGGTCAAGGCGACGGAAGCGAAGGCCGCGCCGCCCCCAGCACCGGCTGCGCCCGCGTCGTTCGGCGGTCCGCCGCCGATTCCCCTGCCTGGCTTGCCCGAGGCAGATCTCGAAAGCGCTTACCGCCGCTACGTCGCGGCACACCAGACCACCGGCACCCAGGCGCCGCCGCCGGCCATGGAGAAGCTGCGCCGGAACCTGGCCAAGCAGCTTCCTCAGATCCTGTC
>Ga0265316_10001256_pt1 | contig 27233 bp, 23 predicted proteins | sample 4522metaG_FD_202092 | JGI IMG/M metagenome (GOLD analysis project Ga0265316, IMG submission 202092) | Rhizosphere microbial communities from Carex aquatilis grown in University of Washington, Seatle, WA, United States - 4-5-22 metaG | ecosystem: Host-associated > Plants > Roots > Rhizosphere >... | reverse complement strand
CACGGTGACCGGTTCAAGCGATGAGAGCACATGCGCAGACTCGCCCCGGGGCTCGACAATCTCCCAGGAGAGGAAGCGCGCCTTTACGTTGCGATCGACTTCCTCATTTGTATTTCCCGAAATCATCGCCGCTTCGTAAGCGCCGACAACTTCCGCGGTCGGTCCAATCTGGCGGATCGTGCCGCCATCCACCCAGATCACTTTTTCGCACAGGCGGCGAATCTGATTCATCTGGTGCGTTACAAAAACAATCGTGCGGCCCGCGCTCGCCACTTCGCCCATTTTCGCGAGGCATTTTTTCTGGAAGGCGATGTCGCCGACGGCAAGAACCTCGTCCACAAGCAGAATCTGCGGCTCAAAATGCGCGGCGACGGCAAAAGCCAGGCGCATCTGCATCCCCGTGCTGTAGTGCTTCAGCGGCGTGTCGATAAAAGTACCGACTTCGGAAAACGCCACGATGTTGTCAAACTTGCGTTCAATTTCTCTTTTTCCCATTCCCAGGATCGCGCCGTTCAGATACGTATTTTCGCGGCCCGTCAATTCCGGATGAAATCCGGTACCGACTTCGAGCAGGCTGCCGACGCGGCCGCGGATTTCCGCTGTGCCTTCGGTCGGCTGCGTGACGCGTGAGAGAATCTTCAGCAGTGTCGTTTTGCCGGCTCCGTTGCGGCCAATTAAGCCGACGACTTCGCCCTCCTGCATCTCAAAGGAAACGTTGCGAAGCGCCCAGATGTGTTTCGGTCCAATCCTTGCGGTTCCTGGAATGCTCGCGTTCGATTTGAGCCAGCGTGCCGGGGAAGTCAAAATGTTCGCCAGACGGTCGCGGATGGTGCGATACCGCGCGCGCTCACCGATCCGGTAGCGCTTCCCTAATGAGTCCACCTGAATGGCAAAGTTATTCATCGGCTAGACCACATCCGCCATCGTGCCTTCCACCGCGTGGTAATACACCAGCCCGCTGAAAACCAACAGGAGAACAGCGGCGGAAGAAGCCACCAGCAAAATATCCGGCGGCTGGCCATGCCCGGTCAACGACCAGCGAAATCCCTCAATGACACCCGCCATCGGGTTGAGGCCGTACAGCCACCGCCATTTTGCGGGCACCAGCGAACTCGGATACGCCACGGGCGAGGCAAACATCCAGAACTGCACCAGAAATGGCACAACGTAGCGGACGTCTCTATATAGCGCATTCAGAGCGGAAAGCCACAAGCCCACGCCGAGAGAGGTCAGAATCGCCAGCAGCATGAACGCCGGGAGCCAGAGCACGGCCCGGGTCGGCACAATACGGTAGTACGCCATCATCACAATAAACACACCGAACGAGATGACAAAATCGAGCAATCCGGGAAGGACAGAAGAGATCGGCAAAACGACGCGCGGGAAATAAATCTTGGTGATCACTCGCTGGTGTTCCACGACAATGTTGGTCGCGTTCTGCATCGCGGTCGAAAAATACATCCATGGCAACAGAGCGCTGTAATAGAAGATCGGATACGGCAAGCCTCCAGAGGGAATTTTTGCCAGCTTGCCGAAGAATAAACTAAACACAAGCATGGTCAGGATCGGCTGAAGGACGGCCCAGGCCGCTCCGATCACCGTCTGTTTGTAGCGAATCTTGATATCGCGCCAGACAAAGAAATAGAGCAGCTCGCGATAGGCCCACAATTCCGGCATGTCCAGCGCCAGCCAGCCGCGGCGCGAGACAATGCGCACGACCGGCAGATCGACGGAAGATACGGCCAGTGAAGCATGAGTTTGCGTTGCCGCCATCGGTGCGCTCAGTTCCCTATCAATCCCTGACTTTTTTGCTGATCGAGATCCTGCTGCTCGATATGCTGCATCATGTCTCTGCGGTTTAGAAAATAAGTTTTCAGGCTGTGCGTGATTCGCAACGGCACGGCGTCAAACTGGTTGTGCACCATTTCACCCCAGGAAATCTGTCCGCGCGCGGGAACCATATGCGTGCCCCACTGAAAAATAAATCCCATATTCCAGGCGGTAAATAAGACGACGGCGGTTGCGGACAAAATAGCTGCGCGCGAAGGATTGCCAACCCAGGAGGCGATCGAACTGAACAGCGCGGTGAGGCCCAGAATAAAAATCGGGGTCAGCGAAACAAAAAAGCGGTTACCAAAACTCGATAGGCCGTCCCAATCGTTATAGCTGGCGATAAAATAGTAGTAGCCGAGAAATGCAAGAACCGAGCCGGCGCCAAGAAGCGGATTGCGTTTGCAAAGGAAAATGAGCCCGACCGCGGCGAGCGCGAGAATGGGAGTCCAGGTGAACATCCCGTGGTCCGAGGAAAACAAGACTTTTAACAGCGCGGGAGAAGTCCAGTGCCACATGCCCATCCTCGGATAACCGGTTGCGAACGGGCTTCCGTAAATAATCTGCCGCGTGATAAATGTGGGCAACAGGGAAAACAGAAAAACGGCGCCGAACAGCGCGCAACATGCGAGGATTTTCAGCCCTGCGGCACGTTCTTTGTTGGAATCGGTTTGTTTTGAAAAAAGAAGATAAAAAACTTCGATCCCGGGGAAGACGAGCAGGATGGCATTTGGGTAATAGACGTTTCCCATGAGCCCCGCCAGGACCCCCAAAATCGCCCATTGCCCCGGGGTTCTCCGCAGTTGCGTGCGATCCCAATACCAGAGAAAAAGAGAAACGGCGAAAGCGGACAGGGCGTGCGACCACGAGGGATTGAAATACATATACACCGGCAAGGAACTTGCCAGCCAGATCCCGAGCGTGGCGAAGAATGCCCACTGCGAATCGAAATATTTCCGCGCAATTTGAAACGCCAGAATCAACGACAAGAAACCATAAGCGGCCGTAGTCATGGCCATTGCGATCAAGTAAGGGCGCGAACGCCCGTCGGCGGCGATGTGCGCGCCAAAGTGGTCCACCAGAACTACGGCGCCGTGCACGACGATCATCACCGGCGCCCACAAAATCGCCGGGCCCACGGAAAAGTGATTTTCAACATAACCGGTGGGCGTGTAAACGTCGCGACGAAGATGCCCGTCGGCATCCACCACCGACAACAGGAATGAACTATTCCCCGCCAGATAATCGTTCTCAAACCTGAGGTTGTGATCGATCAGCATGGAACGCAGATAAGCGTAATATCCAACGCCATCGCCGCGCACCCAGGGATTTACCAACGGGAGGGCCAGCAGAAAGAGAACGAAAAGCCACTTCGTATTTCCCGCGAAGCCGCGGGTGGCCGGCACGGAGACGGGCCGGAAAGGAGTTCCCAGGGCAATTCGATCGCCTCGAAGCGATTCGTCGGTCGGCGCGCCAATCATACTCTTACCTGCACATCGTTTTGTGTCAATGCCGGTGACGGAGATTTCAAGTGTTTGGCTCTGATCAGAACTTCCCGCGGTTTTGGAAGATTCGCAGTCCGGCAAATCCCCCCGCTGGATCGTCGAATGCCGTTGGCCTGCAGCTTTCGGCATGCCATCACATTCCCGAGCGCGCGGCATGCGGCGATTCTCCAACCTTCATCAAAACGCCCGGTCCACATTCAATTTTCCCATTGGTCGGGAAAACTGCCGGCGGACCGGACCTAAAAATTAGACAACGCTGGTCACTGTTTCCCGGGTCACGCCAACGAATTCCTTCTTGCGGCGATGGTAGGCTGCCACGCGATCGATAATCTCCGGCAAGGCCGTCGTCGGACGGAATCCTGTCAGTCGTTCCAGTTTATCGAGACAGGGAACGCGGCGGAACATGTCCTCGAATCCAGGCTCATAGGCCTGATCGTAAGGAATGTACTGAATCGGCGAAGAACTTCCGGTTTGTTCCTTCACCTGTTGAGCAAGACCTTCGATCGAAACTTCCTGATTGTTTCCGATGTTCACCACTTCGCCCACGGCCTTGTCGGTCGCGATCAATCGCAGGAGTCCTTCGACCGCATCCCGCACATCGCAGAAGCACCGTGATTGCTGGCCAGTGCCGTATACGGTGATGGGATCGCCGTCCAGAGCCTGCCTTACAAAATTGGGCAGAACCATCCCGTAACGCCCTGTTTGCCGCGGTCCGACGGTGTTAAAAAAACGCGCGACCACAACCGGCAGACCTTTTTCCTTCCAGTAGGCCAGGGCAAGAAATTCATCGAGCGCCTTTGACGCCGCATAACTCCACCGGCCTTTATTCGTAGGGCCGAGCACCAGGTCGGCGTCTTCGTGAAATGGAAAATTCGTGCTTTTTCCGTACACTTCGGAAGTGGATGCGGTGAAGACCAGCTTCCGCTTCCGGCAGGCCGCTTCGAGAACTCCTTGCGTGCCGTTAACGTTGGTTTCGATCGTGCGCACCGGGCTCTCGACAATCAGTTTGACGCCCACTGCCGCCGCAAGGTGCAGCACAACGTCCGCCTCATCCACCAGTTCGGCAAGCAGGTGATGATTTTCCAGCGGTTCGAGAAAATAATGCATCCGATCGTACTTCTTGAGATGACGGATATTTTCCATGCTTCCCGTGGACAGGTTGTCCATGAGCAGAACCTGGTCTCCGCGTTCGAGGAGCCGCTCCGCCAGATGAGATCCGATGAACCCCGCGCCGCCCGTAATTAAATAAACCAAAGCATATCCTCCATGCGGCCTAGTCCTGGCCCAGTTGAGATTCCGATTGCTCGGCCCGGCGGGCCTTGCGTGACTTTTTGCTGTCTTCTTCCCGTCCATATCCGCCATAGGAGTACGGGTAGTAACGATACGAGTAATAGTAGTCGGGCGAACTGGCGTCCACGGCGTTTAACACGACGCCCAGCATGTGGCACTTCACTCCCGCCAGCAGATCCCGCGTCCGCGTGAAGGCTTCTTTCGGCGTCTCTCCGCTGCGGACCACCATCAGAACGCCGTCCACCAGCACCGAAAGAATCACCGCGTCGGTCGCCGCCATGATCGGGGGCGAGTCGATGACCACAAACTTATACTGCAAACGAAGCTCCGCGATCAGTTCGGTCAATCGCCGCGAGGACAGCAAGTCGGCCGGGTTGGGTGGAATCGGCCCGGTCGGAATTGCCGCCAGATTGGTGATGGCCGGATGCGGCACGGTAATCAGGTCGAGTGAGGAGACCCCTGCGAGATACGAGCTCAATCCAGCGTGTTTTCCATCCACCAGGCTCAATGCGCGATTGATGCCGGGCTTGCGCAAGTCGGCGTCCACCAGCAGCGTCTTGTCGCCGAGCTGTGCAAGGGTCACCGCTAGATTGACGGCGGCCGTGGTTTTTCCCTCGCGCGGCAACGCGCTGGTCATCAGGATGACTTGGGGAGGATGGTCGGCCTGCGAGAGCAGCAGCGACGTACGCAGGGCGCGAAACGCTTCCGACATCTGCGACTGCGGCATGTTGTGCGAAATCAATTCGGCGCGGCCTTCCTTCGAGGCCACGACCGGGGCTTTCAATAATTTTGAGAAGGCGCCTTTGCGCTTTCCGCTGGAATTGGACAGCGCAGGGACCACCGCAAGAGAGGGCAGCCGCGCCAGCCGCTCGATATCGTCCGGAGTTTTTACTGTGTTATCGAGATATTCGCGCAGCAGCGCCAGGCCGATGCCGCCGATCAGACCGACCAGTATGCTCAGCATAATGTTGCGCGTGCGATTAGGACGGGAAGGCCCATACGGAATCAGGGCTGGATCGACAATTCGAATGTTTGAAGATCGCAGTCCGGCGGAGATGCCGGCTTCCTTCAACTTTTGAAGCATACCGTCATAGAGCTGTTTATTCGCTTCGGCTTCGCGATTCAAGATGTTGTACTGCACAAGCTTTTCGGACATCTGGTTGGTTTCAACCTTCTGATCGTCCAAGGCCTGTTTCAGGAGAAGTTCCCGCTGGCGCGAGCCGCGGTAATCGGCCTCCACCTGATTGCCAATATTCTCTTTTTCCCGCGTGACCAGTTGATCGAGGTCCTTGAGCTGGGCCTGAATCCGAACAACCTTTGGAAATTTGGGGCCATACTGGGTGACTGCCTCCGCATATTGCGAGCTCAAGGCCGTCTGTTGCTTGAGAATGTCCTGAATCACGGTGCTTTCGCGCACAGCGGCGATTGCATCGTAATTCCCGGATTGCGCCAACTGGTAAACGGCTTCCTTGTTGATGCGGTCCGCCTGCGCTTCGGTCAGCTGCTTGTTCAGGTCGGCGAGTTTTTGCGTGCTGATGTCATTTTTTTCGTCGATGGTCCAGATCTGGTTGTCGCGCTCATAGGCAAGTCGCGCATCTTCCGAGTTCTCGACCTTGATCTTCATCTCGTTCAATTGCCCGGCCAGCCAGTTCGAAGCCTGCGTGGCAGCTTCGTACCGGCTGCGGAAATTCTGTTCGATGAAGTTATTCAAGTGTCCGTTCACAACCCGCGCCGCCAGGGAGGGGTCGGTCGATTCAAACGTCACGTCGAGCAATCGAGTATTGGGCACACGCTTGACGCTCAAGGCGCCCAAAAATGCGCCCAAGGCCGCCGGTCGTTGCAGGCTGGCATCGGATCCGGGGGGGGCCGGTTTAGGCGGTTTTCCCGGGTCACCGCCGAATTGAGGCAGGCGATCGAGTCCCATGGACTTGACCGTCAGCATGGCCATGGTTTCGCTGGTCAGGATCTTCGACTGGGTGGTGATGTAGTTTTCCAGATCCTCGTACATGTCGTATTCTTGCGAATCGTTGAAGTGAATCGCGTTGGCGTTTTCACGGTCGATTTCGATTCGGGCTGTGGCCTCGTAAACGGGCTTCATGCGGAAGGTTGCAATCGTCACGATCGAGACGATAGCCAGCAGGAAAAAGGTGATCAGCCACTGGTGCTTCCGCAATACGATCAGATAATCGAGCAGATGCGGTTCACGCGGCATCAGGTCCAGTGCCAAAAAGGGCGACCGGGGCTGGAGCGATTCCGCAGGATTGGGGTTCGATCGGTCGCGCGGAACTAGATTGTTTGTGTCGTCCATAAGGTCGTCATCTGCTCCAAAATTTCAGGTTCGATCTTTCTCAATTTGCGCGAGACTAGAACCGGCCGGCGCTTACCAAAGCGACGCCCGTGGTGAGCGATATGGCTACATCGCCCGCGCGCCGCAAGGCGTGTTTGCTTGCGCTGTCGGGCACAAACAAGATGTCGCTGGCTTGCAAGGAAACATCTTCCGTCTTCAATTTCATAACCTTGCGCAGGTCTACGGGCACTTCATCCCGTTTGCCCGTATCGGGATTCTTGCGAAGAATAATGGCTTCATTCGTTTTTGCCGTGTTCGTCGCCCCGCCGGCCAGCGACAAAATTTTGAGAGTGGTCATGCGGTCGCGATCGTTTTCCATGACGAAACCGCCGGGTTTATTGACCGCACCAACCACGTAGATGATCCCGGCGTGAGGAACGGAAACCACGTCACCGCCGAGCACCAGAATATTGAATCTGGAATCGCCCGATTCCAGCAGGTCGGCCAAACTGATCGTATAGGTCTGAGGGTCCAGGGAAACCGCGGGCGCATTCGGATCGCTCGCGTCGGAATCCTTTCCGGGGCGCGTAACGATGACGAAGTTACCGGCGTCCGGCGCAATCCCGCCCGCTTGCGATAGGGCCTGAATCAATGTGGTTTGCCGGGCCGCCTGAATCACCATGGGGCTCTTGACCGACCCGATTACGGTAATCGGCTGGCTGTGTTGCTCTTTCAGTGTGACGCTAACCTGCGGCGCCGACACCAGACCGTTGGTCTGCAACAGTTCAGCGAGCTTGTCCTGAAACTGGAATGTGGTCAGGCCGCCGGCGCGGATCTTGGCAGGCATCAGCGGCAGCGAGATATAACCCGTCTCATTGACGCGAGCGTCACGCGAAAGTTCGGGAACGTCGAAAACCTCAATGCCCAGGAGATCGCCGCTTCCAATTACATAATCGCCCTGCTTGACTGCCACCGCGCCTGCAAGTTGCGCGATGCGATCGTTGGTTGCCGAAATCTCTTCATTCCTCGGTGTCGCCGGCTGTGAATTCAGTGGTTGCTGCTGTTGAGAGTAGGCTGCGGAAACGCACAGCAAGGAAAACACGACCATGCAGCAAGACAAATGCGCCGTAAGGCGAAACGCGACCCGCAATTGAGAATTCTTCAAGTTAGGTACTCCCCCACGCGCTTGTCATTATACAGACCCTTTTTGCCGGTCAAGTGCGTTTGTCCCGGAAAAATTAAAATGTTCCGCATGAGTACACCGGACCGAAACGGTGCGCCGCTATCGACAAGCTAACCAATTTCGATGGGTTCCTTGCATCTTATTGCGTCTCCCTGTGTCCAGACACTCAACGGCGAAGTTCGCAACTGCCTTTACGCCGATTAGATCATCGGCACAAAAGCAAAAAAGTTCACCGCTCACGAACGAAAGACGGCGGAATCACCGTAGTTGCCAGTGCGGCCTGCAGAAGGAAAATGAGGGAATTTGAGGGAATATGAAAATTGAAATCTACCGTGGCGTGAACGAGCAATCCCAAACATGCTACCAATGCGCTAACGTGATATGCGAAGCTTCTTGTTTCTTTCTCGACCACAAAGATTTTCCAGGCGTTCCAAAACAGGAGGACCAGAAAAGCGAATCCGCAGAGGCCTCCGGCAATGCCCATTTCCGCAAGAGCCTCCGCGTAGTCGTTATGACTGTGATTAACGATTTTGCCGTCGTAAATCGTATCGTAGCGGGGAAAGACTTCCTGCAAAGTTCCTAAACCCGTCCCTAAAGCGGGATGATCCAGAAAGATTCGAATCGACCCATGAAACATCTCCACGCGGCGCCCTTCGCTTACTTCCAGTCCCCGGTAGGACGCGAAGCGTTCCAGCGAGGCGCCAATTCCAAGCCATGAGACCAGCAGAACGGCCAAGACCACTGCCGCGCCCGCGGCAACAAATACTTTCTTCTCTCTCCGGTGCAACACGATCAAAACGGCAAGAAATCCCATTTCGGCAATAATGCTGATGATTCCGCCACGGGAGGCGGACAGGAATACGGCTCCGATCGGCAGCAAAGTAAACAAAGTGACCAGCGGCAATTGATCGCGCCGCTCCGCACCGAGGATTTGGATGGCCAGGCCGGGCGGGATCAACAGTTCCATTAATCCGGCGAAGTGATTCCGATTGACATAAGGGCCGAATGGAACGCCGCCATAACGCAGCTCGCGCACCCAATATAACTTCCCATTAAACGTAAAATGCTGAAGGATTCCAAACAGCGACACCGCGAACCCAAGACTCATCAGAAACCAGATAAATCCGTGCCAGTGGGCCCGGGTACGATAGGACTGAACGCAGAGGAAAAATAGGGCCAGCAGCGCGGTGTACTTGAGAAGTTCGATGCGGGTTAGAAATGGAACCGCGGTGATTCCAACAACCAACTGGAGTGCTCCCACCCCCCAGATACCCAGCAACGGCCACAAGAGCGGATTCCAAACCAGCTTGAACTTTTCATCCGACGCCACGTTCACTGCCCAAACCACCAGCAGCACCGCTGCACCCGATTCCAGAACCGCTTCCGACCAAGGTTCGACCACGCCATGCGCAAGCACGGCGAACGCGGCCAGAATGCAGATGCCGGCGCGGATGAATCCCAGCGTCTTCATCGGCGCGATCCCACCGGGACGATTCCCACGTCGTCCACCCACACGGTGCCGCGAATCTTATTGTCCAGCCGTTCGCTGGGCTTGCGCCTTACCTGGACCAAAATAATATGTGTGTGCGGTCCGGTCGCAAAATCGGCTTCTTCCAGCGTCCAGGGAATCGTGCCTGTTTCATTGGGGGTCAGCACATCCAAGGATTTCGGGTCTGTCGGATCCAAGATTTCAAATCGCATTCCACTTTCCGTCATGATTTGATCGGTGTGCAGATTCCCGTGAAACCGGTAATGCGTTCCCGGAGAGACGATGACGTACTGAAAAAGTTGCTCGTAATTTAAATTTTGAGTCCCATCAAAAATAATTCGCGCCGAGCGAAGTCCCGAGTGTTTTACTTCGGTGTCGTAATCAAAATCCGCGCCGGGAACATCCGTCTGCTGCCATCCAAATCCGCCGCCCGAGACATCTGTCTCAAATCCGCCGTCATAAATCAGCGAACCGTGTACTTCGGCCGGAAGGGCGACCGCCTCGGGGGCTGTCGCTTGCCGCCAAACCAGGGCCGCCTCGTCATATCGCTCCTGCGCGACGAGCAGGTCCGTGAGTGCAAACACTTTTTTCCAATCCATCGAGGGTTGTAGGGCGATCAGATGCTTCCAGACCAGGAGCGCGGCGGAAGCCTCTTTAGCATCGGCCAGGAAAGAGATGGCTTCCCAATCCCCCGCCGGCGTGCCCGGCAAGACTTGATCCAGAAGCACGCGAACATCGGGATTGCTGTGCCAGGCGCGCGAAACGGCCAAGGGAATCAAATTGGGATCGCCGATCAGCGCCCGATGAATTTCCGCATAGGCTTCAGGCATGCGCTGCTGCCGCAGTAGGAAATTTCCGTAACGCCAGGCAACCTCCGGTGAAATCGGGTATCCCTGCTGCGCGGCTCGATAATAGTTTTCCGCTTCCGAGTTGTTCCCGGCCATTTCGAGGGCGCCAGCTAGGTCGAGTTTGTAATAAGGAGAAGGGGGATTCAGTTGGATGGCGCGGCGATAATCGGAAATCGCCAGGGGCAGGTCGGTATGATCGAAATTCAGTTGGGAATCGTGTGCCAGCCGGAACCAGTTTTCAGGGTTGCCGGGTTCCAGGCGGGCGGCTCGAGCCCAATCGCTCGCATCCGAGGAAGCCGCGTAGTGATGCGCCACTTCGTGCAATACGCCTGCGTAGCTGAGCCATGCCGCCAACACCAGCGCGACCAGGACGCACACCCAGCGCGAAGCGGGATAAGAGTTTCCTTCCATCATTCGCCGATAATCTGCACTGAATGCGGTGCTGTGCGCAACTGAAAACAAAAGGAAACCGCAATTCGTCGCGCATCAGGCACTAGGGATATCCGAGGCCTCTCGCCTTCTTCGGCATCGGCTGCACCATCGGTTCTTCGAGATCCCACCGCTGATTTTTCACCTTCAGAATTCATTCGCCTGCCTTGTGAGATTGTTGCAGCTCTGGGACTGCCGTCTCCACCGGGCCTTTCTCTGTACCTTCCTTCGGAATCGTCCACAAATAGAAAACGGTCCGGACTCCACTCGACAAGATATGGCTTTCCAGGCGATCCGGGGACCAGCCATAGATTTGAGCGTCGCGTGAAATCACCCGCGCACCGGCGGGAAGTTGAGCGCGCAACGTCTCCGCGAGTTTCAAGACGCCATCGGTTTCCAGAAACAATGTGACAACAGAGGCCCCGGATACGTCGATCGTCTTGGCGTCGCCGGTAAGAAACTGCACACGATCCTCGAGTCCATGTTGCCGCGCATGCGTTCGAGCTTCGGCAATTCGCGCAGGGTCGATATCCACTCCCACCGCGCGGATCCCAAATTTCTTCGCCGCCGCCACCACGATGCGCCCGTCGCCGCAACCGAGGTCATAGAGGACATCTCCCGGCGCGATTCCCGCAAAATCAAGCATGCGATCCACGGCTTCGGCCGGAGTGGGCTCAAAATGCGCCAGATCGGTTTGAGGTTTTCGCGAGCGCAAGCCGTAATCGCGCAGCAAGCGCCACGGGCGCACAAGCGCGTACAGCGGTGCAAGCCAATTCGGCAGCGGCACAACTTCGCGATCGCTTTCGGTGGGGTTTAAAATCAATCGTGCCATGTGACGGAATCCTTGTCCGATTCCATCGCGCGAGCGCAACCGGAATACGGCGCGGGCGATCACTCCATCGCCGGGATCGAAAACCCCCTCGTATTGCCTGCGAATTTCGCGGGCAAGCCACTCGACGTTCGAGTCCCGTTCAATGCTCTCCAGTACAGACTGCGGCAGCGACGCTCCCAACACATCGTGAGCGAGAGAAAGACCCAGAAGCAGCAATCGCGTGCACTGCAATTCAGCGGCGATCCGCATTGCCAGCGGCCAGTCAACCGTCTGCGCGGTCACCAGGCTTGCGATGTCGTCGATCCAGGAAAGGCGGTTCCAAAAATGTTTTGCGCCATGCACGCACAGCATGACCAGCGTGTCCTCGATCGAAAACGTATGCAGATGTCTCCCTCCGATGTCCACTTCGATCAGCCTGGCGTTCATTTCATTCAGGTGGAGGGGGCGCGGAAAATAGCGAAGCGTGCGCTCCGTGTGAAGCTCGACAAGAATGCGTTTGGTCGAGGAAAGAAAAGCATACTGGCCCGGCGCGTGGCCGTGCTGCCCCGCATGCGCCTCGCGTGGGTTGAATTGCGCCTCGCACCCGGCGGCTTCCAATACGGCAATCGCTTCGGGAATATATTTCTGGGGAAGAACAAAATCGAGATCCGAATACGTGCGCAGCGTGAAACTCCCATAGGCCAGCCAGGACAAGACAGGACCTTTATAGGGATACGCAGGAATCCCCGCGGCCTCGAAGAGGTCGTACAGGTGCAGCATCTCGCCCAAAAATCCGATATTCCTTTTTCCCTTTTCGCGCACTAATTCGATCAAGGCTTCCCGGTGGTCCTGGGCCAGTAGATTCGCGTCCATCCCGTCGAAGCGCTCATACATGAGCGGCCCCAGGCCATGCCGGAGGGAACACGCCAGGACTTCATTCCAATTCACGCCTTCGCGAAGAATGGTCCGGATTCGATCTGTATTTTCGGGGGTTTTCGCGCGCGCGGAACACAGCACGAGCTCGAGTTCGGGACGCCTCTCGTTTTTCGATTCGTCTGGTTTCGAGTGCGCCATTCGTTCATTCTCTCAGGGTTTTTTGGGATTGCCTCAGGAATCTTCCGGGCCTATCCCAGGCGCGAAATAGGCCCGTGTCTGCCTTGCGCACGAACCTGCGATGGTCCTGACAGCGGGCGAACCACGAATTTCCCATCGAGCGGGACTACCGGCTGACCTCACGGGAGAGAGCGCCGGCGAAGGAGAGAGCCTGCTGCCAGCGTGTGAAACGCTCCGGGAATTCAGCAGCCAGCCGCTTCGCAATTTCTTCCAGCGTGGATTTTCCGTCCATCAATTCGAGGCTTCTCTTGCGGAGAACGCCTTCCGTGGAAAGTTGCGGAACATAGTCCGACGCGGTCATTCGCAGTTTGACGAGCGACAGCACGGCTGCCTGCAGCAACGATTGACTAAAATGAACGGCGGCCCCGCCCTTATTTTCAGCCGGTTCAATCCGCGTCGCCCATCGCCAGATGTATCCATTTTCAAGATTCTTGGCATCCAGCTCCACGCAAACGTTTTGCCCCGCGGTCAGCGGTACAGGTTCGGACCACGGGAAAAATGCCGCGCTGTAAATCGTCTCCGGAGACCAGGGGCCGTTGGAAAATTCAACACCCTCGGCAAGATCCATGTCAAACCAGACCATAATTCCGTGGCCGGTTCCCGCGCGTTCCACGGTCCATTGAAGAGTCCCGCAAACGTCCGGATCCTCAATGGTTGCATAGTCCAGGGCAGCCCAGAGCTTGGGAGCCGTCAGAAGCTGTTCGGGAGTCACGCGTATCTTGCGAAGTTCATTGAGCAATCGATTTCGGGCCGTGACCAGATTTTGGCCCAGCTCATTGCGGTCCCAGGGATCCACAATCTTGCCGTATTCCGCCGGGGCCTCAACTACGGCAGCCCAGATCCTGTCCTCACGCGCGATTAATGTTCCATCGGGAGCGAGAAAACGCCTGCGCGCGTCCGCAATCGAATGAATATGACTTTCAAACAGGGGAAGGATGCCGCGCAAATCCGAAACGATTACGTCGACACGGCCCGGAATTGCCACGTTCGTGGAAAGATCCTCGAAAAACGAAATCCTGTCCGTACACCGATTGGCCGCCGCGGTTTCGCGAGCGACCTGGATTATTTCGCAGGGCTCGATCGCATACACCCGGCTCGCACCCAACTGGCAAGCCAGAACAGCCATGATTCCGGGCCCTGTGCCGATATCCATCACCACCGAGCCCGGACGAATCGTCCTGCGAAGCGCTTCCACATAGGCGCCCGTGCGAATCCGATCCGAGATCATATTTCCGTAGCCCGTCAGGCTGTATGCTGGAGTGCTCATTTTTCCGGGCGATTATAGCAGCGCATTTTCGTCTTCCCCATGCAAGATGAGAGACGCTTGTCGGAGAACGCAATACGCCGCCTCGGCCGCTCTGCTCTCACAACCCATTCCCGGAGTCTGGAAAATCAAATCCCCGGCTCGTCCACTCGATTCCTAGGGCCGCGCGCTCTTTGGGAAGTTGAGCGATTCCATCTACAAGCGCCGGCAGAACCCGCAGCAGGTGAGTTAAATAAGGACCGAAATTGACACGATTGAAAAAGTTGTAGTTGACCGTAATCGATTTTTCCAGCCCCACGACGTGATGCCACCAGCGATACGGCATGAAGAGCAGTTCGCCCGGTTCGAGCGTGCATTCATATGCGGTCGCATGATGAAGGAGCGGAAATTTCTGGAAGTCCGGCGTTTCCACATCCACGCGTCCGTCATAGAGCGCGGCGGAATCCTCCGGAGAGAAAAGCGTGCATCTTTTTCGGCCGGCAATCTGGGCGAGATACGCGTGCGACTCCAGAAAATCGTAATGCAGCCCCATCTGCGAATTCCCGGGGCCCATCAGAATCCCCGCCGAAAAATATTTCGTCGCGCGGTCCATGATCGTGCGAAAGGGTTGCGGCAATAAGGGCAGCCAGTCCTCCACAAATTCCGGGCTCAGATGGATATCGTCCAGCAATTCAGGATGGAGCGAGAAAACAGACCACGCCAGGTAAAGCGGAAACCGGGAAGAGCCGGCGGGCGCCTGGCAGGGAAACAATGTCTGGCCGTCAATCCAAAGGCCCGGCAAGGGCCGCTCCGGATTGTTCACATAATCGACAAAATCACTCACAGTTGTCAATTTATTAAACTTCTCGCCAGGACCCAGCCAGGTTCTCACCGCGATTTGGTCGGCGCCGTAGTTGTCCTTAAAAAAATCCAGGGTCCACCGGGACAGGGCCGGCCAGGAACTCATTGCATCGGTGACGATGACCGGCGTGCCGAGTCCGCTGAGATACGTTTGGAGAAAGACGTCGGGCGTCAAACCGCTCACGCGGTGGATTGCCAAATGACGCATGCCTGTCGTTGCGTTCGGCATCAATCCAAGTTCATGCTAAGTTCATGGATGGGGCGATTCTTTTCCTTCGTTTGTTTCACGCCGCTCGATGCAAGTGCAATGCTAAACGGCTCCGTGCACGGCTACCGGCCGGGTGGATATCGCGATTCGCGTCGCGTCGGCAACGATCCCTTCACAAAGAGCGAAGACCCGGGCCGGGTCGGCGGGTGGCCGTACACGGCGCACGCGCACTCCTGCAAGCAAACGCTTGAACACACCGAAATCCCGCACTTGCATTTCCGGGTCCAGTAAATAATTGACATACGCATTCGCGACGAGCGCTATCATCGCCTCGCCCCCGGCTACTTCCTCGATGAATGGTGCGGTCAGGTCCGCCCCACGTTCGTCCAGAATATAAATTCCACCGAGGGGCAACGCGCTGGATTGGAAACGGAGGCCGCTTTGGTCGAGCGCCAAATACCTTTTCTCCCACGTCGGAGTGATTGCCGGAAGGGCGTCCTCGGACCGGAAAAACGATCGTACTGAATCCGGCCACATATTGATACGGGGATAACCTGGCTGGACCTGAAAGTGGCCGCCGGACTCGCCAAGAACGGCAACATCGTCTGAAAGAACCGCGAAGCCAAGCTGCGCAAATGCGGCAGCCGTGGTCGATTTTCCCGCGCCGGATTCACCCATTAACGCAATGGCACGATCGTCCACTGCAATCGCACTGGCGTGCAGGCAAGTGACTCCGCGCAATCGAAGCGCGTAAGCCAAAACCGGCCCGATCAGGTAGGTACACCCGTCTTCCAGCGAGTAGCCGTCCGGCCAATCCGCCCAGATTTCATTTCCCTCGCGGCTCACCGCGAAGCGCGCTCCGTCCTGATAGAAAAATCCGATCAATTTCCCGCCCTCGAGTCGAAAGACCCTCAAGTTTGGGTAGTCTGGACTGGAGCGATCGGGGCGTTCGTGCAGAAGGTCGCCTGGAGAGGTGGAAATCGCTGCGGAAAATACGGATTTCTCTCCAATATGAATACGAACGTCTTGACCCAGCGCTTCGGTGTAGATTGGAAGCCCGGGAAGAGGGACATCGGCCTGTAGTCGCAAACCGTAAGCTAAATGAAACGCAGGCAATGTTTCCTCAATAGACGATTACGACTTTTGCGCGCCCTTTACTCCACCACCGTCGACCGGTCCGCCCATCATGTTCGTATGGGTCAGTACTCGAATGTCGCCATAAACCCGAAGTTGCGGCGCTTCATATGATTTCTTGTTGTCGTTAGACAGATCTAGCTTCTCAATCACCACTCACCTCCACGCCTTCCAACTTTTGCATGGCGGTATAAACCGCGCAACCAAAAATTTAGACTGAGTGGCCTTAAGTGTACCCATCCGGTCCATAGGTCCTTTTCGTCAACAACTTTCGGGATTCGGCTTCGTTCCACGTACTTTTCAAGCTCTGGAATTGGTTCAAACCGATCTACCCAGGCCGATTCGGGACGCTTCAATAACACAATCAATGGGTCGCCAGGCAATGTCGATTTGCGCCTCAAGCGCACTTTTTCCGGTAATGCTCCGCGCCCTGCTTCGCGCAGCAATTCCTTGTCGGAACACCAGGGAAATCTGGGCAGCGCAATCAGAAAACTTGCCAGACGAAGATCGAAAAAAGGGTGACGGATTTCAACCGGCACATGTGTGACGCCGGGATCGCCTGCTTCGAATAAATCCGTCCAGGCCGGCAGCATATTGTCGATGGCTTCCTGGCGAAAGCCGGTCACAGTAGAGTTGCCGTGGTTGATATGCTCGAAGCGATCGCGCAGTTTCCATCTGCTTTCAAAATCCTCATTCAACCACGGCGGGTAACCTGCCGCGTTTTTTTTGGAATGAATCAACAGCCTCCAACGCTTTTTCAGATATAGCCGGGAGAGTCTTCCCTCCGTAAAGAAATAACGCGCCGCATCATGAAGCGCGCGCCCTACCTGCATGCGTTTGATCAGTTCGCGGAAGTGAACCGTAATTCGCCCTGAAAGCGCTGGATCGGCTCCGTAGCCGGTTAGGATCACGCGGTTTTGAGATCCGCCAAGGGACAACAGGTCGTGCGTAATATTCGGCCATGCTGTATGGGTCGGCTCGGGTGTTTGACGCTCGGGCCGATCCGCCAGCTGGAAAATTTTCCAATCGTCGCTGACCAGAAATTCGATGGGCATCTGAAGCGCGTCAGCGGCAATGGTCGCGTACTTCCCCTCCTCGTGCGGAATCAGATGCTTGAAAACTTCCGTATACCCGCGCAAATCCACCGGCGTACCGTTGCGGCTGGAAATTCGCCGCGCGCTGGCCGCGACGGTCGTCGAATCCAATCCACCGCTCAGCATGATCCCGGCACGGTCGGTTCGCATGCGGTCGCTTACGGCGAGATCGAGTAATTCGCGAAAGCGCTCGATATACTCTTCGTCCCTCGAGAAATGGATGGGCGTGGTGACGGATAGTTCCCAGTATCGCCGGATCGACTTCGCTCCTTGCTCCACGCTCAGCAGGTGCGCATCGGGAAGCCGCTGAATATCCGCAAACGTGGTTGTGTTCGGATCCTGATTTCCATCGAACAGAAGAAAATCGGCAATCGCCAGATCGTTTAGTTCGCTCGAGACCGCTGGGTGCATTCGAATGCAATCGAGCGAGTTGCTAAAAATAAAGAAGGCGCCCGATTGAGCGTAATAGAATGGCTTGACGCCAAATTGGTCCCGTGCGCAGAACAAATGTTTTTTTCTCGTGTCCCAAACCGCAAACGAGAAATCGCCGAGCAGATGATCGACACACGAGCCTCCCCACACGTCGTACGCGTGCAGAATCAATTCGGCGTCGGGAGTGGACAGCGAAAGAGCCTGAGCGGAGGGACTCTTTGCTTTCAATTTGGAGATAAGTTCGGCGCGGGCGTCGATTCGGGCGTCGGCAACGATCCACAGGCGGCGGTCTAATTGCGCGGGCTGGCGCTCCTTCGCGCTCTCGCGCGTTGTGCGGAGCATCGCGTGCCCCAGGCCCACGCTGCCTTCGCACCAGATCTCAATCGCGTCCGGACCGCGAACCGCCATCGACCGCGTCATGCGTTCGAGCAGTGTCCGGTCCACCGGCCCGCCATCCAGACACAGGATGCCGATGAATCCGCTCAACGCGGCTCCGTTTTAATGGCGTCAATCTTTTCTTCGATATGAAATGAGGGATCCGATTCCGCCGCGGCGATCGGGGCGTCAAACCGCGAATAATGGTGGTGAACTTCCGGGGTATCGTTGAGCACTTGCCCGCCCAATTCGACCCACGCGTGAGCCTCGAATGACGTGCCGTTTTTGCGCGCGCCAATGTGCAATTCACCGTCGATGCCACGCCGGCGCAGGAACCACCAGAGAACCGTCGAACGCACAAGACAATTCGGCGTCGCCGGTCCGTGCAGCTCACCCGAACGAACAGAGCGCGCCATATGCCGGGCCATCTCCGCCTGCGTGACCGCCGGCAAGGGATCCGAGGCGTTCACGGAAGGGAGAAATTGCTCGATGAATTCCTTCCAGCGGCGAAAACCCAGCAGGCGAAATCCAAGTTGAGTCAGTGGGAGGAACAATGCGGCGGAAAGTATGAGCGACCGATCTTCCGGAGAGCGATTCCGGAACCTGCGCCATTTTCCCAATCGTCGTTCGTTCTCATCCGTCATTGGAATCTCAACCGGCAATCGCCGGAAATGACAGAATATTGTGGGACGCTTGCATACTCGTTTTTTCCCGATCCGGATTTCCATCCTGCGGCCGGCTCGCGATCTAAAAAAGGTGTAACGGGTTACGCGGCGGAAAGATCTTTTACTTCGATCAAACCTTCGGCGAGAAGTTTCTCGAGAAGAACGAACAGATCGTTCGCGCATCGCTCCGGTTCCACGTCATATTCACCCGTGATCGTGTCCTGGATGTCGCCCACCGCCCGCGGCTCCTGCATCAACTTCCAGATTCGCGCGCCCACCGGGTCCAAACCATAGTACACGCCGCTCTTGATATTCAGGATGGCGGCCTCGCCGGCCAGGTCGCAGGAAACCTGGTCTTTTGCTGCAACGACGACCGTTCGATCGGAAATTGCCGGATTCATGGCCGTTCCTTTCTCTCACTTTACTTCAAAATTATGAGGTGCACCCCAGTTCGCGCGCCGGGCTGCGAACGAACATCGATCTCCGGACGCCGCAATTCAGGCGTCTATGGCCGATGCGCGGAATTGTAGCGGCTTCGACAGGCAAGAGCAAAGACGATTCATACCCCGGCGTGTCGTTTGCGTACCGGCGGCTCTTGTTTCGCGGCGTTCGACAGGTTATAACCACGCTTGGTGAAAAACTCAGCGCTTCACATCGAAAATCTTGAGAAGTATTTTCCGCCCGCCGCTTCCGGATGGCGGTCATTTTTGCATCCGTTTTCCCCGATGACTGTTCCCGCGTTGCGCGGAATTTCCTTCGAAGTGAAAAACGGCGAAGTCCTGGCTCTGGTCGGAGCCAACGGCGCCGGGAAATCCACTCTACTGCGAATTCTAACAACCCTGCTGGTTCCCTCCCGAGGCCGCGCCGAAGTCTGCGGCTTCGATGTCGCGAAAGAACCGGCGAAAGTCCGCCTCCAAATCGGGTATCACACCGGCGCGGATGCGTGTTTCTATGCGCGATTGACCGGGCGGGAAAATCTCCACCTGTTTGCCGGATTGAATAATCTGAAACAAAGCGAGACGGCGCAAAGAATCGACGAACTTGCCGGTCCATTTGGCCTGGGACCTTCTCTCGACCGCCAAGTGCGCACGCTTTCTACGGGAAACATTCACCGGTTGGGCCTGGCTCGCGCGATGCTTCACCGCCCGTCCGTTTTGCTACTCGATGAACCGACGCGCAGCCTCGATCCGCTGGCGGCCGCCGAGTTCAGGCGTTTCCTTCACGATCATATTATCGGTGAACATGGTGCGGCGGTTCTGTTTGCCTCACACACACTTTCCGAAGTCGAACAGTTGGCGGGCCGGATTGCCGTAATCGATGGCGGCCGCCTGCTGGGTTGCGACACCCTCGCCGGCTTGCGCTCCTTCTCCGGCGGCGGAACGCTCGAACAAACGTTGGAAATTCTGACGCACAGCGCGCCGCGGGAATCGCAATAATGGACCTCGACCGCCTTCGCTCGACCTTGAGAAAACTGGGGCTTCTGTTTCGCCGCGACTTTGCCGTGGCTCGCAGCTATAAAGCTGCCTTCCTTCTCGAAATGTTTCAGGCGCTGTTTGGCTCGGCCAGCTTCTATTTTCTTTCGCGATTCGTCGACAGCCCCACGCTGAAAAAGTCGCTCCCGCAGGGAACGGATTATTTTTCGTTCGTCCTCGTGGGAATCGCATTCTTCGACTATCTGAGCGTCGCGCTTTACACCTTTGACGGAAGCCTGAGCGAAGCCCGGCAAAACGGTACGCTTGAAAATCTTCTGGTGACCCAAACTTCGCTACCCGTGATCCTGGCCGGATCGAGCCTCTATCCTTTCGTCCTGATGTCCTTGCGCACACTCATTTATCTGGGCTGGGGCGTGATTCTATTCGGCTTCCCGCTGGCCGGCGCAAATTGGCTGGGTGCAATCCTGATCCTCGGCGCGTCCATACTGGCGTTTGCGGGACTCGGCATTCTGAGCGCGAGCTACCTGCTCGTCTTCAAACGCGGCAATCCGGTGAACTGGGCGATTCTCGGCGTCTCCTCCGTTGTCGGCGGAATGATGTACCCGGTTTCCGTCCTCCCTCGATGGATGCAGTTTTTTGCCCGGTTGACTCCCGTCACCTATTCCCTACAAGGCATGCGCGCCGCGATTTTGGGCCATGCCACCCTGCATGAATTGCTGCCTTCACTTGCGGGATTGCTGGTCTTCGCCGCTGTGCTGCTCCCCATTTCATTTCTTATTTTCTCGTGGGCCGTGCGCCGAACGAAAGTCACGGGAACGCTCACGCATTTTTAATCTCACTCCGGCATTGAAGTGTGAACGGATTGCGAATCGCAGCCCGAGCCGATATTCCGAGCGGAGCGGGTTTCATTCGAGGCGTGAAATAAAAAAAGCGATGGGCCTGACGGTCTCCGGCCCATCGCTCTCGAAAACTGTATGTACACGGAAAATCGCGGCCGGCGCTGCCGGCCATGCGAAATTACTTTTTCTTTCCCTTGGCTGGCGCCGTTCCAACTTTCGTGTCGATCCCGACGCCCATCGCCTGCAGGGAATCCAGGCCCTGCTTGGCCTGCGCTCCGACTTGCCCGTTCGGGTCCAGATCGATTGCATGCTGGTAGGCTTCAATCGTGCCGGGCTGAATCACGGGTGTGATCTTGTCGCCGACGGTCTTGAACTCCATCGTGTTGACCAGGGCGATTCCCAGCAGCAGCCAGGCTTGCGCATTTTTTGGATCGAGCGTGGTGGCCTTCTGCAGCGGTTCGATCGCTTCCTTCATGCGGTTGGCCTGGTACAGCACGATTCCGAAGTTGCGCCACGCCAGCGCGGCATCGGTGGGGTTCAGGTCCACATACTTCTGATAGGCGGCGCGCGCTTCGTCGATCTTTCCGAGCTTCGCCATATCGTTTCCAAGGTTATTGTAGTTGGCGGCCACATCCGGCTTCATGGCGATGGACTTCTGGTACGTGTCGGCCGCTTCCTGCCACTTGCCCATGCTTTCGTAGGCTTCGCCCAACCGGGACAGGATGATCGAGCGGTTCGGATCCTCCGGCTTCATCAAATCCTGCGCCGCCGTCAGTTCGGTGACCGCTGTGGAACCCGCTTCATTGATCTTTCCCTGCGCCGCGGTCAGATTGTCCTTCTGGTCTTTGGGGATTTTCGCCATGTCCGCCTGCGCGGCCTTCATCGTTTCGATGGCCGCAAGTCCGGCGTCATAATGCGTTTTCATCGCCGCAAAATTCTTTTCCGCCTCGGCGCGCTCCTTGGCGGCCTCAGTGTCGGCTGACTTTCCCTTTTCCACAATGTCCTTTAAGTTGATATCGAACGTCGGTGAAGTGCCCGCTGAAATTTTCAGACCGGTCTGATACACGATCTGATCTTTCACCTTCATGTCGATGTTGTAGGTTCCTCCGGTTACGCCGGGCAGCGTGTAGTGCCCCCTCGGGTCCGTCTTTACGTCCACGCTCTTCCCCGTTTCGGTGTTCTTGATCGAGAGGGTGACATCCGGGAAGGGTTTGCCGGTAGAATCCGACACCGTGCCCTGCAGCATTCCCATCTGCGCATAGGCGGCAATGGGCAGAAACGCGGCCAGCGGCCCGGCGAGAAACGCGAGCACGACTGCCATCCTGAATATTTTATTTCGATTCATGATCTTTACTGCCTCCTGGCAACACAGATCCGCCGGGATCACCCATGCGGTTTACAGATTATCTCTCAACTCGGGCCCCGGAAGCGACCCGATTAGCGACCCGATATGCAACGGGATCGCTCAACCCCGCTTCCGCAAAAGCGCTCAGGCGCAACCGGCAACTGTCACAGACGCCACACGCCGCATCTTCAAATTGATAGCACGACCAGGTTCGGTCCAGTGGCGCGCCCAGCTCAGCCCCCCGCCGCACGATTTCGCATTTTCGCATACCAATCACGGGCGTGACTATCTCGATTTGCGTCTCCGGGCGCGTCCCCTCCCGCACCAGTTGTTGAAATACACGATAATACTCAGGACGGCAATCCGGGTACCCGGAGCTGTCCTCCGCTACGGCCCCGATATAGATGGCTCTTGCTCCGATGACTTCCGCCCAACTGACCGCAACCGCAAGGAAGTGGGCGTTACGGAATGGGACGTATGTCACTGGAATTGCGTTACTTCCAATTGACGACCCCGCCCGGCCCTCCGGCACCTGGATGCGTTTGTCCGTCAGCGCAGAGCCGCCAATCTGCGCAAAATGATCCAGGTGCACGACGAGACGTTCGACTGCGCCGTAAAAATTCGCGATTTCCTCGAAGCATTGGCGTTCGCGCATCTCCGTGCGCTGGCCGTAGCTCGCATGCAAGAGCGCGAGGTCGTGCGTTTCCCTGGCAATCGCCGCGGTCACACACGAGTCCATCCCGCCGCTCAACAAGACCACTGCCTTAGGCCTGCCGCTCATCGTGTTTTGAGTTCCTGTGCACTCTGCCATTGGAGCCAATTCTGCCGCACAAGACTATACGCCGTGCGTGGAAGGATGCCACACGAATTTGTGCAATTGCAGTCCGAGTCGCACCGGCAGCCCATCCGTTAGAATCCACTCGACCAGTTCCCGCGCGCTCATCCCCGCCCAGCCGCCTTCGGGATCGGCATGTACGGGTGAAAAAACCACTTCGTAAACTTTTCCGGCGAGCGCGTGCCGCAGCGTAAAATCGCGCGCGAATTCATAGTCGCGCCGGCTGGAAATGACGAATTTAATTTCGTCCTTGCCGTTCAGAGCTTCCAAATTTTCCAGCAGGAATGTATTCGGCTCTCCGGAATCGGGGCACTTCACGTCCACAATTTTGATGACTTCCCGCGGCAATTCAGCGATGGGGCGCTCGCCGCTGGTTTCGATCATCACGGTGTAACCGTTTTCCAATAGTTTCTTTGCCAGAGGGATCACTTCCGGCTGCAATAGAGGCTCTCCGCCGGTCAGTTCCACCAAAGATAGTTTTCGCGGCACTTCGCCGTGTGCGGTGTCTCCCGCCGCCGATAGCGACAACACATCCACGCGTGCGAGCACTTCCGCAACCGACATTTTCGTGCCGCCGTGAAAGGCGTATGCCGAATCGCACCACGAACAGCGCAGATTACATCCCGTAAGCCGCACGAAAATGCAGGGCAGCCCCGCCCGCGTGCTCTCTCCCTGAATCGACCGGAAAATTTCAGTGATGTTCAAGCGGCTACCGGCCCCGCCGCGCGGCGTTGCGGCGTTGATAACGATAAACGAGCAGCACCGCGACGACGGCCACAACCCCGGCCATAATAAAGCGAAACGGCTCCAGCTCATATCCAAGCCAGCGGAGAACGAGGATGTAGCCGATCCCGACTGCGATGGCCGGCAAAATGATAATAAGGAAGGACCTGTTCATGGTTTCCAGTAGCGCAAGCTTCAGCCTGCGCGGGATTGAACTTTATCAAAGGTAAATGAAAAACCCACAGGCGGAAGCCTGTGCCACTAAAATCCTAAACCCAATAAGTCGCCGACGACGTATCCGTTTCCCAGATCGTTACGCTTGCGATGCGCGAGCCTTCCGGCGTCGCTTTCATCTGCCGCGAGGTTTCATCAAAAAAATACTTCGCCAGATTTTCCGCGGACGGATTGATCGCATCGAACGGCGCCTGATCGTTCAAAAATTTATGGTCCACTCCTGCGATCACTTCGCGAATCACGCGCTTGATATGCACGAAATCGTAGAGCAATCCGATGGAATCCAGCTGCGGGCCTTCCAGCGTGATGCGCACCTTGTAGTTATGCCCATGCACGTTCTCGCACTTGCCCTTGTATCCGCGCAGGGCGTGCCCGGCGGAAAAACTCTCGTCAACGCTGACTTGAAACATGACTTCCCTTTGAAATTAAAATTGCCGGCGCCCGATTCCTTCCCGGCCGGAGCGGTCCGGAAAACTGAAATCGACCGCTGACACCACAGCCGGCTAACTCGATTTCTTCATAAACCGTTCGACTGCGGCGATGTCTCTGGTGGTTGCGTACGCCGGAAGCGACTCCATGAAAATTTTACCATACTGCATGCGCTGGATGCGGTTATCGAGAATCGCCAGAACGCCGCGATCGGTGCGCGAACGGATCAGCCTTCCGAATCCCTGCTTGAGCGCCAACACCGCTTCCGGCACCTGATATTCGGCAAACGCGTTGCGCCCATCCTCCTGCAACGCGCGGACGCGCGCCGCAACAACCGGGTCCGAAGGCACAGCGAACGGAAGCTTGTCCACGATGACGCAGGAAAGCTGCTCGCCGCGCACATCGACGCCCTGCCAGAAACTCGATGTGGCGAAGAGCACTGCGCCTTCCGTGTTCTTGAATTTTTCCAGCAGCGCCGAGCGCGGGGCCGATCCTTGCAGCAGCACGGGAAAGCGCACGCGCGTCCGTACGCGCTCGTACAAATCCTTCATCTGGCTGTAGCTGGTGAAAAGACAAAACGCGCGCCCCTCGGAAATTTCCAGCAGTCGGACAATTTCCTGCGCGGCGCGCTCGGGAAACGCGGCGTCCCGCACGTCGGGTAGCGTCGCCGGCACATAAAATAAAGCCTGTTCCGCGAAATCGAACTCCGAAGGCAACACGCGCTCCGCAGCCATGTTGATGCCGAGGCGCTGCTTCAGGAAGTCGAATCGTCCGCCGACCGCCAGTGTCGCCGAGGTCAGAACGATCGTCTCGAACGGCTCGAATAATCTTTCGCGCAGCAGCGTGCTCACATCAATCGGCGTCGCCGCGACAAAAACGCCCTTGTTGCGGCGTTCGAACCAGTACACGAAATTCCCTTCGCTCGATTCGAAAAGAAATTTCAATTCGCCGCGCAGCTCCATGCCGCGTCGTGCGATGTTCAGCAATTCCTCGGGCTTCGACGGCAGCGAGGCAATCTCCGCTTCCACGCTTTTCAGCGCGTTCACCAGGGCGTCGTATGCTTCCCGGTGCTGCTCCAAAAACGCCGCGCGCTGATTTTTATCGAATGGAAAGCGGCCCTCGCGCGACGGGAATGCTTCGAAGAAACTTTTGGAGCGCTCGCGCATCCGCATGACGTGTTTCAGCAGGTCCGCGCCGCCGATTTTTGTGGCGCGCACGGCCCGTTCGGCATCGCGCGCCAACTCATCGAAACGGTAGTTGGAAACCTGGCGGCCGAAATATTCGCTCGCGACGTCTTCAATCTCATGCGCTTCGTCGAACACGACAGCTCCATATTCCGGGAGCACGCTCCCGAAATCGTCCTGCTTCAGCGCCAGATCGGCAAAAAATAAATGATGATTCACGATGATCAGATCGGCTTCGGCGGCCCGCTGGTGCATCGCCGTGAGGAAGCAGCTGTTGAACTCCGGGCATTTCGATCCCGAGCACGCATCGCGCCGCGCATCCAGGCGCTGCCACAAGTCGGAATCGTCCGGCAAAAAATTCAGCTCGGCGCGGTCGCCCGTCTCGGTCAATTTTTCCCAGTCGCGAATCTGGTGGAACCAGTCCAGCTCATCGAGGCCCTTGAGCATCGGCTGGTCGGCCATGCGATGCACTTTTTCGCGGCACAGAAAATTTCCGCGGCCCTTCATTACGGCCACTTTCAACTTGGGCGCGAAATATTTTTGTAAAAACGGAATGTCCTTCTCGAAGAGCTGTTCCTGTAGTGACTTGGTCGCCGTCGAAATCACCACGCGTCGCCCGCTGCGGATCGCGGGAATCAGATACGCCAGCGTCTTGCCCGTCCCGGTTCCCGCTTCGACAATCAGGTGCCGCTTTTCCGTGAACGCGGCCTCCACCAGCTCGGCCATTTCCAGTTGCGACGGCCGGTGCTCGTAACCATCCGGCATGCATTGTTCAACCGCGCCGCCCGGCCCAAAAATATCGGCAATCGTCGGCTGCGTTGCATCCGGTTCCATCAGGTCGAGTTTCGCAACAGGTGTTTGCGGCCAGGAAACCTGCGCCGGCTTATGCTCCGCCAACTTCGGCACCGCCGAGGTTATCTCGGGCTCGACCGGCGCGGCGGCCGCGGCTTGCGCGTGGTTCTTGGCACGTTTCGGCATAGGGAGGCAGGTTTACGCGAGTCTTCGAAAACCGCGAATAGATAAAATAGCACACACCGGCACCACGCGCCGCTTTGCTATACTCGCGACGATGGCAAAAAAGACCGCAGCCCCGAAAAAACTCTTCCTCGTTGATGCGATGGGTTTCATCTTTCGCGCGTATTTCGCGCCCATGGGCCGGCTCAATAGTCCGCAGGGCATCCCGACAAAAGTTCCCTACCTGTTTTCCAACATGCTGCGCAAACTGGCGAAGGAGCACGAGCCCGATTACCTCGCCGTGGTGTTCGACACCAAGGAACCAACGTTCCGCGACAAGCTCTTCGATCAATACAAGGCCCAACGTCCGCCGATGCCCGAAGATCTTTCCGTGCAATTGCCCTTCGTACGGCGGATGTGCGAAGCGATGAAGCTGCCGATTCTGGAATTCCCGGGCTTC
>Ga0265316_10001254_pt1 | contig 27274 bp, 22 predicted proteins | sample 4522metaG_FD_202092 | JGI IMG/M metagenome (GOLD analysis project Ga0265316, IMG submission 202092) | Rhizosphere microbial communities from Carex aquatilis grown in University of Washington, Seatle, WA, United States - 4-5-22 metaG | ecosystem: Host-associated > Plants > Roots > Rhizosphere >... | reverse complement strand
GCCATGGCGATCTCCCACGCCGTCCGGCGCAGAGTCTCGGCCGAGTCGCCAGGCGGCGGCGGAGCCCACTTCGGGTAGTGGTCCTCGTATCCGTATTCCTCGTTCGCCTGCGGAATGATGCGGCCGGCCTTCAACTGCAGTCGCCGACTTTCGAGCATCAACGCGTGCTGGGCGCGCGACCAGTCCTGGATGGACGTGAACCCGAACCATTCCCCGGCTCGATCCTGATGCTCCGGGTGGACCGGATGAGTGGTGGCCAGGTGCTTGTATGGGTCCCAGCTTTCGAGCAGCGTTCCCGTCTGGTGCGCCCACTGGTCGTCGCGAAACGTGTCCAGATCGTCCCCAAGGTCCCAGGTGACGTTCGAAAACGCCGCCAGCCGCGCCACCGCGTAACGGAGGTAGCGGCGCTCATCATCGCTGCCTGCCTCGAGGTGGATCTTGCCGTCCGCGATATCGAAGATCACCGAGATGATCATGTCCCGCTCGCGCGCGAACGCCAGCATCCGCTCGAACCGCTGCCAGTGGGCGATGTTGAAGCGCGTGTAGTCGAAGCCCGGATGATCGTAGTCGTCGGCCTTCACTGCCGGCCACGGACTGAGGTAAATGCTGAACTCCTCAGAGTTCATGACGGGCTCGCCATACATGGTCCAGCTTCGCCCGCTCAGCAGGACGCGGACCCGGTTGACCTCGAGACGGTGCAGGCGGTCGAGGCTGAAGCGGATGACGCGCTCGTCCCGCCACCCCATCAGCCAGAAGGCCGTCGTGCCGTTGAAGAAGTAGTGCTCGCCAGTCCCCTCCCAAATGAAGTGCCAGCGATACTGGGGATCGACACGGATCGGACCGCGCCGCCGCGCAGCGGTGGCCCGGAACGTCCCGTCGTAGCTCTTCTCGATGCCCCGCTCTTTGTAAGTGACCGAGTAAGTGTAATCCCCCGCCGCCGAGGGCATGAACCGTATGCGGAAGACGGAGCCGTCGGCCGAATCGCAGAATCCATCCACCTGAAGCCGCTCCGCCGAGCCGGCCCTCCCGAACGACCCCGTTAGCGAGGCCTCTGTGAACGGATTCCCAACATGCGGAGACCCCACGCCCACCGTGAGTTCAACGTAATCGTAGACCTCGACCGCTGGAGAGGATTGCGAGAACGTCACCTGCCCATGTGCAACCGGCGCACCGCAAATACCGATGAAAAGCGGTAGCCAGAGTCTCATATCGTGGCGCACGCACTCCTGCGTGCCGCGTCCCCACTCCTGGGGACGCCTGGTCATATTTCCACCCCGCCCGGAGCCGTGAACGTCTCGTCCGTGACATCCCCCGTGTTAACCACGCCCGCCGGCTCGAAGCAAATGACCTGCGCCTCCCCGTCCGCCGCGGTCCGGTGCTCCACCCCGCGCGGCACCACAATGCACTCGCCCGCCTCGAGTTCGACCACACGGTCGCGAAATTCGACTCGGAACCGGCCGCGCCACACCAGGAAGAACTCGTCCTCGCTTTCGTGGCGATGCCAGGGGAACTCACCCTGCACCTTGACAATCTTGACCTCCTGGCCATTCGGCCTCGCGATCACTTTCGGCCTCCAGCGCTCGCTGAACAGGCCGAACTTCTCGTCCAAGCCGATCTTGTCCATCATGCGGGACTCCAGAACGGCTCGGGCGCGGCGACGAACTCGATCGGAACTTCCGTTACGAACGACCGCAGCCACTCGGCGCAGTACCTCATGCCCGCCTGCTCCGACACCACGTGGCCGAGCAAAATCAGGGCCTTCTTCTTCCCCGTCGTGATGATGTCCTGCGCGTACTCGACCACCTCCCACTCGCGGGTCTCGCCTCCGATCAGGACATCCACATCGGGCCGCGCGAGCGCCTGAATCCCCGGCTCCTGACTCACATAGCCCCAGCTTGTGATGACCCGGCGAACCGCCAGGCTGGGATCGCCAACGACGCGCATGGTGCGAATCTTGAGCCGCAACGCGACCTCTTTCGCGAAGCGGTCCAGCGGAGCAGCCGGGAAAGTGAACAGGCGCAGGTCGGCGGGGTCGGCATTCGCCTCCCATCCTAATTCCCGTGCCATCCCCATAGCGATGCCATCGGGACGGCGCGCGTGCCAGTGGTCGTGAAAGCGAAACACGACCATGCCGTGCTTGTGGATGAAATCGGCCTTGAACCGATACGTCGCGTCCCCGGCGAGGGGCTCGGTCCGGTCCTGGTGCAGGTAGAACGTGGGCTCGTGCGTGATCACCAGGTTCTTCCCCGCCGCGGCCGCGCGCTCGATCACGTCGAGCGTGGCCATCATGGTAGTCGCGATCCCCGTGACCGGCGTGTCGGGATTGCCGGCGATGACGTTATCGACGGTCTCGGCGCGCCAGGGAACCCCGACGTTCTTCTTGATGCGGTCGATTACCTGCGCTGCGGTGAGCGGCCCGCCGCCGCTGTCCGGCAGCCCGAGCTTTGAAGTTGCCATTGCGGCTCCGGCGAGCACAAAGGCACGGCGCGAAGGGTTCTTTGTATCCATGCGGAAACTCGACTCAGTTTCGCACGTCCCGATGCGGGGCGGAGGGGCTGATGGCTGATGGGCGACGGCTGACGGCTAGCTCACATCTCTCGCCGGTTCTCGAACGATTTCGTCAGGGTGACCTCGTCCGCGAACTCCAGGTCGCTGCCCACCGGCACGCCCATCGCGATCCGCGTCACCTTCACGCCGAGCGGCTTCAGCAGCTTCGACAGGTAGGAAGCCGTGGCCTCGCCTTCGACGGTCGGGTTCGTGGCGAGGATGATCTCCTGCGCCTGGCCCGATTCCAGCCGCCGCAGCAGGCCGTGAATCTTCAACTGCTCGGGACCGATGCCGCGCAGCGGCGAAATCGAGCCGTGCAGCACGTGGTAAAGCCCCGAGTATTGGCGCGTGGTCTCGATGGGCAGGATGTCGAAGGGTTCGCTCACCACACAGATGACCGACACGTCGCGCCCGGCGTCGCGGCAGAACGGGCATAGTTCGCTGTCGCTGATGTTATTGCAGACCTCGCACAGCCCCAGCTTGTCTTTGACATCCAGGACCGCCTGCGCCAGGCGTCCGGCATCGTCCCGCGGCGTACGCAGCACGTGGAAGGCGAGGCGCTGCGCGGATTTCTGCCCGATGCCCGGCAGGCGTTTGAATTCCTGGATCAGGCGGGCGAGCGGTTCGGCGTAGTCGGGCATGTGGGGCCGTTAGAACAGACCGGGCGGCAGACCCAGCCCGCCCAGCATACCGCTCATCTTCTGCCGCGCCTCTTCGTCCACCTTCTTGGCGGCTTCGTTGAAGGCGGCCATCATCATGTCCTGGAGCATCTCGACGTCGCCCGCCACCTCGGGATCGATCTTCACGCCCAGGACGTTCTTCTGTCCGTCCATCTTGACGGCGACCATTCCGCCGCCGGCCGTCGCCTCGACGCGGATCAGGGCGATCTCCTGCTGCATCTTCTCCTGCATCTGCTGGGCCTGCTTCATCATGGCCTGCATGTTCCCACCACCACCGGGCATTTTCATGGCGTGCTCCTGACTCTATCTTCGCCCATTTGTGCGCCGTTACCGTCCCTGACGGTCGCGGCTCGGAAACGGGCCCCGTGGCCTATTCTTTCAGATTCCGGGCCACGCGCACCTCGGCATCCGGAAAAGCCTCGCGGAAACGCTGCACCTCGGGATGCGCCAGGGCGCGCTGCATGGTCTCGTCCCCGCCGGCCCGCGGGGTTGCCGCCGGAGCGGCCGGCGGCGCAGCCTCGCCTTTGCCGACCTTGATCCGCTTCTTGCCTGCTTTCAGATGATCGAGAGCCTTCTGAACGTCCACGGGCCGCATGGCCAGCTCGAATTCCGCAGGCGTCGTGAACTGCAGGAGCCCCGCCGATTCCTCCAGCGCGGAATGCTCCACCGCATCCGCCGTGAACGCCATGCCGAGTTCGCGTAACGCCGCGGCCAGCCGTTCCTTCAGCCCGCCCGTCGCAGCAGGAGCGGCGGGAAGAGAAGCAGGCGGGGGTGGGCTCGGCTTCACCGGCGCGGGCGCGGGTGGAGCGCTAGCGCTTCTGGTGCCGGCGCTCGCCAGGGCCTCCTCGATCGCAATCAACCTCCCCGCCTCCACCAGCCGGATCAGCCCCAGCTCGAAGTGCAGCCGCGGCTGAAGGGAAAACTGCATGTCGCGGAACAGGTCCAGCGTGAGTTGCAAGTAGCGCGTCAGGTCCTGCTCGGAGAACCCGGCCGCGATCCCGGCCAGCCGCGCGCGCTCCTCTCGAGACGCTGGCACCAGCCGCGGGTTGCCTTGGGCGATCTTGGTGACCAGCAGGTTGCGGAAGTACCGCGCCAGTTCGCGCACGAAATGCTGCAAGTGATGCCCGTTACGCACCAGCGTGTCGGTGATCTCCATCATCCGCGCCGAACTGGATTCGCCCAGCGCCTGCGTCACCTGGTCCAGCGTGTCGAGCGAGAAAGCGCCCAGCAGCGCGCGGATCTCGGCCGCCTTCAGAGTCGCGCCACAGCAGGCGATGGCCTGGTCCAGCGCCGAGAGCGAGTCGCGCACGCTACCCTCGCCCGCCTGCGCCAGCACCGCCAGCGCTTCCGCGTCGGCCTGGATGCCTTCCTGCGTGCAGATCCACTCCATGCGCGCGATAATCTCGTCGAAATCCACCGACCGAAAACTGAAGTGCTGGCAGCGCGAGGCAATGGTGGCCGGAATCTTGTGCGCCTCCGTTGTGCACAGCACGAAGACCACCCACTCGGGCGGCTCCTCGAGCGTCTTCAGCAGCGCGTTGAAGGCCTCGGTGGTGATCTGGTGCGCCTCGTCGACGATAAAGACTTTGTACCGGTCGCGGGCGGGGCGATAGCGCACGTTCTCCCGCAGCTCGCGCATTTCGTTGATGCCGCGGTTCGAGGCCGCGTCGATCTCGATCACATCCACGGCGTTGCCGGCCGCGATCTCCGTGCAGCTCGAGCAGACGCCGCAGGGCGCCACGGTAGGACCCTGAATGCAGTTCAGGCAGCGGGCCAGAATGCGCGCCACCGTCGTCTTGCCCGTGCCCCGCTGGCCCGAGAAGATGTAGCCGTGGGCGATCCGGTTCTGCTCGATGGCGTGCGCCAGCGTGGTCTTGACGTGTTCCTGGTTGACCAGTTCGGAGAAGTTCTGCGGGCGGTATTTTCTGGCGATGACCTGATACATGGCGCTCGTCGCTCGCCGCCCGTCGCTCGTCGATTCCACGGGCCGCGAGCCACAAGCCACGAGCAGTTCACCCAGGCCCCAGGTGATCCGCGGCACACGGGCCGCACCGCTACCGTTGCTTCCTTCCGGACCTGGCGGGGTTTGCAGCCGCCCATTGCACGGAGCCCGGAGCCTGGAATCATTATCGTAGCATGTAGGAGGAGGCAGCCTATGTTTTGTACCATCGACGATTTCCTCAAAAGCTGGAAGTACGAATCCGAAGCGACCCTGAAGGTGTTCCGCAACCTCACCGACGCCTCGCTCGCTCAGCGCGTGACGCCGGAGGGCCGCACGCTCGGCGTTCTAGCCTGGCACATCACGACCACCATGCCCGGGATGTTTGGCCAGGCCGGCGTGCCGTTGGCGGTGACGGCGAACGAGGCCGCACCATCGAGCGTGGCAGCCATCGCCGAGGCTTACGAGAAATGCGCCCGGGCCGTGGCCGAAGCCGTGCCGGCCGCCTGGACCGACGCGCAGCTCCGCGACCAGATTCCCATGTACGGCATGACCTGGACCAAGGGCGCCGTGCTCGTCTCGCTCATCACGCACCAGGCCCACCACCGCGGGCAGATGACGGTCCTGATGCGCCAGGCCGGACTCAAGGTGCCCGGCGTCTACGGCCCGGCCCGCGAAGAATGGGCCGCCATGGGAATGCCCCCGCAGCCGTGAAACTACTGACCCTCCTCCTCGCGCTCGCTTTCCCGGCGCTCCCGCAGGACGCCGCCGCCTACATCCCGCGCCTCGAGCGCAACCTCCGCGACAACATCGTGGCGTTCTGGTACCCGAAGACGCTCGACAAGATCAACGGCGGGTACGTCATCAGCTACGACGCCAAGGGCGTCGCGAACCCGCGCGCCTCGAAGACGATCGTCACTCAGGCGCGCCAGGTCTGGCTATTCTCGCGCCTCGCGCGCGAAGGCGTTCGTCCCACGGAGATGCTCGAAGCCGCTTCCCACGGCTTTCGCTTCCTGCGCGACAAGATGTGGGACCAGCGCTACGGCGGCTTCTACTGGGAGGTGGACGCCGCGGGAGCCAGGGCCCTGATGCCCAAGAAGCACATGTACGGCCAGTCCTTCGCCCTCTATGCGCTCTCGGAATACTACGAAGCCTCGAAGGACCCTGCGGCCCTCGATCTCGCCAACCGCCTCTTCGCTCTCTTCGAGCAGCACGCGCACGATCGCCAATACGGCGGCTACCTGGAGTCCTTTAACCAGGACTGGTCCCCGCCGCCCGCCGGCGAACTCGGATATATGGAAGTGCCGCCGGCGATGAAGCTCATGAACACGCACCTGCACCTGCTCGAATCGATGACCGCCTATTACCGGGCATCGCGTTCGCCGGTGTCGCGGGACCGTCTGATCGAGCTCATCGCCATCCAGTCGAACGCCGTCGTGCGCAAGCCGCTCACCGCCTGCACGGACAAGTACGACCGCGACTGGACGCCGGCCCTCGCGCGCAATCCGGCCTGGGATCGCGTCTCCTACGGCCACGACCTCGAGAACATCTGGCTGCTGGCCGACGCCTCGCAGGCCGCAGGACTCCCAGTCGCGCCCTTCCTCGACCTCTACCGCCAGCTCTTCGCCTATTCCCTGAAGTATGGCTATGACGCCGCGCACGGGGGCTTCTACAGCAGCGGAGCATTCAACCAACCCGCCAGTGACCGGACGAAGACGTGGTGGGTGCAGGCGGAGTCCTGCGTGAGCGCGCTCTATATGTACCGGCTCACCGGCGACCGAACGTACTGGGACGTGTTCGCCAAGACCTATGACTTCATCGAGCGCTATCAGACCGACTGGCAGACCGGCGAGTGGTGGGAGTCGGTCTCCCCGGATCTAAAGCCCTCGGGCGCCAAGGCCCACGGCTGGAAAGCCGGCTACCACAACGGCCGCGCGATGATGGAGTGCCTCCGCATCCTGCGCGAGATGAAGTAGCGTGTCACCACAGGTGCCATAGACGCGCGGAGTGTCAGGCGAACCTGCCGCCGGTTTGAAGGCAGATTCTGCGGGGTCAGGACCACGCGGGAGACATTGTCCGGGATATCGGCGGCCACGACGGCTGCCGACAGGTCACTTCCCCACCCTGCTCTGATACTCAACCCGCACGCAGCCGATGTCGGGCAGCAAACCGGGGTGAATTTCGATCGCCATCCGCCCGCTACGGACCGCCGGGTCGCCGTTCGCGATCGCGCGCGCCTCCTCGGCCGAGGCAGCCTGGATCACCGCCATGCCGCGGACCTGGCCGTCGTCCGTCAATGGGCCCACCAGCAGGTACTTCCCAGCCTCCACCTGCGAGCGAAGGTAGGCCGTGTGCTGCCGCATAAACGCGTCGCGTTCATCCTTGGTTTGCGGCTGGTCCACCTTGGCGCCCTTCACGTAGAACGCGATGAAGTATGGTCTGAGGTTCTTCGGGATATCGGGGAACTGATCGGACGGCTGTGGGACTTGTCCGGCCATCGCGCCACAGCACAGCAACGCCAGCGCAACCGCTCCGGCCTTCATGAAACGTGGCATTCGATATCTCCCTTCATTCGCAGAACACCTTGACCTTGGTCTGGCTGTGACTCTCATCCACGTCAATGGTGAGGTCGTTGAGCTGTTCGATCAGCTCTTCCAGGTTCTCGGGTTTGATCTGGCTGAGGTCGAACGGCAGGCCGCGGTCGCGCATGGCATGGTTGACCTGGTCGCGCGCCTGAACCGGGATCAGACTCGCCAGTTTCACCCCGGCCCGAAGCAACTGCATCGGCACGCGGATGTTCACCGAGGTCGGGCCGCGGTACCCGTGGCCGTTCTGGGCGTCCACCACGACGCGCAGGTACTTGGGTTGCGCCTTCGCGCCCGATTCGGAGCCCCCATTGGCGGAAGCCGGCTGCTCCTTCTCGAGCGCGCCGATCAACCGCTCCGCCTCGTCGGCCGTGATCTTGCCTTCGGCCAGCATCTGCAGAACTTGCCGGCGCTGTTCACTCATGGTTCCTCCCTAGAAAACGTGGATCCGAACGGATGAGCCGTCATCGTTGAGCTCAATGTTGCTGCCCTTGAGCGCGCTCAGAATCTGCCAGAAGACCGACAAGGCCCGAATGGGATCGATCCGGCCTGCCCAGCAGGCCACGAACATTACGGGCAGCAACAGCAAAGCGACCGGCAGTAGCAACAGCCACACCAGGGCCAGAGGAATCCAGAGCCGGAAGCTCCGGCTCCGTCTGTCGCGGATACTCACTGCGGCAACCAGCGGGATCATCTCAGTGCCTCCAATTCCCGGATGGCGTCCTGGGCTTGGATTTCTCCCCGTTTGAGCCGGTCCAGGACCTCGCTTCGCGATGGGGTCGGGTTGGTCTCGACGAACTCCAGGGTGTTCGCGAGCCGTGTGAGCCGATTCTTGATGGTCGGGTAACTGACGCCAAAAACCTGCTCCATCTCTTTGATCGAACCGTGGCACCGCACAAAAGCCGTGATGAAGACCTGGTCTTCCATGCTCAGCCGCGCCAGTTGCGGCAGTTCGAACGACCCTTCGATGACAATCTCTTTCCCGGCCAGCCGGACGCGCTCGACGACGACGGGCTGGCCCTGGGTCAACTGCGTCAGTTCCTGCCAATCCGTCATCGCCGGCCCTCCACATGATTCACTTAGTCAATGTATACATCAAGTTTATGAAGTTTGCAATAGTGCTCTGTTAAATTTGTGAAGTTAATGCGGCGGGGGCAGCGTTGTGTGCCGCCTCTCGAGGGCTGACCTGGGGCGGTCTGCACTTTCAGAACCTGGAACCAAAGTCATTCACAGCCGATATGGACCAAAGGAACGTTTGTGTCTGGATCCTCACGGCGATGGCGGTGGGCTGTCGGAGCGGTTGTAGCGCTCTGGGGAGCGGGGTGTGCCAGCCGCGGGCCCGCCGGCCCGATCGAGCGCATCGAACAGATCGCCAGTCTGCCGGTTCAGGCGTACGAGCGGCGCTTACCCGTCCGTATCACCGCCTGGGCCACGGTCGCGGAACCGACCCTGAACGTCCTGTTCATTGAGGACGGAACCGGCGCCGCGCGTGTCGACCTGCCATTCGCCAACCTCAATATTTCGCCGGGAGAGCGCGTCGAAGTCACGGGCATCGTCGGCGCGGGCGGTCCAGCCCCCACCATCGTCGCAGCGCACGTTCTGCAGTTCTCTGGAAAGCACGCACTCCACCCTCTGCCGATCTCGATCGCCGATCTGCTCACTGGCCGCTCGGGTTTTCGCTACGTCGAATTGACGGGTGTACTCCGGCGCCACGATCGCGACCGGGCGGGCCGCACCACGATTCGGATTGCGTCGCGCGGCGACACGGTCGATTGTCATATAGGCTCGTTGGATGGCCTGGACGCCCGGCTTAAGCCGGGCGATCGGGTCCGCGTGCGCGCCGTTGCCAGCAACAGCCGAGACGTGCGCGGCAACACCGGCCGGGTCCAACTGTGGATCCCTGGTGGCAGCGAAGTGGTCCAAGTCGAGGCGGTTCCATCCGAGATCCCCGTTCAAACTGTTCGCGACATTTCGTCGTGGAACCGCGCCTCGCTCCCGGAGCGTTTGCTCCACCTGCATGGAACCGTAAGCCAGGACTCCCTCGGCGAGGGACTGTTGCTGACCGACCAGACTGGCTCTATCCGGCTGAAACGCAGGTCGGGGGCGTCCGTCGGATCGGGAGACCACATCGACGTCTTCGGGTTCGCGGACTCCGGCGACGGCCCCATCGAGATCGCGGATGCCGCTCTGCGCCCCGCTCATCTGCCGCAAAGTCCAACCGCGGCCGGCGCCGGCGTCCTCACCTCGATCGCACAGATTCACGCCCTCAGCGCCGAGGAGGCGGCTCGCGCCATCCCGGTTCGCGTTCGCGCCACGGTGACATACATCAACCCGACCTCGGGCGTGTTCTTTCTCCAGGACGAGACCGGCGCCACGTATGTCAACGCTTCCCACATCCAGGAGGTCCGCGCAATTGCCGGGGATCTTATAGAAGCCACGGGCGTGACCGGCCCAGGAAACTTCGCGCCGGTCATCGCCAAAGCCTCGGTAACGCGAGTCTCCACGGGTTCCATGCCCGACCCCGCGCCCGCCTTCTTTGACGATCTGTTCTCCGGTTATCAGGACAGCGCGTGGGTCCGGGCGGAAGGGGTCGTACAGGGCACCGAGACGGGACAACCCGAAGACCACCTATGGCTTCAGTGGGGCCAGCACCGGTATCTGGCCCTCATCTCGAACCCCTCCTCCCAGCCGCTCCCGCCTCCCGACACGCATGTGGAAGTGAGAGGCGTTTGCGCCACCCTCTTCAACACCAAAAGGCAAATCCTGGGAATCCAGATCTATGTCCCGTCGCCGCGGTTCGTCCAGGTGTTGACACCGGCCCGCGATCCGGCCAGACTGCCGGCGCGGCCGATCAACGACTTGCTCCGTTTTTCCACTGAGGACTCGCCCAACCGGCGGGTTCGCGTGCGCGGCATCGTCACTCTGGCGAACCCTCGTGGCCCCACCTATCTCCGCGATGCGGAGAGCGGCCTGAAGATTCGCGACCACGCGCCCTCGGACGTCCAGCCCGGCGACATCGTGGACGCGCTGGGCTTCGCGCACCCCGGCGACTTTAGCGCGGAGATGTGGGATGCCGCAATCACGCGCGTCCAGAGAGGACGCCCGCCACGGCCCGCGGCCGTCACCGTCGATCAGGTTTTCGAGGGCACGCACGACGCGGAACTAGTCCAGATCGACGCCTTCCTGGTGGATGAGCTGGCCGGCACGGATCAGAACTCGCTGCTCCTTCAGGCGGGAGGCAAGCCCTTTCGCGCGACTCTGGACCGCGGGCTTCTCCCCGCTCTGGAACGCGGCAGCATCGTTCGGCTGACCGGCGTCTGCTCGATCGAAGCCGGCGGCAATCTCGCCTATCTCGTACCAAAATCCTTCACCATCATCCTCCGCAGCGCGGCCGATGTCTCCGTAGTCAAGGCCGCGCCCTGGTGGACCCCAGGCCACCTGCTCGCCGTCGTCGGCTCGATGGTGGCCTTCCTCTTGGCCGTACTCGCCTGGGTTGTCGTCCTCCGCCGCCGGGTCGGCCAGCAGACCGCAGTCATCCAGGACAAGCTGGATCAGGAAGCGTCGCTCAAGGAGGCCGCCCAGCAGGCCAGCCGGGTCAAAAGCGAGTTTCTGGCCAACATGAGCCACGAGATCCGGACCCCACTGAACGGCATCCTGGGCTTCACCGGCCTGATGGCCTCCAGCCCGTTGAGCGAGTCCCAGCACGAGTACAACGAGGCCGTTCGCTCCTCGGCCGAGTCCCTCCTTGTGGTGATCAACGACATCCTCGATTTTTCCCGCATCGAGGCCGGCAGGCTGAATCTGGAATCCGCCGATTTCTCCGTTCGCCAATGCGTCGAAGGCGCCATCCGTTCCATTGAGCCCTTGGCCGCCGGCAAGGGCCTGGAGGTCCTCACCGAGATCGCCGGCGACGTCCCGGATTGGGTGCGCGGCGACTCGCACCGGCTGCGCCAGGTTCTGCTGAACCTGACCGGCAATGCGGTCAAGTTCACGGAAGCGGGCCGAATTTCGGTGCGCGTCTCTCTCGACACGGAGGACCGCGGCCCGGCACAAGATCCGTCTCAGGCCGCCATCCGATTCGCGGTCTCGGACACCGGCATGGGCATTCCCAAAGACCGGCAGGCGCTGATCTTCCAGCCGTTTCGCCAGGCCGACGGCTCGATTACCCGCCGCTTCGGAGGCAGCGGCCTGGGCCTGAGCATCAGCAGCCGGCTGGTCGAGTTGATGAAGGGCGGCATGTGGGTGGAGAGCCGCGAAGGCTCCGGCAGCACCTTCTTCTTCATCATCTCCGTTCCCCGCGGCAACGCTCCGGAGCCTGCCCCCGCGGACGCCGCGCCGCCGGGCCGGCCGCCGTCTGAGACCCTCTCCATCCTGGTGGCCGAGGACAACGCCATCAACCAGCGGCTCATCCGCCATCTTCTCGAAGCGCGCGGGCACCGGGTCGCCATGGCCGGCGACGGAGTGGCCGCGCTCGCAGCGTGGCGCGCCTCTCCGTACGACCTGATCCTGATGGATGTGCAGATGCCCCAGATGGACGGAATCGAGGCCACTCGCCACATCCGCGCCGGGGAGCGATCGACCGGCTCCCATGTCCCCATCGTCGCCTTGACTGCTAACGCCATGAAGGGCGACAGCGACAAGTGCCTCGAGGCCGGAATGGACGCCTACATTTCCAAGCCGATCCGCATCGAAGACCTCGAGCGCGTCCTGCTCGAACGCGGGTCCGCGGCGCCCGCGCGTTCATGATGTGAGATAAGTTCACTTGGCCAGCACTTCGTAGGCCTCGGCCCCGCACAACCGCGCCACCTCGGCCTGGAATTCGCGGTCCGGCCGCACCCGCTCCGCCACATCCAGCAGCAACGAAAAGTCCCGCGCCTTCTCCAGCCTCAGCCGAACCGACGTCTCGCCGGCCTTGCGCCGGAACATCTCGCCCAGCGCCGCCGGCAGATCGTCCGACCGCCCCAGCGGCACGCGGATCGAGATCAGGCTCGGAAACGACAGCCCCGCCAGTTCCAGCGGCACCAGATCCTGAATCGAGATCTTCGGCGGCGCGCCTTCCTCGGGCAGCACCAGGCCCTTGAGCAGCACCGCCTTGTCTTCCACCAGGTGCTCCGCCAGCCGCTCGTAACCGTTCGCAAACAGCACCGCGTCAATAGCGCCGGAAAGGTCCTCCAGTTGCATCGACGCCCAAGCCTTGCCCTCCTTGTTGCGGCGCTTCTGGATGCCGGTCAGGATGCCGCACAGAGACACCTCGACGCCGCGTTCCAGGCCTTCGAGACCATCCGTCGCGTGCGAGGCGAGGTCCGCCATCTTGGCGCGGAACTGCTCCAGCGGATGGCCGGTGACGTAAAACCCGAGCACTTCCTTCTCGCCGGTCAGCCGCTCCTCGGAGCTCCACTCCGGCAGGTTCGGCAGCGGCTTCTCGGGCGGCGTGTCGCCGAACATGGCCGCGAACAGGCCCGCCTGGCCGCTAGCGCGGTCGCGCCACGCCTTCTGGCCCAACTCCATCGCGCCTTCGACCGCCGCGAACAGTTGCGCGCGCACCGGAGCCAGCGAATCGAGCGCCCCGGCCTTGATCAGGCTCTCGATCATCCGCTTGTTCAAACCGCCCAGGTCCACCCGCTCGCAGAAGTCGTAGAGCGACTTGAACGGGCCGCCTTCCTGCCGCGCAGTCAGGACAGACTCCACGGCCGACTGCCCCAGGCTCTTGATCGCGCCCAGACCGAAACGAACCGCGTTGCCGTCCGGAGTGAAGCTCCAGTCGCTCTTGTTCACGTCCGGCGGCAGCACCTGAATGCCCATATCGCGGCACTCGTTGATGTACTTCACCACCTTGGCCGTGTTGCCGGTTTCCGAGGTCAGCAGCGCGGCCATGAAGTCGAGCGGATAATGCGCCTTCAGGTACGCGGTGATGTAAGCCAGGTAGGCATAGGCCGCCGAGTGCGACTTGTTGAACCCGTACCCCGCGAACTGCTCCATCAGCTCGAACTGCTTCTCTACTTTCCTCTTGTTGTGCCCGCGCGCCAGCGCTCCCTCCATGAATCGTTCGCGCTGCTTGGCCATCTCCTCGGCCTTTTTCTTGCCCATGGCGCGCCGCAGGATGTCCGCCTCGCCCAGCGAGAACCCGGCTACGCGGTTGGCGATCTGCATCACCTGTTCCTGATACACGATGACGCCGTAGGTTTCTTCGAGCAGTTCCTTCAACTCCGGAAAATCGTACGTCACCGGGCGGCGGCCATGCTTGCGCTCGATGAAGTCGTCCACCATGCCACCCTGGATCGGCCCCGGCCGGTACAGCGCGTTCAGTGCGCACAGGTCTTCGATCCGGCTCGGCTGGTAGCGGCGCAGAATGTCGCGCATGCCGGAGGATTCGAACTGGAAAATCCCACTGGTGAAGGCCTTCGAAAAAATCTGGTAGGTGGCCGCATCGTCCAGCGGCACGTCCTCGATCACCACCGTCTCGCCGCGATGCTTCTCGATCAACCCCAGCGCGTCGTGGATCAGCGTCAGCGTCGTCAGCCCCAGGAAGTCCATCTTGAGAAGTCCCAGCTTCTCGAGACCGTTCATGTCGTACTGGGTGACGATTTCCTCTTTGTTGGTGCGGTAGAGCGGAACCAGTTCCTTGAGCGGTTGGGGCGAAATCACGACACCCGCGGCGTGGACCCCCGCATTGCGCGCCATGCCTTCGAGCTTGCGCGCCACGTCCAGCACCTGCTTCACCCGCTCATCCTTCTGAGCCGCCGCGGCGAAGCCCGGCTCCATCTTGAGGGCGTCCTCGAGCGAGATATTGAGGACGTTGGGGACCATCTTGGTGAGCCGGTCCACATCGTTGTAGCTCATTTCCAGCACGCGGCCCACGTCCTTGATGGCCGCCCGCGCGCCTAGAGTGCCGATGGTGATGATCTGCGCCACCTGCTCGCGCCCGTACTTCTCGGTGACGTACTGGATCACCTCGCCCCGGCGCCGCGTGCAGAAATCGATGTCGATATCGGGCATGCTGATGCGCTCCGGGTTGAGGAATCGCTCGAACAGCAGCCCGTATTCAAGCGGGTCGATGTCCGTGATGCCCATCGAATAGCTGACCAGGCTGCCGGCCGCCGATCCGCGCCCCGGCCCCACCGGAATCCCCTTCAATTTCGAGAAACGGATGAAGTCCCACACGATCAGGAAGTAGCCCGCGAACTTCATCTGCTGGATCATGCGGATCTCGCGGTCCAGCCGCTCCAGGTACTGCGGCAACGCGTGCTTCAGGCGGCCCGCCGCGGCCAGCGCTTCGAGACGCGGCCTTCGACGCTCGAATCCGTTGCGCGCCACGTACTCGAAGTACGTATCGGTCGAGTGCTCCGCCGGGACCTCGAACTTCGGGAACGGCTCTTTGACCTTCTCCAGCTTGATGCGGCAGCGTTGCGCGATCTCCCAGGTGCGGTCGAGCGCATCCTCGACCTCGCCGAAGCGCTGCATCATTTCGGCGCGCGTCTTCAGGTAGAAATCCTGCGTCTTCCAGTGCATCCGGCTTGGATCGTTGATCGTCTTGCCGGTCTGTATGCACAGCATGATGTCGTGCGACAGCGCGTCCTCGCGGCGCAGGTAGTGCGCATCGTTGGTCGCCACCAGCGGAATGCCGGTGTCGCGCGAGAGCCGGACCACTTGCGGAAGCAGCGCCTTATCCTGGTCCAGTCCGTGGTCCTGAAGTTCCAAGAAGAAGTTGCCGCGCCCGAACAGGTCCGTATACTGGTAGGCCAGCCGGCGGGCTTCCTCGTAGCGGTCCCCCAGCAGCGTCTCGTTGATGTCTCCTTTTAGGCAGGCCGAGAGCGCGATCAGCCCCTTGGAGTGCCGCGAGAGCAGTTCCTTGTCGATGCGGGGCTTGTAGTAGAAGCCCTCCAGATACGCGGTCGAAACCAGGTCGATGAGGTTGCGGTAGCCTTCCTGGTTCTCGCACAGAAGAATGAGGTGGTTGTACCGGTCCGAGTCCGAACGCGTCTGGCGGCCCTGCTGCGAGACGTACACCTCGCAGCCAATAATCGGCTCAACACCGTGGTGTTTCGCGGCGTTATAGAACTGCACCGCGCCAAACAGGTTGCCGTGGTCGGTCAGCGCGACCGCGGGCATCTTCTGCTCGGCCACGGTCTGGACGAGCTTCGTAATCTCGCAAGCGCCATCGAGCAGCGAGAAATCCGAGTGAAGATGCAAATGGACAAAGGGTATGTCGGCCATCTGGGGTTAACCGTCCATGGTAACACTCGCCCGCCACCCCAACCGAACCGCGACCGTCAGAGAGCGGGGAGCGCAGCCCTGTCATCCCCCAGGTGCTGCACCATTGCACCAAAATGTACCAAAATGGGAGCCATGCAGAGCTTCGACCGCATAACGTGGAACCCGAACCTGATGAACGGACAGCCCTGCATCCGCGGCATGAGGCTGACGGTGCGTCGAGTCGTGGAGGCAGTGGCGCTGTACCCCGACCGTAGCGACCTCTTTCGGAATTATCCGGAACTGGAGCCGGACGACGTCCAACAGGCCCTGGCATTCGCCGCCGTCAACTTAGAAGACAGCGCGGCGGAGAGCAACGCCGCCTGACCGGCCGCTGCGCCTCCATGCGATTAGCCCTGGATCAAGGAATTCCACGAGACGCAGCAGTCCGGTTGCGCGAACTCGGATACGAATGTACGCATGTCGGAGAAGTTGGGATGTGGAAAGCCGCCGACGATGAGATCCTCGCGTGGGCGTTGGAGAGGGCTTGCGTCGTTGTGACCATGGATGCCGACTTTCACTCGATCCTGGCGGTTTCCAGGGCGAGCGGACCCTCTGTGATTCGACTGCGTCTGCAGGGACTCGGCGCCCAGCAGGTCGTCGAGCTGGTCCAGCGGGTATTGGCTCTGTTTGGCGCCGACCTGATGCTCGGTTCCCTCGTCACGGTGAAACCGCGTAAAATCACATACCACAAGCTGCCGGTCGGCGGTTCTGGTTGAGGACCACTTGTCCCTCGCTCAGTAGCTGAGATACCCCGCCACCCCTCCTCTCGCTCATTGCCCCCATCCCTCCCCTTGCTTACCGAGAGGAGAATCGGCAAGTCCGGTTCGAGAAAGGCTCCAACTGGACCGGCTGGTTTTCCAGCCGCGGCGCGCAGTTCACCTCCGCCCATTGGCAGGAGATCCAACGCCGGCAGCAGGCGTTCAGCAGCATCCTCGCCTGGAGCCGGAGCGCTTCGACCTCGCCCCCGGTGGCGAGGTGCGGTACGCCGAGGGACTCTTCGTGAGTGGAGACTTCTTCCGCGGTCTGAGCGTCATGCCGGCTCTCGGCCGCGTCTTGACCGCCGACGACGATCGAGCCGCCTGCCCCAGCCCGCCCGCCGTCCTCAGCTACGCCTTCTGGCAGCGCGAGTTCGGGGGAGCAACGGGAGTGCTTGGCCGCTCCGTCATGCTCAATGGCCGCGTTTTTCCCGTGGTTGGAGTTACGTCCGCGAACTTCTTCGGCGTCGAAGTCGGGCATCGCTTCGACATCGCCATTCCGCTCTGCGCGGACCCGCTGTTCACGCCCGATGGAAAGGGCCGCAGCCAGTCCCCTATCAACTTCTGGCTGTCGATCATGGGACGCCTCAAACCCGGGTGGACCGTGGCGCGTGCCAGCGCGCACTTCCGCGCCCTGTCCCCGGCTCTGATGCAGGCTACGGTCGCGCCCGCCTACCGAGCCGATTTCATCAAGCTCTATCTGGCGAACAAACTCGGCGCCACCCCGGCCGGCACGGGCGTCTCGGAGCTGCGCGAGTTCTACGGGACGCCGCTGTGGTTGCTCCTGGCGACCACAGGCCTGGTTCTCCTGCTCGCCCGCGCGAATCTCGCCAACCTGTTACTGACGCGCGCCAGCACGCGGGAGCGCGAAGTCGCGGTGCGCCTCTCGATTGGGGCCTCGCGCAGGTGGCTGATTCGCCAGTTTCTGACGGAAGGGCTGATGCTGGCCGGTATGGGCGCCGCTCTCGGCGTGGGCCTGGCTCAGGCGCTCAGCCGCGCGCTGGTGTCGCTCATCAGCACTGCCGATAGCCCTCTGTTTCTCGGCGTCGGTCTCGATCTGCGTGCGCTGGGACTCTCGGCCGGGCTGGCGTTTCTCACATGCGCGCTCTTTGCGCTCGCGGCCGCTTTCACAGCCGCGTCCTCACTGTTCGGGCTCAAGCCCTATGGCCCCGTCACCTTGATCGCCGCCGCCGCTCTGCTGGCCGGCGTGGCACTGGCCGCCGCTGGTTTCCGGCCCGCCGCGCCGCAGCCTTCAGCCCTATGACCGCGCTGCGCGAGGAGTAGTTCGCAAACCGATGCGCCGCTGGAGGGCGGTCCGCCAAGGGGAGGCACAGGTGTTGCCGGCTCTCAGCCAACCGCCCTTTCGAACCCAACGCTAGCTAACGTTCGATCCTGGAGCGGCTGGGGGGTGGATAGTACCGCGGGATCCAAGTTCGTCGCGCGACACCCAGATCCACGGATGTCCCAGGGCCGCCGCCAACCAAGATCATCTCTAGTTCGAGGTCCTGCTGGTCTTTCTGCCCCGCAATCACGAGGATACGAGAGACCGGGCCGATTACGGCGCCACCCAGCTCCTTTACCTTCATGGAGAAGGTCACCTGCACGCTACAGTCCGCTTGGACCGCGTAGGTTTTGTTGACGAAATCGAAGGTCAATGGGACCCCGCCGGCGTTCGCTGAAACCCAACCTGTGGCGACCCCGTTTCCGTCCATGTTCTCCAAGCCCACCCAAGAGATCGGAGTTAATCCTGCTGGCAGGCCCGGTGCCAACTTCGACAGGTCGATCCAGCCGCTGCCCGAAATCGCGTACGTGCCGCGAAGATCCCAATTGGTCCAGTCGCTGCAATCCTGGGCACTGGCAACCGGCGAAACCGCCAGAAGCCCGGCGGCGAACGTCATAAACGAAACGAACCGTTTCATAAGCTCTCTCCTTGTCTTTGAAAGTGCCCGCTCGCGACGGGCCCGAAGTAGGAAGTACCACCGATTGCCCGCTCTCCACCTCGGCAAGATGCGACAAACGCGGCGTTGTCGCCTATTGCCGCCCTTTGCCCGGAGACGTATACTGTCAAAGCTGAGGTAAGCACCTCCAAATCCGTTTGCGCAGGCGCAGTCATGGAAAGGCCAAGCTCTAGTCCGCCGCCCCTAACCAGCGAGCGCCTGGAATCCTGGAAGGAGATTGGCAGCTGGTTGCGCCGGGACGTTCGGACGGTCCAGCGCTGGGAGCGTACCAGAGGCCTACCGGTTCACAGACTTCCCGGGGGCGACGTGGCGAGGGTTTATGCCATCAAGTCCGAGTTGGATACGTGGCGGAACAGCCGCGGAATCCATCTCTTGGAGGAAGCCCTACCGCGGGCGTCGGTGGCAGGCTCGCCGAGGGGAAGGGTAGGCCGGCTGGCCCTGGCAGTGGCCGTTGCCAGTGTCGCCGTAGTGGCGGTAGCCCTTCTGTTACCGAGAAGCCCAGTTCCGGCCCCGCGCATCTCGCCGCTCACCAGTTATGTGGGTGAGGTCGCCTATCCCTCCTTCTCACCCGATGGCCGGCAGGTGGTCTTTACCTGGAACGGCGAGAAGCAAGACAACTTCGACCTCTACATCAAGCTCGTCGGCGGCGGCGGCCCGCTTCGCCTCACAACCGATCCCGGTTACGATGGCTGGCCGGCGTGGTCTCCGGATGGCCGGCAGATTGCGTTCATACGCTGGCCGATCGGCGCGCCGCAACTCCAACTTCTCGTTGTGCCGGCTCTGGGGGGCGCCGAGCGGCTCGTTGGCACTGCCAGTGTCACCGAGGTCTGGCCGGTGCCCGCGATCGCTTGGACTCACGACAGCCGGTGGCTGTTGGCAGGCTGGCCGGAGTCGGGAACCCGCACCGCCGTCATGCGGATTGCAGTGGATACTGGCGAGCGCAAGCACCTGTCCACTCCGCCGCCCGGCTGGTGGGGCGACGACTCGCCGGCGCTCTCTCCCGATGGCACCGCCGTGGCCTTCATTCGCCGCCGAGGTCCCGAGGAAGGCAATGTATACCTGCTCCGCCTGACCAAAGACTACGAGCCTGCCGGTGAACCCCAGCAGCTCTCTCACGAAGCGTGCTGCGTGTCCAATCCTTTCTGGTCGGCCGGCGGTCGAGAGATTCTCTATGTGCGACGGGACGCCGACATCGCCGCCTTGTACCGAATTGCCCCGGTACCCGGCGCTGAGCCCCGGGCAGTCACGACGATTGGCACCCTCGGAAACCACCTCTCCATATCCTCTCAGGGGGACAAGCTGTTGTACGTGAGCGGCGCCTTCGACTCCGACTTGTGGCGCGTGGCGCTGCCATCCGTCCCCGCTCCGAACCGCGACCTGACTCCCAGCCGGACCCTGTCTTCCAGCCGCATCGATTCCATGCCCGATTTCTCTTCCGATGGAAAGAGAGTCACCTTCTGCTCCAACCGTTCGGGCAGCATGGAAATCTGGGTGGCGGAAGCGGACGGCTCAAGCCTGAGACAGCTTACTTTCCTCGATGGCCCGCAGGCCCTGCTCCCCAGGTGGTCGCCGGACGGAAAGCAGATCGCGTTTCACGCCAGCGGCGGGCACAACCGGGATGTCTACATCGTGAGCGCCGATGGCGGAAATCCGCACCAAATGACGAGCACTGGGATCAACTTTGCCGCGAGCTGGTCGCGAGAGGGCAAGTGGATCTACTTCGCCTCCGACCGCAGTGGCCAGTTTCAGTGCTGGAAGATGCCCAGCCAAGGGGGACCCGCGATACAGATCACCAGGCAGGGAGGCTACGGGGGACTGGAGTCGGCGGACGGCCGCTACCTATACTATGCGAAGGCGTTCACTCCAGCGGATCTCTGGCAAGTCCCGGTTCAGGGGGGTGAGGAAAAGCCTGTACACCCAGGCGTGAGCGCTTTCCGTGTCCCGTGGAACTTCGCCGTGACCGCGGAAGGCATTTACACGACCGCCGTCGAGAACGCGCTCATCGGATTCCGCTTGCAACGGTACAACGTGGCAACCGGGATGATCGAGACGCTGGGCCGCGTTCCGAAGCCATTCGGCCGTTCCATGGCCGTCTCACCGGACGGACGCTGGCTTCTCTTTCAGGACCTTCCGACCCGCCACGGCGACGTCATGCTGGTCGAGAACTTCCGCTGATCACTCCACGTCGAAGGAAGGAGGCAGCTCCGCTGGCCCGGTCGCCCACTTCTTGTTGGGCTGCTTTCCCAACGTGAATTCCAGCCGATTGCGCCCTGCCACCAGAGACGTGAGGGGCAGCCACGCGCTCGGATAGGGCTTGCCGTTCAGTTTCACCGACTGCACATAGATCCCCTCGCCACTCGAAACGACTTCGAGGCTGCGGCCCTCGCCCATCGGCATGACGGCGCGCCGGAACAGGGGCGTTCCCAGCGCCAGCCCGCCCACACCTGGGATTACCGGATACACGCCGAGCGCGTCCCACACATAGACTCCCGAGGTGGCGCCGAGATCGTCGTTTCCAGGCAGGCCGCCCGGAGTGGTGCCGAACGCCTCGCGGCGGATGCGGTCCTCAACCTCCTGCGTCTTCCACGGCGCTCCGGCCCAGACATAAGCGAATGGCGCGACGAAATCGGGCTCGTTGGCCACCGTGAAGTTCGGAAAGCCCCAGCCCACCACTTTCTCGAAGAACTTGTCCAGCCGTGGCAGGACCGCCTGGTTCCCACCCATCGCACGGAACAGCCCGGCGTAGTTGTGCGGGATCATCCAGGTGTACTGCCAGGTGGAGCCCTCCTCGAAACCGAGTTGGTCCGCCGTGTCCCAGTTCGCGTGGTGCGGCGCCAGGTGGTCGGGATCCCAGCCGTCCAGCCACTTGCCGTCGCTCGTGCGCGGGCGGATGAAGCGGGTCTCGGGATCGAACAAGTTGCGCCAGTTCTGTGACGAACGCAGCAGGCGCGTGGCCGTGGCTTGATCGCCCAGCGCCTCGGCGAATCGTGAGACGGCGAAATCGGCGCTCGCATACTCCAGCGTCACCGACGCCGCGGACTCCCCGACCTCGCCCCCCAGTGGCACATACCCGAGCTTCAGATAGTCGGCGAGCCCCGGCCGCTCTGCCTTTCCGTGCAGTCCCACGCCCGGCTCGGTCGCCCCCTTGATCATGGACCGCAGAGCCGACGCGGTATCGAAGGAGCGGGCGCCGAAGGCGTAGGCGCTCGCCAGGAGAATGGCCGACGAATCGCCGCCCATCACGTACGAGGTGTCGTTGGCCACGGGCCAGCGAGGCAGCCAGCCGCTCTGCTCTGCGTCGTGCACCAGCGACTGCATCATGTCGCTGGTCTGGCTGGGAACGAGGAGCGCGTCCCATTGCACCGTGTTGCGGTAGATGTCCCAGTCGGAGAAGTTCGCGTACTGCGCGTGGCCCGGCTCGGCGCGGTGCACCTCGCCATCGAAGCCCCGGTACTGGCCGTTCCCATCGCTGAACAGGTTGGGGGCCAGCATCATGTGGTAGAGGCCGGTGTAGAAGATTGTGCGCTCATCCGCCGTGCCGCCCTCTGTCTCGACGCGGTTGAGCAGTTCGCTCCAGGCGGCCTTCGCCTGGGCGTGGACTGCATCGAAGTCCCAGCCCGGGATCTCCGCATTGAGGTTCGCTTCTGCGTTCTCGACGCTGACGAACGAAATTCCCACTTTGACCAGAAGCGGCCCGCCGCCGGAGCGGAACGAAACCGAAGCACCGGCGGCGTGACCCGGCCAAGAGCCGTAGGTCCGGACGGGCTTGTCGAAGCGGGCCACGAGATACAGAGTGTAGTTGTCATCCATGCTGCAAAAGCCGCCGCTGTGCACGAAGCCGGCCAGGGCGTCGTCGCCGCGGACTTCGAAGGTAGCGGAGTCCTGCTTGCGCTGGGTGGCGCTGCCGCCGGCGTTGAGGTAAAGCGTGGGGACGGCACCCGCCGGAAACGCGAAGCGCCCGATGCCCGCGCGCGCGGCCGCGACAAGTTCCACGCGCATGCCGTCCGCGAAGCCGACGGAGTAGTAGCCCGGATGCGCCTGCTCCCGGGCGTGGTCGAGCGGCAGCGGCTGCCCGTTCCCCGGCAGAATCGGCACGTCGGCATAGATGGGGCAACCCGCGCCGCTGATATGGGTGAGGCTGAAGCCGCGAATCGACTTGTCGTCGTAGTGATACCAGCCATCCGGGCGCGTGTCCGGCCCCCACTGCACCATGCCGAAGGGCAGCGTGGCCGCGGGGAACGTGTTGCCGTCGGCCGCCGTGCCGATGAACGGGTTCACGGAGTCATACGGCGTCGCGGCACACAGAGAACCGCAAAGCAACATCGAGCACAGGATCCAGCGCATGGTTAGAGCCACTCCAGAATCACCTTCGCCGCGTTGCCGGAACGCATGGCCTCGAACGCCATTTCGAATTCGGTGTACGGGAAGCGGTGCGTGATGACGGGACTCAGGTCGAGCCCCGATTGCAGCATCACCGTCATCTTGTACCAGGTCTCGTACATCTCCCGGCCGTAGATGCCCTTGATGGTGAGCATATTGAATATGACCTTGTTCCAGTCCACGCACATCTGACGCGACGGAATGCCCAGCACAGCGATCTTTCCCCCATGCGCCATGTTGCCAATCATCTCGCGGAACGCAGCCTCGCTGCCCGACATCTCCAGTCCCACGTCGAAGCCCTCCAGCATGCCCAGGTCCTTCTGCACCTCGGCCAGCGGGGTCGTCCGCGTGTCCACGGCCCGCGACACCCCGAACTGCATCGCCAGTTCCAGCCGTTTTGGATTGACGTCGGTGATCACCACGAATCGCGCGCCGGCGTGGCGCACCACGGCCGCGGCCATCATCCCAATGGGGCCGGCGCCCGTGATCAGCACGTCCTCGCCCAGCACCGGAAACGAGAGCGCCGTGTGCACCGCGTTGCCGAACGGGTCGAAGATGCAGGCGATGTCCCGGCTCACGCCCGGATGGTGGTGCCACACGTTGGCCATGGGCAGCGCCACGTATTCGGCAAAGGCGCCGGGGCGGTTCACTCCCACGCCCATGGCCCGTGCGCACAGGTGCCTCCGGCCCGCCAGACAGTTTCGGCAGCGGCCGCAAACCACGTGGCCCTCGCCGCTCACCAGGTCCCCGGGAAAGAAATCGGCGACGTTCGATCCCGTCTTGGCGACTTCGCCGGTGAACTCATGGCCTATCACCATCGGCACCGGAATGGTCTTCTGCGCCCACTCGTTCCAATCGTAGATGTGAACGTCGGTGCCGCAAATCGCGGTGCGGTCCACATGAATGAGAACGTCGTTGATGCCGATCTCGGGGATCGGCACCTCTTCGAGCCACAACCCCGGCTCGCGCTTGCTCTTTACCAGTGCTTTCATCGTGCCCGGCATAACCTCAATCCTACCTCCGGGTACGGGACCCAGGGCCGTGCTAACTTGGCGCTAGGAGGCACGAAATGGCAAAGCTTGGATTCCTGGGCCTGGGCATCATGGGCTACCCGATGGCGCGTAACCTGCTCCGCGCCGGCCACGAAGTCGCGCTGTGGTCGCACACGACCGTCAAGGCGCGTGAGCTCGCCGACGCCGGAAAGGGCGTGTTCTGCGAAACGCCGCGCCAGGTGGCCGAGTTCGCCGAGTGCGCGTTCCTGTGCGTGGGCAACACGGCCATGTCGGAGCAGGTGCTCCTCGGAGACGAGGGACTTGCGTCCGGCGCCCGGGCGGGCATGGTCATCGCGGACGCGAGCACCGTCTCGCCCGCCCGCAGCCGGGCCATGGGCGAGAAACTGGCCAAACGAGGCATCCACTTCCTGGATGCCCCCTGCACCGGGTCGAAGCCCGGCGCCGAGAACGCGGCGCTCACCTTTATGGTCGGCGGCGACAAAGAGGTCTTCGACCACGTCCGGCCCTACTTCGAGCCCATGGGCAAGCAGCTCTACTACTGCGGAGGGCCGGGCCAGGGTCTGGCCGCCAAGTTGACCCAGAACCTGATTCTTTCCAATCTGTTGCAGGCGTTCAACGAGGGCATGGTGCTGAGCACGAAGGCGGGCGTCGATCCCGCGCTCATGCTCGAGATCCTCAATAACAGCGCAGCCCGCTCGGGTCTGATCTCTTTCAAGGCGCCCTATGTGCTTGACCGCAATTTTGAGACCAACTTTTCTGTTAAGTGGATGCACAAGGATATTGAGCTGATGTTGGAGGCTGCGAAAGACAACAATGTGCCTCTTCGGCTGACCCCTGTGACCGAACGGATGTTTCGTGCGGCCTTGGACGCCGGCCTGGGAGATGAAGATATCTGCTCTACAATAAAGGTGTTAGAGTCAGAATCGGGGGTTGAGGTCAAACGCCGCTGAGGGAGTCTTTCGGAGAAATACAAAAAACTGTTGCAATCCGCCGAGAGATATTCTATTATTGGAATAGGCCGGGGAGGCAACTCCCACCAAAGCGAGACTAACCTCTAAATAAAAGACCCCTGAAGCAATCCTCCCCGGCACCCCTTAAAAAGAGGATTCAGGCCCCCAAGAGAACAACCACTTCACTGGACGGCTTCGGCGGGCGGCATGTTATGATTCCTATGCTGTGATGTCGCTAGCCAGCCATGAAGAATCTCACGGTTCTCGGTTCCACAGGCTCGATCGGCTGTAACACCCTGGATGTTGTGAGGCGCCGGCAGGATTGCCGCGTCTTCGCTCTGGTGGCCGGCCAAAACGCCGCGCTCCTCGCAGCGCAGATTCGGGAATTTCGCCCCCGTCTCGCGGTGGTCGAAACGGAACAGGTCCGCACGAATCTAACAGACAGGCTGCGGGAATCGGGTCTGGCTCGGCCCGACTGGCCCGAATTGGAATATGGTCCGGAAGGTCGGGTCGCGGCAGCGTCGGCGCCTGAAGTGACCTTCGTGATGTCGGCCATCGTGGGAGTGGCGGGCTTGGAGGCGACGTACGAGGCCGTCCGGTTCGGCAAGACGGTCGGACTGGCGAACAAGGAAGTTCTGGTCGCGAGCGGAGAGTTGGTGACCGAAGCGGCGCGAGCGTCGGGCACCGAACTGATTCCTGTCGATAGCGAGCACAACGGCGTGCATCAGTGTCTGAGGGCAGGCAAGCGGAGCGAAGTGGCCCGGGTCATCCTGACGGCATCCGGCGGGCCGTTTCGTCAGACGCCGGCCAGCGAGTTCGCCCAGATCACGCCCGCCCAGGCGCTCAACCATCCGACCTGGAAGATGGGGAAGCGCATCACTATCGATTCCGCTACGATGATGAATAAGGGATTCGAGGTGATCGAGGCGTGCTGGCTGTTCGGCCTGACGCCGTCGGAGATCGACGTAGTGATCCACCCACAGTCCTCGGTTCACGCCATGGTCGAATACACGGACGGTAGCGTTCTGGCCCAAATCTCGGCGACGGACATGCGCATGCCGATCCAATACGCCCTCACGTATCCCGCGCGAGAGCCGGGCCCGGTGCCACGGCTGGATTGGACCGCGGCGCGCCAGTGGGACTTTCTGCCCCCAGACTGTGAGAAGTTCCGCTTGCTGAAGCTGTCTTACCAGGCGCAGGAGACCGGCGGTTCGACTACCTGCACGCTCAATGCGGCCGATGAGATTGCCGTGGGCGCATTCCTCGAAGGCCGAATCTCGTTCCCCGGAATCGTCGAAGTGGTTGAGGAAACGCTGGCGAGGGTCCCGGCCCGGCACCCACGCTCGATCGCCGAGGTGCTCGATATCGATGAGGAATCGCGCTCGGTTGCCCGCGGTCTGGCGGCTCGGGCGGATCGTCCGCTGGTCAAGGTCTGAACTTCTATGATTGGCTTTGAAAACTTCGCCTGGCTCCTGGTGCTGATCGGGGTCATGATTCTCGTTCACGAACTCGGTCACTATTGGGCCGCGCGGTCGTTCGACGTGCGGATCGAGGTCTTCAGTTTCGGCTTCGGCCCACGCCTGTTCGGATTCAAGCGGGGCGAAACCGATTTCCGGTTCTCGGCGATTCTGTTCGGGGGCTACGTGAAGATGGCCGGCGAGCAGCCCACCGACGAGAACGTCGACGACCCGCGCGCCTTCCTGGCCAAACCCCGCTGGCAGCGGCTGATCATCGCGTTTGCCGGACCCGCCATGAACATGGTACTGGCGGTGGCGCTGTTGACCGGGATGTACATGGTGAGGTTCCCCAAGACGCCGCCCTCGGCGCAGGAAGGGATCGTCGGCTTCGTGGTTCCCAACACCCCCGCGGCCAAGGCGGGGATCCGCGAGGGAGACCGCATCGCGACGATTGACGACCAGCAGCGGCCGTCCTGGGAAGACATCACGATCAAGGAGGTCTCGAACGCGGGCCGCCCGCTGGCGGTGCGAATCGACCGCGGTGGGCACGAGTTCTGGACCGCGGTGATTCCCAAGCTGGACGAGCGGTCCGGATTGGGCGTCGCGGGCTGGCAGCCGCAGGGCGAGATTGAGATCGCGGAGCTTTCGCCGGGCATGCCCGCCCAGAAGGCCGACCTCCACAAGGGCGACATCCTGGTGCGGGCCAATGGCCAGCCGCTGCGCTCGCCGGACGGGCTGCACCGGATCGTCGAAGCGG
>Ga0265316_10001253_pt1 | contig 27282 bp, 30 predicted proteins | sample 4522metaG_FD_202092 | JGI IMG/M metagenome (GOLD analysis project Ga0265316, IMG submission 202092) | Rhizosphere microbial communities from Carex aquatilis grown in University of Washington, Seatle, WA, United States - 4-5-22 metaG | ecosystem: Host-associated > Plants > Roots > Rhizosphere >... | reverse complement strand
TAATCTGTGCAGTATCACCCTTAAGTGCTCCTTTCCATGTATTAATGATCTGAAAGGTAACGATAACATATTTTCCGTTTCCCTCAATAACAGTATTGCCGGGACTGTAGTATACTTTAGAAATTTCTTGCACTTTACCCGTAAAAATAACCGCGGAGCGCGCGATCTCCGAAGCAGGAGTCTGCGCGAACAGCGAAGCAGCAGTGGTCTGCGCGCATTCTGCATAAGAAGATAGGCGTAAAAGGCCGCTGAAGATAAGGATAAAAATTATTTTTTTCATGTTACCCCCTTTTTTAGTTCCGGAAACCCTTATTAGCTTAGCGCAAAAACTGGGGTTCAGCAACATCCACCGTTTAATAACATCAAGGAGCGGCGTCGGCTCGACGATGGAACTCTCGCCGACATCGTTGTTTCTTAAACAAATCACATAACGGCGTCGGCTCGCATGGAACTCTCGCCGACATCGTTGTTTTTCTCCTAAATGTTACGCAAATTTTTCCTCCCATTCGGGATGGAAATATTTGCGTTATAGGAAAAAACAACGGAGGGGTGGGGATTTGAACCCCAGATACGCCTTTTCAAGCGTATAACGGTTTAGCAAACCGCCGCCTTCGGCCACTCGGCCACCCCTCCATTAGCCAGGGCACTTACGCGCCGTGATTATCTATTCGTCTTCGCTGTGAGAAATATCCAATAAACTCAAGGCAATGCTGAAAAGCAAAAATAACGCCGAGAGTTTTATTAAACCGCTCCAACCGACCACGCATAAGTCGGCCGAAACACCCGTATGCGAAAAGATCTTAAAGAATCCGCCGACCACGAAAGAAACAAACGCGCACGCCACAAAGATATCGCCCCCGATCCGGTAGCTTTTCTTCATATCCACCTCCCCTTGGTTAGAAATTAGATCAACTACACAATCAACTTTCTACTGTCAAAGTAACTATTTTTCCTTGCGCTTCTGTTTAAAAAACTGCGTGATTATATCGGCGCAATCGTCTTTCAAAACACCACGCGTCACTTTTATCTCATGATTCAGCTGCAGCCGGTTAATATCGACCTTCGAACCGAATGCCCCGGTCTTTAAATCACGGGCGCCGAAAACCACGCGATCGATACGGCTTAACACAAGCGCCCCCGCGCACATGCTGCAAGGTTCTATTGTAACATACAGGGTAGCGCCTTCAAGCCATTTTGATTGTAAGAAAGCGGCCGCCTGGGTAATCGCAAGGATCTCAGCATGGGCCGTGGGGTCTTTTAAGGTTTCAACCTGATTATGCGCCTGGGCGATAATCCTGCCGCCATAGACAATAACCGCACCTATCGGCACTTCGTCGGCCTCAAAGGCCGCAGCCGCCTGTACTAACGCCCGGCGCATGAAACCCTCATCCACTTTGTGCTGAGATTTATTCATAACCGAATTGTATCACAAAAGCATTGACCGGTCATTTATCCCCGCTTCGCCCTGTATCCTTGTTTGGTGAGTTCCTGAATAATATCGTCAACGCGGTCGCCCTGAATCTCGATATGCTGGTCCTTTATCGTACCGCCGGTACCTAATTTATGTTTTAAATTTTTAGCTACTTTTTCCAGATCATTTTCGCTAAGAGGTAAACCGATGATCAGGGTAACCCCCTTGCCTTTACGCCCTTTGATCGATAGGCGTACCCGCGCGATACCGTCAGTAGGCGCAACAATATTTTTTTCAATTGCGCGGCATACGCATTCAGGTTTAGGCCGGTTACAACCCGGACACATATCGCCATAAATTGTGGAATAGACAAGATGTTCGCCCATAATAATCGCGGGTAAGGTTTCTAATAAGTTACAAAAATAGCCGCCATATTATCAGCGCCTTGGCTAAAATCGCCGCGGTGGCAAGAGCCGGAAGATATCTAAGTTCCAAATCTTTTATTGCCGGCGGTTTTCCGGAAACTTCCATAAAAGGGTCCAGGTCCTCCGTATCCTTCGCGGTACCTAAATTCCTGATCAGGTCCTGACGCGCTTCAAGACACTGCCGGCAGCTATATAAATCTTCTTTTAGCCGGAGAAAAATTACCCAGAGCATCAGGACAATCAGCCCATCGGTCGCTAAGCACATAAGCGGAGCCTCAATGGCCATCTTGCCTCTACGGAGCAGAAAAGCAGTGATCGCGAACGAAGCCGTAGAGAGCAAAGTAACCACGTTATAGACCATGGAATAGATACTCCGGATTTCCTGGCGGTCTTCCAGCATCAACACCTGCAGGACCCCTGTCTTAATTTCAATGTTAGCTTTCATAGTATCTCCTTTAAGCTAATTTTCGATCCGCGTAGGCGCCGGTATATTCATCATGAAACGAGGTCAAACTATCCATATTATTGTCGCCGATGGTTTTAATATACCGGCAAACGCTATAATCTTTAGCGGCCGCTAAATATCCATTTTCCCAGGACATTATCTCGTCCCGGCGCTCCAAAGAATCCGGCAATCTTATTTTTATCGGCTGGTATTCTATACGATACGGTTTAGGGGTCAAACGCGCGCGATAGCAGTGCTGCTTTTTGCACAATGTCCAATACAAATCATCGGTATTAAGCTTGCGGCTGATAACCTGCGCTAATTTCTCGTTTGGCGCAATATCTTTGCCCGTGACAATGACCCGGAATCCTTTATAGGTTTTATAGAGACGCAGACCCAATACGGGAAGATTTAATTCTTTGTGTAATTTTTCCATCGAATCGATTATCCTAACCAGCTTCCAATCCGGGGTCTTTTTGCTAAAAATATCCAATATCGACCGGGGAGGTTCGTCTACATCCAGGATCATTAACTTCTCTACGTTCATCACATGCGCGCCGTAGCGGTTGCGCGTAATTACCGCCGCATCGCTGATTACTTTTATCTGTTCTTCGCGTATCTCAACCTCATAATCGTCAAATTCATGCTTAACTCCGTTAATTTTTTGCTGCACGAGATCGTGCTTGCACATGGCAGCTTTTCCTGCCTCTTCCGGAGAAATATCGGAACCGCCCAGAAAAACTGCATTAACACTGGTACCGTCAATCGTAAGATTACCCTCAAACTTCGCCCAATATTTGTATGTTTTCATAGATCCTATTTTAACAACCCGCTAAACAAAATAAAGGATTTTTTAAGAAAGGCGGGTTACATCCGGAAATCTTTACCTAAGTAGACTTCGCGGGCGTTGGGGAACAAGGGTTTTAGAGTTTAAACATTAATCAACCAACATCTCTTTTAATGTGGCTTTGACACGGCGCAGAACATCGGAGTCCAGTTTACCGATTTTTTTAATCAAGCGCTGCCGGTCAATGGTACGGATTTGATCTAAAACGATCCAGCCTTCTTTGCCCTGGAATTTAAAAGCTAGGCGCGTAGGATACGGGTGCGATTGACTGGTCATGGGCGCAATAATCACGGTAGCAATATTATCATTCATTTCGTCCGGAGAGATAACAACACAAGGGCGGGTTTTTTTAATTTCATGGCCGACGGCCGGGTCTAAACAAACCAGAAATATTTCGTACTGTTTTACCGGCATCACCACTCTTTCCAGTCTAAATCAAGGCGGTCATCGATAAGCAGTTTATCGTCCTTGTTTTGCGCCATTCGCGCAAAAGCCTGGGCCCAACCGAAACGCGGGCACTGGTTACTGGATTTCAAAAGGATAACGTTCCCCTTTATCTCCATCTCTACGCTTTTGGAAATATGGCATTGCGCCAATACCGCTTTTGGTATTCTTACGCCTTTGGAATTGCCTATCGGCACAATATTAACTTTCATACTTATCTCCTCAATGTAATTATAAAATAATTACATCACTTTGTCAAGCCGATCTTGCTTTAAAATATTGTTTATTCTTTCGCCCCGGTTTGTTTCAGCAGGTCGACGATATCTGTGTGCTTCACAACGCCGCTTCCGTCAAAGCTGTCTTGCCGTCGTTAGTTTGCGTATTAACATCGGCGCCTTTATCCAATAAAGCTATAACCTTTTTAGTTTCTCCGGCGAATACCGCTTCATATAGTTCCTTATTCAAATCTTCCGGGGAAACGGTCACTGACGCCCCGGCCGGTTTTAGCAAATCTACAATGTCGGCGTGTCCATTCTTTGCTGCCAACGTCAAAGCTGTATCGCCATTATTAGCGTTTGTATTGGCATCCGCGCCGCTGGACAATAAAGTCTTGACGGTTTCCATACTCCCTTCCTTTGCCGCAAACATTAAAGCTGTATATCCGCTATCGTCTTTAGCATTGACATCGGCACCTTTGGTAAGCAGGGCCGCAGTAGTTTCACTATGTTCCGACGATGCTGCCAACATCAAGGCTGTTACGCCCAAGTAGGCTTTTGCCTTTACATCGGCGCCTTTATCGAGTAGAGTTGTAACTGTTTCAGTGTATCCTCCCTTCGCTGCCCACATCAATGGCGTCATATGGACAAGGTCTTTCTTATTAACGTCAGCACCCCGATCGAGCAAGGATGTAACGGTTTCCGTTTGACCATTTTTTGCTGCCTCTAGCAGCTCTTGATTCAAATCCTCCGCAAAGGCGGTAACCGAAAGCAACAACATGACCGATATCATCGTACTGCCGATTTTTGTTATTCGTGACATAATTTTGCCCCTTCGTTTACATCCGAAAATCTTTGCCTAAGTAAACCTCGCGGGCGTTGGGGTCGTTGATCAAATCGGAAGAGGTGCCGGAGATCATGATCTTGCCGTCGGCCATCAAATAGGCGCGATCGGTGATCGAAAGCGTTTCACGCACGTTGTGATCGGTTAAAAGAATACCGATGCCTTTCTTTTTTAACTCCAAAATAATGCCCTGCGCCTCCTTGACTACGATCGGGTCGATTCCCGAAAACGGCTCATCGAGCAACAGGAAAGAAGGGTTCGTAACCAAAGCGCGGGTGATCTCAAGCCGACGCGTTTCGCCGCCGCTCAAGGTAAATGCTTTATTTTTACGCAGATGCGAAATATTCAACTCTTTTAAAAGTTCATTGAGCCGCGTATGGCGCTCCATGCGCGTTAAAGGCAAAATCTCCAAAACCGCCATTATATTTTCTTCCACAGTAAGCTTCTTAAAAACCGACGGTTCTTGCGAAAGATAACCGATGCCGTGGCGCGCGCGGATATGGATAGGCAAAGCCGTCAAGTCCTGGTTATCGAATAAAATCCGGCCTTGGTCGGGAGCGATCACCCCCACCACCATATAGAAAGTCGTGGTCTTCCCGGCGCCATTGGGACCCAAAAGCCCAACGATCTCACCGCGCCGCACCGAAAGGCTTACCCCCTTCACCACCTGCCGGCCCCCATAGCTTTTGCAAAGCCCATCGACCTCTAAAAGTTTCAAGCTGCTCAAAAGATCTTCTCCTTTTTCTCCGGATAATAGATCAGCCGCGGCCGCCCCTCTAAAACTACTTTTGCCTCTTGGCGCAAATAAGTTGCCTTCTGGGCATATGATACATTCTTATCTTTTACGATCTTTACGTGGCCTTCGCAAACGATATGCGTAATTGTTTTTTGTGCGCTGTCAAAATAAGCAGTCGCTTTATCGGAATAGATCACCCCCTGCTCATGGGTCACAACTACGTTCTTATAAAAAACCGCCTGACCACCATTATACTCGACTTCCAAGGGCCCGTCACAGGTTATAGTAACCGCACCTTGCATCTGTGGAGTAGCATTGGATAATCTAGTCTTAACGTCTTTCTTAAAATTTACGGTTTTAAGCTCAGTGTCGGCCCGCATCCCGTTAGCTTTGATCTGCATATCGCCCCGATCGATCTGTACCGGCGCGTCAGTCGTCACCATATTACTGTTTTTCTGCCAATCCAGAACATCGGTAGTAAGCTTCATCCCCTCTTTATTCTCGATCTTCACATTATCTCTTAAAAGCACATCCATGCTCACCTTATCAAGATTAGCGCGGTCGGACTTTATATTGATCGTATCGTTCGCCATATAGTAATTACCGTGCATTACATTGATCGCCACATTATTACCCTCGATAACCGCATCGTTACCGTATACCTCCCAATCAAGTCCGCCGGTTTGCTGATGACTGGAAAGGTAAAAATCCTTGATCTTGTTTTCACAAAAAGCACGGCCGAGAAAAAATAAGGTAATAAAAATTATAAAAATAATATTTATGCGCATATGTTCACCGTGCCCTGAGTGATCCGTTCGTTTCGATACATCCCGCCGCAGGCGGGACACTCAACGAACGGATTGTATCGAAGGGCACATTCACAATACCGGGTTTCGCACCCAGGCCATCACTTTTCTATCAAGTTTCCTGGCCTTCAGGATCAGATCGATCACCTCGCGCACCGCGCCCTCGCCGCCGCACTTTTTGGTAACATAATCAGCGTTTTTTTTGACCAAGGCGTGAGCATCATTAACCGCAACACCAACGCCTACCTTCTCGATCAAACCGATATCAATAAGATCGTCGCCCATAAAACATATTTCTTCCGGTTCAACGTTATATTTTTTAACAACCGACGGTAAAATGCTTTCTTTAGGAAGAATCCCCGCCACCACTTCTACTACGCGCATATCGTCGGCGCGTTTACGCACAACGTGGCCGTCCTTCGCGGTAACAATCACCGTTTTTATCCCGAATTTATTCAGCAAAACTACGCCCAAACCATCCTGCACATTAAAATGCTTAAGTTCGCGGCCGGTATCATCATAAATAATATCGCCGCGCGTCAATACGCCGTCGACATCGAGCATCAATAATTTTACTTTCGCAAAAAGTTTTAAGGTTTGTTTCATAAAATACCCGCAGTGATCAAATCCTGTACGTCGACCACCCCCACCAGGCGCCGGTTGGCGTCGACCACCGGAACCTCGTCGATCTTTTTCTTCTTTAAAAGATTCAACGCCTTCGTAGCCAGATCGGTCTCTTTGACGATGACGGGACCGGCAGTCATCACTTCTTCGATCCGGCAATTTAAAATATCACGATGTTTTTCAAGCTTACGGCGCAGATCGCCGTCGGTAAAAATTCCGATGATCTTCTTTTCATTATCGACAACTACCGCGGCACCGGCATGCGATGTGCTGATCTTAGCAAGAACATCTCTCACTTTGGCTCCCGGCATGACCGTAGGGCTTGATTTTCCTTTACGCATGATATCTTTAACTTTTAAAACCTGCCGCCCTAAAGAACCGCGCGGATGGAACGAAGCAAAATCTTCTTTTTTAAATTTTTTCAGTTTCATCAAGACTACGCTGATCGCATCGCATATTGCCAGCATCGCCGTAGTCGAAGTGGTCGGCGCCAGGCCCAACGCGCAGGCTTCCCGGTCCACACGCACGCTGATTGCGCTATCCGCATAACGGCTCAAAAACGAATTGATATTGCCGGTGATCGCTACGATCTTCGAACCGATGCGTTCGATAAAGGGAATAAGATTCTTGACTTCGGATGTCTCACCGCTATAAGAGAGCACAACTACCACATCATCTTCCTTAATACGGCCCAAATCGCCGTGCACTGCTTCGGCGGCGTGCAGCCAGAACGACGATGAACCGGTTGACGAAAGCGTCGCCGAAAATTTCTGCCCGATAATGCCGGCCTTGCCCATGCCGGTGACGACAATACGCCCTTTACAGGCGTTTAAAAGTTCGACGGCCCTGATAAACTCAAGGCTTAATTCGTCGCGCAAACGTAAAAGCGCATCGACCTCGATCGTTAAAACTTCTTTCGCCCAAAGTAAAATTTCCTGCTCGTAAACTCTTTTCATTGTGCCGCCTCTTTGATTTTAATGACTTTTTGCAATAATGGTTCAACTTGGGATAACGCCAGGGAAGTATGTTTATCGGATAAAGCCTTTTTAGGATCAGGATGTACCTCCAAGAATAAGCCGTCCACGCCGCAAGCCGCCGCCGCAAAGGCCAGAGGCTCGGCAAATTCCCTGTCGCCGCCGGAAATGCCCGATGCCGCCGATGGTTTTTGCAGGGAATGGGTAACATCGAAGACCACGGGGAAACCGAACTTTTTCATCACCAGCATCGAACGGAAATCTACAACTAAATTGTTGTAGCCAAAACTGGCGCCGCGCTCGGTAAGGATGATTTTTTTATTGCCGGTATGTTCGATCTTTTTAATCACATGCTCCATGTCATAAGGCGACATGAATTGAGCTTTTTTAATATTCACGATTTTTTTGGTTTTGGCTACTTCGACTACAAGATCGGTCTGACGGCACAAAAAAGCCGGTATCTGTATAATATCTAAAACGTCCTTGACCGCCGCAACCTGGTGTACGCAATGGACATCGCTTAAAACCGGCACGTTCAATTTACGTTTTACCTCATCGAGGATCTTAATCCCTTTTTTAAGCCCCGGGCCGCGGTAGGAATCGATCGAAGTGCGGTTAGCTTTATCGTAGCTGGCTTTAAAGACAAACAATACCGGGTACTTTAAGGTCATTTCCTTTAAAAAATGGGCAATCTCCATAGTCATGCTTTTATCTTCGATCACGCACGGCCCGGCGATAAATAAAAAACGGTTTTTGTAATCAAGCATAATTTACACCTTTATTGTCTTTCCTTTAATAATCGCTTCCACGCGGTCGAAATCTTCCTGAGTATCGACCCCGATCGATTCGTAATCGGCCTCGATGACCTTTATCCGGTAACCGGCCTCCAAAGCGCGCAATTGCTCAAGCTTTTCCGCGGCTTCGAGCATCGAACCGGAAAGTTTTTTGAAAACATACAAAAAATCTTTTGCGTAAGCATAAATACCCAGATGCTTATAGTAATCGGGCGTAAAATCTTTATCCCGTAAATAAGGTATCGCGTAACGGGAAAAATACAAAGCATAACCGTTTTTATCGCAGACCACCTTAACCGCATTAGGATTATTAACCTCATCGGGGTTAGTGATCTTGCGTTTTGCCGTCGCCATCAAAAGGCGTTCGTCGGTAAGCATCGTTTGCGCCAGGCGGTCAATGACTAACGGATTGATCAGCGGTTCGTCGGCCTGAATATTGACGACGATTTTAGCGTCAACCGCAGAAACAGCCTCAACGATCCGATCGGTACCCGACTTATGGTCAACCGAAGTCATCACACACGGCGCATTAAAAGCATCGGCCGCGTCTTTAATACGCTTATCGTCACAGGCAATAATGAGCTGATCGAGAAGCCGGGCTTTTTTCGCCGCTTCATAAGTCCATTGCAATAACGGCTTACCGCACAGGTCTTTTAAAAGTTTGTGCGGCAGGCGGGTCGAATCAAATCGCGCAGGAATTACGCCGATTACTTTCATAAAATCATTTAACGGTTTCGTCGATTTTGTCGGTTAATTCTTTGACGCTGGTGGTAGCCGTACCCAGTTTGCCCACTACAATACCGGCGGCAAGATTGGAGATATAAGCTGCCTCGTAAAACGACGCCTTGCAGGCCAATGCCATCGTAAAGACCGCGATCACCGTATCACCGGCGCCGCTTACGTCGAAAACTTCGTGGGCCACGGTAGGAATGTGGTAATTTTTCCCGTTTTCAAAAAGCATCATCCCGTCTTCTCCCAGAGTGATCAAAAGCGCCTGAGGACGCAAACGGTCGATGATCTCATGGCCTAAAAGCGGTATTTCAGCTTTACTACGGATCTTCATCTCTGCGGCAGCCTGCGCTTCTTTTAGGTTCGGCGTAAGGCAAGTCACGCCCTGATATAAATCGATATTTTCTTCTTTGGGGTCAACGGTAACGATCTTTTTATGGCTGCGGCAAAGCTCGACCAAATCTCCCGCCAAATCGGTATTAATCATACCTTTACCATAATCCTCGATGATCACGGCATCAAAATAATCGATCGCCTTATGCAAGGAATCGAGAAATTTTCTGTTAATTTTATAGCTTAGCGGTTCAACCGACTCCCAATCGACGCGCACCATCTGCTGGCGGTTACCCACCACGCGCGTTTTAATGGTCGTAGGACGGGTTTTATCGCAGATAACCAGTTTGGTCTCAATCGCCCCATCTTTAACCTTCGCCAGCAAAGTCTTGCCGAAAGGATCGTTGCCTACTACCCCGCAAAGCGCCGCCTTACCGTTTAAGGCCGCGATGTTTAAACCGACATTGGCGGCGCCGCCGCAAACAAAATTTTCCTGGCGCGCCCAAACTACCGGTACCGGCGCTTCCGGCGAAATACGCTCCACCTTGCCCAAAATATAATGGTCAAGAATGAGATCGCCTACCACCAGGATGCGTTTACGGGCAAAACCATGTACCAGATTTTTTAAACGTTGTGCCGTGATTTTCATAATTTTACCTCGATTAATGAGGTATTTTATCACACAAAATACCCCGCCGCAACCTACCCGGGATTTTTTAGCAAAGATACACCAAATTCCTCCAAAATCAAAGCAAGTTTAACCAGAGGCAAACCAACCACATTGTAATAACACCCCTCGATGCGCTTAACAAAAAGCGCGCCCTTGCCCTGGATATCAAAACTTCCCGCCAGATGTTTTACCCCCACGCTATCGATATAACCGGTAATTTGGCGATCGCTTAAGCAGCGCATGTAGACCTTAGTCTTATCGTAATCGACCCGGGTTTTATTGCGGTCGATATCTACCACCGCCAAACCGCTATAAACCCATTGTGGTTTGGATGATAATAAACGCAATGAATTAAACGCATCGCGTTTATTGCGGGGTTTGCCGAGAACCTTATCACCCACCAAAACTACGGTATCGGCCGCGATGACAATACCGGTTTTAAAGCGCATTGCCGCAGCGCGCGCTTTGCGCAACGCATTGCTTTTCACCAGCGCCGCGCAACCCGCCTTCGCGCACATCGACTCCGAAACATCGGCAGCAACAACCACCGGACGCAAACCGATCTGTTTAAGGATAGCTAATCGCGCTTTAGACCTCGACGCAAGAATTATTTTTCTCACCACACCACCCTAACGTTTTTTATCGCCTAATTGTTTCACAAGGCTTTTCCCCAGATTACCCAGAAGGTGTTCACCATACACCTGAGCGCCTTTTATGCCCGCCATTTTCATTGTATCGATCAGTATCGATCCGGCCAACCCCTGAAAACTGGTAATATTCTTATAGACACGCTCCTTCATCCTAAAATCCACGCTCGCTAAAGCAGTATTTTCTTTATTAGCATAATTTTTCGTCTCTACCCGCCCGATTTTCAATACAAACTTATCGATTGTAAATTTCGGCAGCTCTACCGGCCCTTGTTTCTTTTCCTGCGGATGGAGCACCTTCAATTGGTCGATATTGATCGCCCCTTTTTCGTTAATCGCCACTGCCAATTCCCTTAATGCGATCGTCAATGTAGTAATATGCAGTCGCAGGTTGAACAACTCTTGCCTATCGTACCCGATGCTCACCTGCGGCATCTCGAGAAAAGTTTCGTTGATAAAACCGCGCGGATTATATATCTTAAGGCCATTAATCTCAACAACTGAGTCGAAAATACCGATATTAACCTTGTCTATCGCTGTTTCGGCGCCGATCGTTTGCGTTAGTAGTTGATTTAACGTAAAACGGGCGATCGCGTTGCGAAAAATTATGAGCGTTCCCAGGATAAACGCTACAATCAGGAGTAAAAAAAATATTTTTCTCATTATCGTCTCACCTCTCTTTTATATATTTTGCGATATCCGCGGTAACACGATCAGGGGTCGAGGCTCCGGCGGTAACCCCCACGCTGCGCACGCCTTTAAACCAGGCCGGATCGATATTCTTTTTGGATTGCACCCAGTAGGTGCGCCGGTTAAGCGAGCGAGCGATCTCGTACAATCGCTTAGTATTCGCGCTGTGGCGGGAACCGATCACCACCACAATATCGTTGCAAAGGGGAATTTTTCTAATCTCACTTTGTTTAACCTGTGTGGGCCGGCAGATCGTATTACAAAATTTTAAATCTTTGATATACTTTTCCAACACACCGACGATCTTCATCGCCGTTTCGATATTTTGTGTAGATTGCACCACCACGCCGGCTTTTTGTGCCGGTTTTATCCGGTCGATCGGGACCGGCGACTTGGTATCGATCACAAAAGCTTTACGCTTTAATTGTCCTACGATCCCCAAAACTTCGTCATGTTTTTTGTCGCCGATAATGATCACCCGACGGCCCTCATTCTCTAAATGCTTGGCGATCGCATGGATTTCTTTCACCATGGGGCAGGTCGCGTCGACAATATCGTAACCTAACCGCTTGGCCTGCTCAAAAGTCTTCAAGCTCGCGCCGTGCGCGCGGATTAAAAGAGTTTTATCCTTACCACAATGTAAAGCGCGTATTCTTTTGATCCCGGCACGATTGATCTGCCTTACAACATCATCGTTATGAACGATATCGCCAAGCATCTCGACGCGTTTACCTTTTTTAACCGTAGCAAAAGCAATGCTCAAAGCGCGCTTTACGCCGAAACAAAACCCTGCCGATTTAGCCAAATTGACCTTCATTTTTTTCCGAAGCATTTTACCAAAATAATACTTAGTTCATAAAAAATCAAGAGCGGTACCGCCATAAAAAACTGGCTTAAGACATCCGGCGGAGTCAATATCGCCGCAACAATAAAAATGATTAATATCGCCGCGCGCCGGTATCGTATTAAAAATTGGGCATCGATCACTCCAAGCTTTGCCAAAAAAAGCGCCAAAAGCGGCGTTTCAAAAACAAACCCGCACCCTAACGCTGTCGATATAACAAAATCAATATAGCTTTTTAAGCTGATCATCGGCACGAGCTGCGGCCGCGTAAAACTTAGAAAAACCTTGAGCATCACCGGCAGAAAAGCAAAATAACCGAAGATAACGCCGGCCAGGAACAGAAGAAAGGCAAGAACACCGAATTCCACCGCGTGGCTTTTTTCGCGCAGGACCAGGCCGCTTTCCACAAAACGCCAAAGCTCAAAAGCAATAAGCGGGACCGAAACAAATACTCCGGCCCAGAAAGCGACCGCAACATGTACCAAAAGCGCTTCCGCCGGGGAAGTAAAAACCGCCTTGCCGATAGGCTTAATCAGAAAGTCGACGATCCGAGGAGAAAAAATGTAAAAGATAAAGGAAAAAACCAGAACGGCGGCAAAGGACCGGAAAAGGCGTATGCGTAATTCTTCAAGGTGTTCCCAAAAAGTTGCGGTCATAAAAAACCCTCAAAGCCAACCGCACATCGCCAACGCGCAAATCGTCTTGGCGTCGACGATCGCGCCGCGGGCAAAAAAATCTTTAACCTGTTTATGGGTAAAAACCGCCGGATAGATAATTTCATCCTTATCCATCTCGGCTTTTATTGCCGGCTTCTTCAAACCGTCGGCGCGAAAAATGTGTATCTTTTCCGTAGAGTATCCGGGCACCGGATAGATCACCCCCAATTTGGTAAGTTTTTGCGCCTGATAACCGGTCTCTTCTTTGATCTCACGGCGGGCGCAGACTACCGGCGTCTCGTTTACTTCCAGCGTTCCTGCCGGAAGCTCATAAATATAGGCATTAATGGCGGGGCGGAATTGTTTCAAAATAATTATCTTATCTTTAGAGAGAAACGGCACGATCAATGCAGCGCCGCGGTGCTCCACCACCTCAAAATCGACCACCGAATCATTAGGCAAAAGTTTGCGTTCAACCACAACCTTGATCACCCTGCCTTCAAAAAGTATTTTTTTATTGCTCATGTTCACCGCCTGTTTTTTGCTCAATGATATTTTTATCCAATATAGTTTCCACCTGACGCTCGATGCCACGCTCTACAAAGCCGGGAATCGCCTTTTTAAGCTTATCTTTAAATTCCGAATCAAGCCATTTGAAATTCATCGCGTCCGACGATCCGGAAAGTTGAAAATCAAAATCAAACAACGGCATATCGCGCCCAACGAGTTTGACCAGCGGCTTAAACTTTTCCGATTTCGCCAGCTCATCCCTGGGTATCGCCAGCGCAATCTTGCTTGCTACCATCCCGCTGTTGACGCCATAATAGCCGCGCGCCGCGATGCGCTTCGATTTTAAGTTGATATTGTCTAACTTTAGCGCTGTATCGTCAATAAAAAATCCCAGCGACAAAAAGTCAAAATTGACGTGGCGCAGTTCCGGTAATCCGAAGGTCCCGGCCAACCAGACAAAAAAATCATAATCGTGCAATTTACCGCCCTTCACCGCGATCCGTCCCTTAAGCGTCGATAATTCGTCCCAGCGCCAGTGAAAACGCGAATTAAGCCTTCCCTCGATATTGCCGAATTGCTTAACCAACGAATCAAGTTTCATCGCCGTAACCGAACGCACTACCGCATTAAGGTCCACCGCCGTACGCGAACCGCTTAGGTCAAGCCTGCCATCGGCGCTTATTAAACCGTCATAAAGCCGCGAATTTACGTTTACCGTCTTTATTTTTTCGCTTTTAAAATCAAACAAGGCGCTAAAATTGCTGAATTCAAGATCATGTTTATAGCTTTTAGAAACTTGCGAAAAATTAATTTTTTCGGCGCTCATTTTTAAATTATCATCGTGAGTGTAATTAAACCCCAGGTTTTTAAAATAAAACTCAGCCTGGCCCGGCACCGTCTCCTGTTTCGTTCTACGCGCGTAATCGAAAATAAATTTTCCGTTATAAATACCCTGGCGCAACGCGCCTTGCGCGCGCAAGCTAAAGTAGCGCTGATCCGAGCTGCGATCGTTTTGTTTTTCGGGAAACGACTGGAGCAAAAGATCGGCTTCGACCGGATCACCCAGGGTAAATTGACCGTTTATCGCCAGCGGAATGTTGCCCAGCGAAAACGACAACGGCACAATATAAATATTGGGATACTTAAATTTTGCCGTACAGGCGATATCAAAAATATTTAAATCGTACGGCGATGATCCGATCACCTTAACCGATGAGTCTTTGCGGGTAAAGCCCAATTCATGATCAAATATATTTTGCCGATAGCGCAAACCCGGAGCTTCGGGAAAAAAATGGCCGGTATATAAAAATCCGTTCAGCTGTAAAGTATCGTTACGATAATTGCCCCATAATTTAGAATAAATATTGTGCCGTTTCATCTCAAGCTTTTCGATCTCGAACCCATCCTTCACGCGGGATAACTCACAGTTGTAAGCCAGCGGCATCACTTCATGCGTTACCGGATGCGCCTGATTCAGTAAAAATATACGTTCGATTTTAAGCGTCCCAAAATCGAAAAATTTATCATGGTCCATCTCGAAAGTATTAAAAATATGCATCCGCACCGCTGAATCGATCTTGGGCGGCAATATCAGAACGCATGCGCTCTCCGCCTTAAAAGTGTCGGGCTGCGGCAACGAAGCAATAAAGCGCGTGATCTTTTTACCGTTTTCCCGGGCAAGCGCGATAGTTTCAAAGTAAAAAATATCGGCGCCGTCGATATACATCTTTTCGGCCGCCGGTTTTTTTAAAACTAAACTTTTTAGCAGATTGAGCGGTAATACTATTTTACGGACAAAGACCGCGACTTTTTGGGTTTGGCCGTAACGTTTGAATACCCGGACTTTCTCGACCACGATATAGTTGGGAAAAACATAGCCGATATGACCGATCGATACGCTGGATGCGATACCTTTAGAAAGCCAGGCTTCAAGCGGACGGCGAAAACGATTAACATAGAGATTAATCGACGCGATCACGAAGAAAAATAGGAGCGCGGCAATCAAAACCGCAAAAGAAAGCGGCTTAATACGATAAAACGCTGAACTGTTTATCATCTCTATAAAATTCTACTTTATCGATGAAATAAACAGCCTTATATCTTTTATGCATAGGCGAAATATATTTGTAAGTCTTGTAATCGCGAAAGAGCAGACTGACCTGCATAAAACTTATAATATCCTTATTAAATTCGGCCGCTTCGCTGTCTAAACCCTTAAGCCGCGCAATCTCGCGCAGATAAGCCATAGCAAAAAGATAACCGCGCGATTTAGGGTAATCATGCGCAAAATGCTTAAAAATATGCTCGGCGTCGTAGTAGTCGCCCTCAGAAAAATAATATTCCCCCAAAGCAAAAAGCGCCCGGTCCATTAATTTTGTATGCGGAAAAGTATTGACCAGCGTGTGCAGATTAGCAAACGCAATATCATAATCTTTTTGTTTGGCCGCGGAAATCGCATCGGAATAAAGGCGGCCTTCTTCGGAAAAAGAAAACGCGAAAGTCCGGGGAGTGGAAAAAATATATACCAACGTTGCCGCAACCAAGATTTTTTTAAAGGCGTTCATACTGCCTCCAGTGTATACTTAATATTTTACCCTCAAATACTGATTACGGCAAGACCGGAATAATTTGTTTGTTTTTAATTCTGTAGGGGTCGACCCATGTGTCGACCCGGGCGGACACGCAGATCCGCCCCCACCCCCACGCAATCCCTTTTTGCGCAGCAACAAATGATAATTGTGCGTAAACCGGTGAGCTTCGTCGCGTAACCGCTGCAATAACTGCAACGCCGAGTTTGTCTTGGGCAAAACCAGCGGCGCCGGTTTGGCAGGAAAATATATCTCTTCGTTTTTTTTCGCTAAACCGATAAGGGGAATATTTAAACCCAATCTATCCAGTTCATTTTTAGCAGCGCTTACCTGGCCGGCCCCGCCGTCGACCATCAAAAGATCGGGCAGCGGCGTACCTTCCTCTTTCATCCGCGTATAACGCCGGCGCACCACTTCGGCCATCATGGCAAGATCATCGATGCCTAATACGGTTTTAATCCGGTAACGCCGGTACAAGGCCTTAAACGGCAACCCATTTTTAAAAACCACGGCGGAACCGGTCGAGTCGCGTCCTGCCAGGCAGGCGATATCCAAACAATCGATCGTAAAAGGTATTTTGTTCAAACCTAAATTTTCTTTTAAGGCCAAAACCGCGTTTACCTGGCGCTTACCGGCATAAAGCGTATAAATCGATGTGAGTTTATCCCGTAATTGCGCCGCTTCTTCAAACTTATGCGCCTTAGCCATAACCGCCATCTCTTTCTCCAGATGAGAGACTAAAGCTTTACGCTCTCCGGTAAATATCTTACAAAGGCTGTCAATCGAAGCCAAGTATTGGCGCCGCGTTACGCCGCCCTCGCAAGGGCACGGGCAAAGATTCAAATGAACATAGAGGCAGGCGCGGCGCGGTTTATTACAAGTACAAAAAGGAAATATTTTCCGGATCAAATTTAAAGCATTTTTTAAAGCGTGCACGCCGGGAAATGGCCCCAAAAGCCGTAAGGGTTTTTCTTTGAGCTGGGTCAGCCGGACAATATGGACGCGCGGATATTCATCGTCGGTAATGACCAGATACGGGTAGCTCCGGTCATCTTTCAACTCAACATTATACTTAGGCTTATTCTCTTTGATCAAGCTTGCTTCAAGGATCAAAGCCTGCTCTTCGGTCTCGCAAAACTCATAATCGACATTAACCGCCTGCGCCAGCATCTGCTGCAAACGCGGCTCGATTGTGCGCAAGTGGCCGGCAATGCGCTTTTTAATATCGATCGCTTTACCGATGTAAAGCGTTTTTCCGTCTTTATCTTTAAAAAAATATACCCCGCAAGCGGCGGGCAGGGTTTTAATAATATCTTGAAGGCTCATGGGGATTACTTCTCTTCTCTATCCCAAATCTTACTCATCTCTTCGGTAATCTCACGCTTAAGGGAATCGTTGATATCTTCGCGGCCGGAATTCGTCCCCGGTTTTTTTGCTTTATTTAAAAATTCGGCTACACTCAATAACCCTGCCCCCAACTGCCGGACATGGTCACGAATCGCGCGGTCGTCGGTTACAATTACAAGCTCTTTTTTATTTTTATAGTTACCGGCCTTTTTTTTGATTATATCGTCAGCGGTCACATCACAGCTGAATACAATCTCGTATTGCCCGCAAGGATGATCGCTTATCGGCGGGTACCCGTCAAAAACAACCACAACTTTATTATTGGCGCTGCCGGTAAGATTATTTTTCCGGATATAATTTACGAAATCGTTACGGGGAGACGAAGAGCCGGTAAGCTGCAGTACCTTATGGATCACATTAAAAGCATCGATCAGATAGATAACCACCTTCCCCCTTTAATAATTAGTAATCTTCGAAAAATAATCGGAATAAAACGAAATCACACGGTAACCAATGTAAGCGGCTACCAGCACATAGATCAAGACAGGGACCACCGTTAAAAGCAGATTCACCACTGTTTCGTTCTCAGCTTGAGCATAAACTACAATCCTCCCCAGCGTACTCTCAAGACTACCGCCTTTTTCACCAATCGCCACAAGGCTTAAAGTCTTGGCGGAAAAAACTTTTGTAACCGCAAAAGCGGCGTGTAATGTACCGCCTTGATTCACGACCGCCAAGCCTTTAAGCAGAATATCCGACAACACCGCATTATCGCAGGATTCAGCGGCAATTTTCCACCCTTGAGTAATATTGACTCCGGCTCCGCACAAACATTCCAGAACGCCGGTGAAACGTGCCAAATGGATGCTTTTAACAAACCTGCCCCAAAAAGGAAAATATAAAACCAAGGCGCAATATTGTCGTATAAAAACCGAAGCAAGCAACCGCTTTAACCCATAGGCTGCAAACAGGCATAAATAAACCGGGACGATAATCATCCCTACCTGCGATAAATACGCTCCGGCGCCTTTTTGAAGCAAAGCCGATATCGGCAAAAGAAATATCGCCAAATGAAACAAAAGCACCGGATAAGCCAAGCCAACAAGGAGTTTGCGCCGAATGGCATAATCGGCTTTAAGATTCTCTACAATTTTAAACATGCCTTTTTTTAACGTACCGCTGGCCTCGCTGTATTTAACGATGTTTACCTGCCACGCGGCAAATGCTGCGGGGAATTTAGCCATGGCGTCGCTCAAAGTAGCGCCATTCATTAAATCATTTTTAATTGCCGCGGCTTGTTCTTTGACGCGATGGTTACGCGCGGATTGTTCGATCGCCTGCATCGCCTCGATCACGGTGATGCCGGAATTGATCAGGTCGGCAAGCTCTTCGTAAAAAATCAGAGTAGGTTTGATCGATATCATGCAGCTAGTTTAGCACAAAAACGGTCAATTATTTTTTTAGAAAAGTTGCCGGATCGATCGGAAAAGTCGCACGCAAAAATTGATAGCCTAAGTTTGGATAATTCTTAAGCTCCTGGGCCAACCTGGTCACATCGGCATCGGAGATCGTAAAAGATATTGTACCGTCGCCGCTGATTTTAAGCATCGCCCCATCCAAGGCAATACCGCCCACTGCGTCTTTAGCTTTGTCATGGAACCATCTTTGTGATGCTTCATAAACCTTGGCCACCCCATCCATTTCCGGATATCGTATCTGTAATGTAAGCGCGACATCCTGGTGGTATTCTCTATCGCCCAATGTTTCATCGACAATCGCCTGAGCCCGGGTTTTATCATGCGCGATCTGGTCGGCATGCCACTCCAATGACGGTGTTTTCCCTTGTGCGTCACCCCAGAAGAGTGCGGCTTCCACGTATGCCTCTACATGATCTTTCCGGTCTTGTGCATCCATATTGGAAACAGGGCCAGGACGCGCCCCCATTTTAGATAAATGGCGGGCTTCGTGCATGATCATATCAACCACTACCGCGTTGGTAGCGTCAAGGCCTTCGATCCCGTCAAGCCCGGTAAATTTAATATTTGCCGGTATCGGACGATAAAAATCTTTAGCCCCATCACGGCCGATAACGATAATTGCCGGCCCACCATTGTTCTCCCGCGAAGTGATATTCGTGGCCTGAACCCCTCGCGGCATATCGTCTACCACCAAAACTACCGCATTGGACAAATCAAAATTTAATCCATTAGACTTATTATGAAATTCAATCATGCGCGGGGTTTGTTTTTGTTCTTTTGCCAACGCAATCCAACCCTGAATATATTCCGGGGTAACTTTTTCCGAGGTATCTTTACCAACATCGCGCATAGTCGAGTTTACAGCTAAACGCCTGGCACCGTTTACATCAAGACCCCCTGCCGAAGAACTATCCCTTACAAGAAGATGAGAATTATCGTCTCTCGGCCGGCCAGGCATCGTAGAAGTCGCACCGCGCATATCGCGGCTGCCAAAACTTCCCGGCGCCGGTGTCGATACCGCATCGAATTTATTTTTGCTTAAATCCCAATCATCGCGCGACCAATCCATCGCCTCGTCAGCCCATTGACCGCGCGCGTACTCGGCTACTTCCGCAGCCGCATCCTTTTCCAATTGCTGCGTTACCTCCAAGGGTAACTTACCCAAATATCGCTCAACTCCCAATTTTATCCGTTGTTCCTGGCCGGCTACATCTACTACTTTAGAATAAAGATCGAGCAATTCCTGTAATTCAGCCGAAGTCTGGGCGGGACGATTCGCACGCAATTGCCCGGAAGCATCCGTAAAGGGATGGTTAAGAAGAAAACCCGAAGCCGCTCTTAACCGCCTATCCCGCGCCTGTTGGCGCAAAGGTAACTCTTTTGCCCGGCGTGCTTCTCGCTCTCGACTTATCTGTTCTGCCATATGCGGAGAGGTCAAAGCCTCGGTCATACTGCCATCCGGGTTTTTAATAACATCTACTCTGTGGCCATCCCTCCAGTAGGTAGATATTGTTTCTGATTGCGCAGGGGATAAAGGCGGCCGGTTTCCGTAAAGAGTCCTCACCATGGCGACTTTCTCGGCAGCTTCGATTTCTACTTCATCGGGAATGGATAAGCGTTCAACATTCTTTTCACGCATCGCCCACGCCTTGGCACTTCTTATCCGGTCTGCCAGGATCGCTTCCCAATGCCGGGCCAAAATGATATTAAACCGATCGGGGTAACTGTCGCGAAAAGCATTTAATGCAGCCATATATATCTTCGGATCAGTAAGCGACCGGTAAGTACTAAGATACCGATTTTGGGTAGTCGGCACCGAGATAGCATGGTTAATGCCGGGACTGCTCATATGACGACGGTTGCCGGTATATCCAGAGCCGGTACCCAATTCAATATCAGCACCTTGCGCACCATGTAAATCCGGCGCTAACGAAACTCTTGAGGCCGAATCGCTGGTCACCGCGCCGGCCGGCAAACTTACGCCGCCGGAAAAGTATTGGCGCCGGGAAACCTTAAACGAACCCGTTACGCGTTCACGCCGAACATAATTGTAGGCGCCTTTCTTAAAGGCTTCCAGATAGAGATTAAAAATTTTCTCTTTGGCGTTTTTATCTTCTAAGGCGATACCGGCAACTTTTTTCTGGTCGATATAATAACGAAAAATCGAATCTCTAAGTTTACGCTTAAACCAGGTGGCTAGGATAAACGAACTGTAAACCTGACGCAGTTTAGCAAAATTATACCCTTCGTTTACCTCTTTCGCGATCAAAGGCAAAATATGCTGTTTAAAGGCTTTCACCGCCGCCGTATTAGTACCGTTGGCCGAAGCGCCGGTCTTAGAAAGGGCAAGATAATCCTCATCAGTCATCACTTTCAGGGTAGATTGAGCGATCACCGCGATATTGTCGTTCTCTTTGATCCGGGCCTGATCGGGCATGATCCAAACTTTATTGAAGACATTGGTTGCGGGCGGATGATTATTCGCCCCTACACCATTAATCGTATTCCAATATGCTTTACCCTGCGGGGTTTCCGGGTAGGTCAGAGAAGATGCCAATTGTTTTAAAATATAATCCTGCCCTAATAATTCCTTACCGAGCTCGGTTTGGCTTAATTCACCGGAAATAATCCTCTCAGTCTCGAAAGGCGATAGGTTGACCCAGAGCTCTTTATCGGGAATTGTTAACACCGCCAAAAAATACTCGACCAGCGGCGCAATATCATCTTCACTTACAGTTTTGCCTTTGGTATCCAGAATAAATTCCAGGTGGAAAGGATCGGCGGTATCGATGCATAATCCTTTTAAAACCGGTAAAAACGTAGGCTTCGAAACGCTTACCATCTGCCCGGGTTGGGGCAGGTCGTAAACTGCGGCCTGCAAACCGGCCGGCGCAACCATTTCAATAACAAATATAACGGCAATTATTCTTAACCACGCCTTGGCGAAAAAAATGCGCATCAACATATTCGACTCTCCCTTTTAATTTTTGTGTATATTGTGGATAAGGTAATCATATTTAGATATAACATTTTCCGAAGAATAAATGCAAGGCGAAATAAGAAAAAAATGGCGGTTTTTGTAAGCGGTTCCAAAAAAAATAACTCCGTCCTACCCCTTATCGGGATAAGACGGAGTTTTCAAGGTCACTTTAAAGCGTTTACCAATCCACTAAAAAATATCCTGCGCCTTAGACCAGACCGCAGATGATACGGAAACTCCCAGATAATCCTTAATTTTCTTATTAAAGGAATAAGTGATCCGACGCGGTGCAACGATGCCAATCGTCTCGGGGCTTTCTCCGTTTAAGACACGCAGCGCGATTTCGCCGGCCTGGCGTCCGGCATCTTCAAAGTTATAGACACAGCTAAACAAAGCGCCGGCCTTGGTAACATTGTTGCCAAAGCCCATAACCGGAGTGTGGTTTTCGGCATAATACTTTAAAACATAAGGGATCGATTCTGAATTATATAAAACCGGATCAGGAATAAGCCAGAACAAATCAATCGATTTTCCCATACTCTCAACGGCTTGCGGTATCTTATCAAAACTCTCTACTGAAACTGCCTTCAAAGTCAATCCCGCCAGTTCAAACACCGGCTTGACCTTGGAAACAAAACCGTTCATCCCGGCGCTGTAAAAAACACCAACGTTTTTTACCGAAGGTAATACTTCCTTAATCGCAGCAGCATACTGTTCAGGCGAAACGCTTAGAGTAATTCCGGTAATATTTTTACCCGTTACCTCCAAAGGATGCACATTGGGATCAAAAATAATAGAAAAAACTATCGGCTTTGGGGTGCGCGGCGCAATTATTTTAAAAGAATCGCTGGAAGTAACAAAAACCAGATCAAAGGAGCTAAAATCGGTATCGGAAATGGTCGTGCTTGCGTCGGCGGCGATAGAAGAAAAAGAAACCTTATCCAAACCGTATCGTAAAGTATTTTTAAAAGTTTCTGCCATTGTAGTCATCGCCGCGATCTTCTCATTACTGACTACGCAGACTGTAGCCGCCTGGACCGGAGCGGACAAAAGAAACATCCCCGCAAGAATAACCGCGTATCGGACAAGCAGATGTTTCATAGTTTTAATTATAGATAAAAGATAAGTGCACTACAAGCAAAATTTTGAAAAACCGGTTAAACGGCGGACTATTCCCAGCTTGCGGCAAATTCACAAGAATCGCCGCCGCTTAAAACACACTTAGTCTCGGTAACTGAGATGTTTTTTGCCCCGCTCATCGTAAGGATCGCCGTCATATAACCGGCAAGATATGCGCAGAAGGCCTTGGCAGGAAAAGCACGCCCCTTAATACGCGCGATAGCGGAATTATTCGATATCTTTTCGCCGGCCATCTCCCCGGTATTATGGATCTGGCCCCAGAAACGTTCCGCCCGCGTAATTACAAAAGCAGGATCGCCGAATTGGATAAAAATCTTATAAAAGCGCGAGATATTCACTTGCGCGGAAAATGAACCGATATCTTTAGACATTTTGTAACTTTTGTCGCCGTAAAGTAATTCGGCCGTTTCCAGAAGGCCGACAAAGGTCTTTTCCGGCTGCCACGATCCGGGAACAATCTTTTTCAGAAGAGTTTGCTTGTCGTCAGGAGACATCCTATCGGCAATCTTCGATAACGCATCGGCACCGAATTTTTTTTCGATATAGGCTTTCACCGCCAAAATTGTCTGGCCTTTTACCTGCGCTTCCATCCCCATCTCCTTTCAAACATAACTTCAAGCCTTATCGAGCGCCGCCGCAATAAATGCCGCAAACAGCGGATGCGGCTTGTCGGGCTTGGATTTAAACTCCGGGTGAAATTGACACCCAACAAACCAGGGCTGCTCTTTAAGTTCGACAACCTCTACCAAATTACCTTTAGGGTGCGTACCGGAAAATATCATCCCTTTCTTTTCTAACGCTTTACGGTATTCATTGTTAAACTCGTAACGGTGGCGGTGGCGTTCAGAGATCGACTCCGCGCCGTAAGCCTTGCAGGCGTGGCTACCTTTTTTCAATTTACACTCATAGGCACCAAGGCGCATGGTTGCGCCCATATCTTCAATCTTTTTCTGTTCCTCCAAAAGGCTGATCACGGGATATTTAGTCGCTTTATCGAATTCGGTAGAATTGGCTTTTTTCATATCACAGACATTGCGGGCAAATTCAATGACCGCCGTTTGCATCCCTAAACAAATACCGAAATATGGGATCTTATTCTCGCGCGCATACTGGATCGCCATGATCTTGCCCTCGATGCCGCGTGACCCAAAACCGCCGGGTACAAGAATACCTTTAACGCCGGCCAGGCACTTTTCCGCGCCATATTTTTCGATATCTTCGGAATCAATACGTTTAATAATAAGCTTGGCATTGTTGGCGATCGCACCGTGAGTCAAGGATTCATAAATCGATTTATAGGCATCCTGCAGAGTAATATATTTCCCCACCACGGCGATCGTCACTTCTTTAGCGGGATTTTTAAGGCGCTTTAACATCGACTCCCACTCGGCAATACCTTTGTCTTCGGCGTGCAAATTCAACGCCTTCATGATCAAGCGGTCTAAACCTTCTTTGCGGTACCATGTAGGCACTTCGTAAATGCTCTTTACATCCACTGCCGAGATCACTGCCTCTTCGTCGACATTACAAAAGAGGGCGATTTTTTCGCGGGACGAACGGTCTAACGGCTTTTCGGTGCGGCATAAAAGGATATCGGCCATGATACCGATCTCGCGTAATGTACCTACGCTATGCTGGGTCGGCTTAGTTTTTACTTCACCGGCAGATTTAATATACGGGACAAGGGTCAAATGAATATTAATCGCGTGGCCCACTCCCATCTCCTGGCGCAATTGGCGGATCGCTTCCAAAAACGGCAAGCTCTCGATATCGCCCACGGTGCCCCCGATCTCGACGATCACGACATCGACTTTTTTTCCGAAAGCCACGCGCTTAATGCTTTCTTTTATCTCGTCGGTGATATGGGGAATGATCTGGACGGTCTTACCTAAATATTCGCCTTTACGTTCTTTAGTGATCACCGAGTGGTATATTTTACCGGTCGTAATATTGTTTTCTTTGCCGAAAGTTCCGCTGGTAAAACGCTCATAGTGGCCAAGGTCAAGGTCAGTCTCGGCGCCGTCATCGGTGACATAAACCTCGCCGTGCTGAAACGGATTCATCGTACCGGGGTCGACATTAATATACGGATCGCACTTCATCAATGTGACCTTAAGGCCGCGCGACTCTAAAAGCTTACCAATCGACGCCGAAGCGATGCCTTTGCCTAAACTGGAAACAACACCTCCGGTCACAAAAATATATTTTGCCATGTTACTCCACAGTTACAGACTTTGCCAAATTACGCGGCTTATCGACATCGAAACCTTTTAAATCCGCCATGTAATAAGCAAAAAGCTGCAACGGTACAACGGTTAATAATGCCGAAAAAATTTCGTCGATTTTAGGAATATAAACCACCTCTTGCGAATAATTTTTTATCTTGTCGTTGCCTTCGGTAGCTACAACCACGACATTGCCTTTACGCGCCAATATCTCCTGCATATTGGAGATCATCTTTTCGTAAACCGAAGAATCGTTGGCAACACAGACTACCGCGCGGTACTCATCGATCAGAGCGATCGGCCCATGCTTCATTTCGCCGGCCGGGTAACCTTCTGCCGGAATATAAGAAAGCTCTTTTAATTTTAAAGCGCCTTCCAAAGCGGTCGGAAAATTGATATTGCGCCCTAGATACAAGAATGCACCAAAGTGCATATGTTTCTTTGCAATCTCGCGGATCTTCTCGGCATGTTTTAATATAGCCGCCTGCTTGGCAGGAACATGTTTTAATTCGTTTAAAGCTGCCGTAAATTCTTTACCTTTAAGCGTCTTGCGGGTGTGCGCTAGATAAAGGGCTAAAAGATATAAAACCGCGACCTGAGCGGTATAAGCTTTGGTTGAAGCGACGCTGATCTCAGGCCCCGCGCTGGTATAGATCACCGCGTCGGCCTCGCGGGTAAGCGATGAGCCGACGACATTGCAAATCGCGATGATTTTGGCACCCCGGCGCTTGGCCTCGCGCACCGCGGCGATCGTATCGGCGGTCTCGCCGGATTGGCTGACCGCCACGATTACGGTATTTTTATCGACAATGGGGTTGCGGTAACGAAACTCGCTGGCTAAATCGGTTGAAACCGGCACGCGCGCTAACTGCTCGATCGCATATTTACCCACCATCCCCGCATGATAAGCCGTACCGCAGGCAATAATCATGAACCCGGCGGCATTTTTTAAAAAGCGGCTCTCGGAAAAATCGGGAAAATCGATACGCTCGCCCTTTACATAACGCGAAAGGATACGCGCAATGATCTCCGGCTGTTCGTGGATCTCCTTGACCATAAAATGCTTAAACCCGCCGCGCTGGGCGCTCTCGACGGTAAAGTCAATCGTGTGAACCTTATATTTAACCGGCTTTAACTCATTATCGAACAACTCTACCTTTGAAGGAGTAATCACCGCAATCTGGTTATCATCCAGATATATTACCCTGCGGGTATGGGCAATGATCGCCGAAACGTCGCTGGCGATAAAATTCTCGCCCTTACCTAAGCCTATCACCAAAGGAGAGTCGCGCCGCGCCACCACGATCTTGCCAAACTCGCTTTTGTGCATGACCGCCAAAGCATAAGAACCATGGATAACCTTAAGTGTCTTTTTCAGCGCTTCTTCTAAATTACCTTTATAAAAACCCGACAAGATATGCGCCACGACTTCGGTGTCAGTCTCTGAGGTAAAAATAACTCCATCTTTTTTTAATTTTTCTTTTAATTCAGAATAATTTTCGATGATGCCGTTATGAACCAGAACCAGGCTGCTGTCGACATTATTATGGGGATGGGCATTGGCTTTAGAGGGGCAGCCGTGCGTGGCCCAGCGGGTATGGGCGATTGCCGTGGTGCCGCATATCTTTTTTTCGCAAAGCGCGTTTTCCAAATCCGCGATGCGGCCTTTACATTTAACTACCGAGATGCCGCAACTTTCCTGAACCGCAACGCCGGCAGAATCATAGCCGCGGTACTCGAGTTTTTTTAATGCCTCGACCGCCGTCAAAACCGCTTCTTTTTTACCGGTGTAACCAACTATTCCACACATAAAATTAATTTCAAATTGCACCCGTCATTACGAGGGAGCATGTTTGCGACCGTGGTAATCTCATATTTTT
>Ga0265316_10001247_pt1 | contig 27368 bp, 24 predicted proteins | sample 4522metaG_FD_202092 | JGI IMG/M metagenome (GOLD analysis project Ga0265316, IMG submission 202092) | Rhizosphere microbial communities from Carex aquatilis grown in University of Washington, Seatle, WA, United States - 4-5-22 metaG | ecosystem: Host-associated > Plants > Roots > Rhizosphere >... | reverse complement strand
CCCACCACCGCGAGATTGCGCGGTTCGGCGGATTGGCCAGCGTCATGCCGGAATACTCGGCCATCACTGGCCTGGCGTTCTTTGCATCATTGGGCCTGCCCGGCATGTGCGGCTTCATTTCGGAATTTATGGTGCTCACCGGGTCGTTCCCCACATTCATGCTGTTCACCGCGATTTCGGCCACCGGCGTGATCCTGACCGCGGCCTACTATCTGTGGGCGATTCATCGCGCCTTCCTCGGCAAGCTCAATCCACTTTACCAGGGCTATCCTGATCTGGTGTGGCGCGAACGTTTGGTGCTCTATCCCCTGGGCGCCATCGCCATCGTGCTGGGCTTCTATCCCTACGCCATTCTCGACGTCATCAACAAGACCCTGTTCGGCCTCATCGCGGGCATCCGGCCGCTGTAGTCGCAGGCGAGGGAACAGGAGCGGCGCATGATTCAAGAGAACCTAGCAAGCACTTCGTGGTTCTTGCCCGAGTTGGGCCTCACCGCGGGCATCATGCTGATGTTCCTGCTCGACCTGGCGTGGAAACAAAGTCCGCGCCGCGTGCTGTTTCTGACCGTGGGCACGCTGTTGGTTCTGGGCGTGGCCGGCGTTCTTCTGGCCATGCAATCCGCCACCCCGCGCGGCTTGTTCAACGGGATGATCGCCAGCGATCCCTTTGCCACGTTCTTCAAGTGGCTCTTCCTCGCAGCGGCGGCGCTCACCGTGCTCATCGCGGCGCGATCGACCGAGTTTGGCCGCAACCAGATCGGCGTGTTCTATCCCCTGCTGCTTTCCATCGTGCTCGGCATGTTCCTCATGGCCAGCGCGACCGACCTGTTGATGATGTATCTGGCGGTCGAGCTGGTCTCTTTGGTCAGCTATGCCCTGGCTGGGTACCGGCAAGGCGACCGCAAGGCAGCCGAAGCCGCGCTCAAGTACGTCATCTTCGGCGGCGTGGCGTCCGGAATCATGCTTTTCGGCATGAGCTACATCTACGGGCTGGCCGGAACCACCAGCCTGCTCAACCTGGGCACGACCCTCGACAGCGTCGCGCTCGGCGCCGCGGGAAGCAGCCAAACCGCCTTGCGCGTGGCCCTGGTGGTCGCGGTGGTCTTCGTGCTGTCGGGCATCGGCTACAAAATCGCCAGCGTGCCCTGGCACATGTGGTGCCCGGACGTGTACGAAGGCGCGCCTACCCCGTTCACCGCGTTCCTTTCGGTTGGGCCGAAAGCGGCGGGTTTCGCGCTGGCGATTCGCTTCTTCTGGTCGGCCCTGGCCGGCGCCCCGCTGGGCACGGACCAAGGCGCTGTGACCGACGGCCTTGCTGGCCTACCCTGGCCCGCCATCATCGGCGTTCTCGCCGCTGTCACCATGACCCTCGGCAATCTCACGGCCATCGTGCAGACCAATCTCAAGCGCCTGCTTGCGTATTCTTCGATTGCCCACGCCGGCTACGCCCTGATGGGACTGTGCGCGGCGTCGATCATCGGCGTGCAAAGCGTGATGATTTACCTGCTGGTGTACCTGGTGATGAACCTGGGCGCCTTCTTGGTGGTCATCGTGGTGGCGCAGGCCACGGGATCCGAGACCATCGGCGACTACAAGGGGCTTAGCCGACGGCACCCACTGTCCGCTATCGCGTTTGCCATCGTCCTGTTCTCTTTGACCGGCCTGCCGCCTTTTGCCGGATTCACCGGCAAGTGGTACCTCTTCGTGGCCGTGCTGCAGAACTACTCGCTGCCAGGAGGCGGCTGGTACGCGGCCCTGGCGGTGATCGGCGCGCTCAACTCGGCCGTGTCGCTCTACTACTACCTACGCATCGTGCGGGCGATGTTCCTGGAAGCCCCGGTCGGCGAGGTCACAGTGCGGCCGCACCTCGGCTACCAGATCATGCTCGGCGCATTCTCCGCGGCGCTGTTGCTGTTTGGCGTCTGGTGGAACCCGCTGGTGGATTGGACACAGCAGTCGCTCGTGTTTCTGCACGGGTAGCCCAATCAAGGCTCCATCAGGCGGAGACGTTTGAAGTAGTCGCGGTAGTACCCGCGGTCGCGCGCCAGCAACCTATCCGCTACACAGGTTGCGTGGGCCGCGATGAGAAAATCTGCGACCACCCGCGCTTCTGTCGAACGGCGCCGCTGCAGGTAGGTCTGGAACATCTCGCCCGCCAGGAGCGCACTCTCGCGCGTCGAAGCGACAAACTCCAAATTCCAATCCGAAAGGAATTCCCCGATCTGCGAGGCCTGCAAGGCCGGCCGGATCTCGGCCAGTACGCACTCGCACACAACCAAAGAGCCCTCGCTGGTGGCCCGCCGCAACGCACCTTCGGAACTGTCAGCAAATCTGGCGTCGTTGACGATTACGTCCAGCAGCACGCTGCTGTCAACGGCGGTGCGCACCGGCCCCCCTTACACATGCGAGATATTCGTCTACGGTCGCCTTTCCTGGCAGGCAGCCCGCCCCGCGCCACTTGTGAAAGGCATCCGCCGGCATCGCCTTCGTGCCCACCAGCTGCCCGTTCTCTGCCCGAAACTCGATGAGTGTTCCCGGACGAAGACCGAGCCGCTCCCTCACCACCTTAGGGATCGTGACCTGGCCTTTCTCGGAGACAGCCGATTTCATACCCCAAGGGTAGTCATTCCTACCGGGATCGTCAACCGCTGCCAGGCCCATGTACTCCACCACCATGGACACCGTGATGTCTATCCAGTAGCATCAAGATGTGCGAACGACACTGACGCTTGATGATGACATTGCTGCCAAGCTGAAAGCCGAGTCGCGCAAGACCGGCCGGCCGTTCCGGGACACCGTGAATGAGTGTCTGAGGGTCGGTCTCACCATGCGGAAGCAGGCCGACACGGCACGGCCGTTCCATGTCAAGACGCGCGACATGGGGCTGCGCCCAGGGATCAACATCGACAAGGTGAGTGCCCTGCTTGACGAGCTGGAAGGGCACCAGCACAAGTGAACCTTCCAGACGCCAACATCCTGCTTTACGCCTATGACCGTTCTTCACCCCACTGCGCCAACGCGCGGCGCTGGCTGGAAGAGGCGCTATCCGGGTCTACCCCGGTCGCATTCTGTTGGCCGACCATTCTTGCCTTCATCCGCATCGCGACAAATGCGAAGGCCATGGCCAGACCGCTAGCGGTGAACGACGCACGCCAGATTGTGGAGTCGTGGCTTGAGCAGCCCCTCTCCACGATCGTGTTGCCGACCGATCGGCACTGGGCTCTTCTCTCCAATCTGCTGACGTCTGGTCAGGCCAGTGGGCCGCTCGTCTCGGACGCCCACCTCGCCTCCCTAGCCATTGAGCATGGTGCCACTCTTGTCACAAATGACCGCGACTTTGCGAGGTTCCCGGGCCTGGACGTCGAGTATCCTTTGATGGGTGCCTGATCTGGCGTTCTGGCGCTAGACATGGGGCACCGACGTCGAGGCGCCCACGAAGTCAGGTGCCTCCGGACCCCGTGATGTCTGCAAAGTCAGGTGTGCAGCAGGTACGGTTGGACGTCCTTCACAGGGACACCGCGATCGCCGCCCATCCAACACACCCACCGGGTGGAGCGAGGCTCGCACCTCAAGAAGTTTCGCTAATCGACCGATCGGTGGTCAGCAGGTGGCATGGGCAGAAAAAGCGCAGCACGGCGCCGGCCGATCGCGGTGGCGGAACGTCCCGATCTGAGGGCGGCCAAGCTGTGCCAGGAAGCAAAAATGGCCATCGCCAAGGGCGATTTGGCCGCTGCGGAGAGGGCCTACGTCGCCGCCATCGCATTGGGCACGCAGGATGCCTTTGCCTTCAACAACCTGGCGACGATCTATGACAAGACGGGCACCAAGGCCAGCGAGGGCTTTGAGCTACTGAGCAAGGCCTTTGAACTGGCACCAGAAAGCCCTGTAGTCCGAGCCAATTTTCTGACTTCGTTGCTAAGACGGGCTACGGCGTGCGAGGAGGCTGGAAATTCTCGCGAAGCCGTGTCCCTCCTTCTGCGTCGGGCGGCCCTGGACCCTGAGTCGGCCGCCGCGCATCGGGCAGTTGGATCTTGCTATGCCAAGTTCGGCGCGTGCGACGTGGCCCTTGGACATTTCGCCCGCGCCATCGCGCTCGACCCGCAGAATGCGTCCTACTACAACGACCTGGGGCTGGCCTATTTCGAGCTGCGACACTTGGCCGAGGCCCAGAGTGCCTTCCAACGCGTGCTTGAGCTGGACCCCCGCTCCGTCGTCGCCTTCACCCATTTGGGTGTTCTGGCCAATCTTGCCGGAGTCATGAACGTGGCCGTCAACATGACCCGACGAGCCCTTGATATAGACCCCAACTGTGTTGAGGCCCACAACAACCTGGCGTTGTATCTGCGGACGCAAGGTGAGGCGGCGGAAAGCAGGCTGCACTATCAGCAAGCCATGCGCCTGAAGCCCGAGTGGTCGCACATGTTTTCCGGGTATTTGTTTTCGCTGAACGACGATGCGGCAGCGGATCCCGCTTGGGTCGCGGCTGAGCATCGGCGCTTCGACCAAATCGTCAAGCGGAGCGGCCGCGTGCTGGCACCGCGGTCGCCCGATCCCGAGAGAAAACTGCGGATTGGCTATATTTCGCCGGATTTTCGCACCCATTCGGTCGCCTATTTCATTGCGCCGGTGCTGGAAGCTCATGACAGGGACGCGGTTGAGATCACCTGCTACGCCACGGGTGCTCGCGAAGACGAGTTAACCGAGCGCATCCGCAAGGCCGCGGAGCGCTGGCGCAAGGTGTTCCGCACAAGTGACAGTGAGCTTGCCACTCTTATTGAGAACGATGAGATTGACGTTCTCATAGAGCTATCGGGCCATACCGCCGACAACCGTCTGGCCATGCTGGCTGATCGCGTGGCTCCTGTGCAGGTTACCTACCTCGGCTATCCCAACACTACGGGATTGGCGAGCATGGACCTCAGAATCACAGACGCTGTGGTCGACCCTCCCGGAGTCACCGACGGATGGCACACAGAAAGGCTCGTGAGAATCGACGGGGGGTTTCTGGCCTATTCGCCGCCGTCCTTTGCCAGCCAGCTGCCCGTCGGGCCTCTGCCAGCGGGCCAGGATGGTCAATTCACTCTAGGCAGTTTCAACAATCTGGCAAAGATCAACGATTTGGTGCTGGAAACCTGGGCGTCAATTCTTGCCCAGTTTCCCAACAGCAGGATTCTCTTCAAAGACCGGGGTCTGGGCGATGACAGAGTCAAGCAGCGCCTGCTCAAGGCCTTTGCGGCTTACGGAGGCGTTGGCGAGGATCGGGTTACCCTGAAGTGGCGCGAGGCATCGCCTCTTGGTCATTTGCAGACCTACAATGAGGTCGACATGGCGCTCGATCCGTTTCCCTACAACGGGACGACCACCACCTGCGAAGCGTTGTGGATGGGGGTGCCGGTTCTGACCCTGGCGGGAGATCGCCACGCGGGCAGAGTGGGGACGAGCCTCCTCAGTCGCGTTGGTTTGCCCGAATTCGTTGCCAAAGACCGGTCGGAATACATCGCGAAAGCACTGGCGCTGGGTGGCGATCGGGCAGGCTTGGCAAAGCTGCGGTCCGGTTTGAGAGAGAGACTCATGGCATCGCCCGTGATGGATGGCCGGCGTTTGGCGCGCGGACTGGAGGCAGCCTACCGTGAGGCCTGGCGGGAGTATTGTTTCGGTCGCGGTGTCGCGCCACCGGGCTGACCGCGTCCGCGCCAGATTTCTGACGTCCACGGAAGTTCAGGGCCGAATTCCCGGGTTTTCAGCCCTTTGGCTCGCGCCTTGCTAGCTGTTTGGCCATGTACAGGCGCATAGCAGGCCGTCGGATTTATGGCGTCAGGATTCCGTGTGGAAGAACCAGACTGCGCGGATCTCTTCACGGCATGCCGTCATCGAGTCCATAGCCATGCGTCTGCTATTTTCCACCGCCAGCGCCGCCACCTACATGCAGCCCCCGCAATTGGGCGAAGAACAGGTCAACTGTGGCCCGGATTGGCAGGACGTGCGGGCGCCTGACGGACGCTGGCTTTCTTTCAAGACACCGATTGGGGAATACGATCTGGCGGCAATAGCGGCCAAGCTGCCACCCGAACAGAAACCCGATGTGGTCGTCTGCCTCGTCGATGCCGGCTGGCGAAATGTCCCACACAATCTCTCTGAGTTTTCGTGTCCGCGCGTGCTGCTGGTCGCCGACACTCATCACTTGAATTCGCCGCTGCTGGGGATGTTGCGCTACACGGCTGGCGAGCCGTTCGACCGTGTTGTTCTGCTTTACGACCGCCACCACGCCGCGTTCTTTCAGGCCGCGGGATTTCGCAACATTCACTGGTTTCCCGGGCTCACCTTTCCCCACGGAGACAATGCCGTTCAGGCGGCCCGTTGCGCAGGCACCCGCGCGCAGAGTGTCGCATTTGTCGGGCAAGTCGGAGCCCTGCACCCACGGCGGCGCCGGATGCTCACCGCCCTGATGGAGGCCGGTGTTCCCATCCAGCAAAGGCAGCTCTCTCAGGCAGAGGCGCTTCGCTGCTACGGGGCAGCTCTGGTCGGGTTCAACGCCAGCTTGAATGGCGATCTCAACCTGCGCACGTTTGAAATTCTTTCGGTCGGTGCGGCCTTGCTCACCGACCGACTCTCGCCTGCATCGGGGCTCTCCCATCTGCTGGCCGACGGCCGCGATATACTGACCTACGGCAGTGCCGCAGAACTAGCGGAACGCGCCAAGCACGCGCTCGCCCATCCTACTGAAACCGCGGCCATCGGTGCGGCCGGTGCGCGCTGGTTCGATGAGCATCTCAGTGAAAGTCGCCGGCGCGCGGAGTTCCAGGCCCTGGCCATCGACGGCACGCCGGTGCCTGATTTCGACTTCTCCACCACCGAAAAGACCCGCGTCTTCTTCGGTGGCAACACCAAGCAGTTGGTGCAGAGCCTGCTGGTCTACGAGGCGGTGCAAGACCTGCATCGCGACTCGGAAACGGTGCGGATCACCCTGGCCGACCCAGCGTCGCCTGATGTGGCAGAGATATTCGCCACTCTTCCAAGGATCGACCTGCTTCGAGGCGCGGACACCCCTGCGGAAATGGTGATTCTGGGACGGGCACAGGCAATGGCTGGCGCCAGCGTGAGCGCGCCCCTCATCTGGTGTTGGGATGCGCAGAAATCCGACTTTGACCAGTTGGCGGGGGCTTTCAATCCATTTGGGTATTGTCTGGTAAGCCCCGACGTTGCTGCCTTTCGCGCCGACAAGCCGTCAAAAGCAGAAGCTCCAACGACTGCAACCCGGCTTGCTGAAGCGAGGCGACTTTTTGAGCAGGGCGCTGGCTCCGCGGCGTTTGCCTTGGCTCAACAGGCGCTGAAGGACGACAATCAATCGATCGACGCGTGGGCCTTCTTGGCAGAGTTGCTGATCGCCAACGACGCCGCCAGCGCTGCCCAAGGGCTCTTGCGGCAGGCTCTGCAGCGGTGGCCGGGTGACCTGAGGCTTCAGGTCTTCCTGGCAGACGCCTGCTGCACGCTGGGGGAAATGGCAGAAGCCGAGACGTTGGTCGCCTCGCTGCTTGAACGGGAGCGGGCAACCTCAGGGGCGTGGCTGGTTCTGGCGCGGGTTCGCCTGGCCCAAGGCAAGCTCAGCGAGGCGGACGCAGCGCTCGCCGAAGCGGCAGGTCTGAATCCGACCGCCCCCACCGAGGCTCGGACTTTGGGCGATCTGCTCAAACGACGGGGACGACTCTTCGAGGCGCTGCACTGGCACCACCGCGCGGTGGGCGGCGATGGGAATGTTTCCCTTCCTGCGACGAACCAACGTCGCCGGGTTGTGTTCGTCGTTCAACATGGCCCGGCCTGGCCGAGCACCGCCTCGGTCTGGCAAGCCTTTGCCGCTGACTCGCAATGGGAAACGACGGTCGTCGCGCTTCCCTACCGCCATCCCTACTACCCGCGGGCAGAGGACCAGAATGCCATTTTTGGGTTTCTGCATGACGCGGGGGTTCCCTACGTTTCGTGGGACCAATTTCCGCTGGTCGCTGGCTGTGCTGACCTCATCTTCCTGCAAAATCCCTATGACGTGACACGGCCCCCAGGGTGGCGCACAACGGAGTTGATGCGCTTGGTGCCGCGGATAGCGTATATCCCCTACGCGCTGGAAATTGGCGGCGGTCAAGAATATGCCTCAATGCAGGCAAACCTGGCGACGCAACAGCTCGCCTGGGCGGTGTTCGCCCGCAGCAACCGGCATCGCATTGCTTTCGAGAAGGATTGCGTGACCGGCGCGGCCCATGTCCACGTCACCGGCCATCCGAAGATGGATGCGCTTTCTCAATTGCCGACCTTGCATGATGCCGAAATCGAGCGGTTTGTCGCCGACCGCAAAATGGTCTTCTGGAACCCCCAATTCGATGTTCGGCCGGACGGCTCGGTTTTTGGCAAGGGCTTCTCGACCTTTCTTCGCTGGCAGCAATACTTGCCTGACGAATTTGCGCGGCGCCGAGGCCTGGCGTTGGTCATCCGACCGCATCCGCTGTTCTTTGCCACGCTGGAGCAGCGCAAGATTCTCACCCCGGAACAGACTCGCGAATTCCTCGCTCGCTGTTCAGCCGCTGGCGCGCTTATCGACCAACGACCGTCCTATCTGCCGGTGTTCGCCGCCTCCACCGCGATGATCTCCGACGCCTCCTCTTTCTTGTTTGAATATGCCGGCACCGGACGACCGCTATTGTACCTGCGCAATCCCGCCGGCCCGGGTCTGAACAGCGACGGCGAATTTGTGACCAAGTACTGCTACACCGCACAGACCGAGGAAGAAATTCGGCAATTCCTCGACCTGGTTGAAGCCGGACAGGACCCCTCCGCCGCCACCCGGCGAGCAGCCTACAAGGAGTTAATGTATGTGCCACCCGAGGGTGCCGGTCGTACAATCAAGCGAGCCATCGAGTCACGTCTTGCGGCGGAGATGGCCAGCGAGTTGCAACCGGCGTATCGGGAAGGCCACGCGACTGAGCTGTGGACCGTGAACAAGAACTCTTAGCAGAATTGCCGCGACACCCATCTTGCGATCCAAAGTACTATGTTCGCGCCGCTGACGCTTCGCCAAGGAGCGTCCGAAGGAACATCAAACCGGGAGAATCGAGAGTGTAGCGTGACCCGAGGACCGCGACCCTCCGTGATGGGGCGTCAGAGATTCGGACGTGCTCCCAGTCCTTCTTCACAGTCGCCCAGACTGTGAGCCGCCAGTAGAAATCCAGAGTCGCCATTGGCGCAACCCCGACAACGCCTACGATTCCCTGCCCCTGCTCCCAGCGATAGACGTCATTGGTCGGATACGGGGTCTGGCGCGGCATTGGTATATCACACCGGCAAGGGACGAAAGGAATAGAAGCGCAGCCTCGTTTCAGGGAACTTGTTCAAGGGACAGCCTTCAGGAAAGACCTGACAATCATCCGTCAGGAGAAATCCTGATTCCTTCATCAGGTCAACGTATTCTCCTGCCGTCCGATAAACCGCCGAGTATCTTTCTTTCAAGAGCACAGACAACTGGTCGATGATTTGATGCCTCGCGGGCAGGATGCTGGTCCCATCGCGGAGAAACAACATTCCTTCCGCCTTCACCAACTGCCGCAAATTTCCCAGCAGTCTTCTTACCTGGGCATCCGTCAGGTAGAGGAAGAGGCCGGAAATGAATACGACATCAAATGCTTCGCTGCTCCTGTAGTCCTCCGCCGGGCACACGACGTATTCGACATTCCCCAGCTGGCGGCGCGCAGCCTCCTCCTTCCCGATCTCCGCCAGTGCGGACGCGTACTCAACCGCTACTACGCGACGTACTGCCGGCGCAAACCGAAATGTCCATTGCCCCACACCGGCTCCAAGGTCGAGGACGTTTGTCTCAGACGTCAATCGTAGCCGGGGCAGGATGCACTCCTGCTCAAGCTTTGTCTTGAGCGCGAGGAGAGTGGGATCCTCCTCGAAGTTCCCTATGCTCTCGAAGGACACGCGCCCCAGTTTCGCTCCGCGCGCCTCCCAGAACGCTTTGACCTTCATCGGATCAAGGCTGGTTGTTTCCTCGTGCTCCATGCTCACCCTCCTTGCACCGGGGAAAGATAGTGAAATGCCCCGTCCTTGGAGGCGCCGAGCGGGAGACTCTGGCCTGGTAGGGGTAGAATCCGAGTGTTTATGAGAAAGTCGTGATTGAAATTGGTGAGTTCGTTCACGTCCGCTCCTGGAATCGGCAGGACGCGCACTCCAAGCGGCTTCTGAAGCACGGTGGAAATCGCCGCAGTATCCAGGATCAACGAGGCGAGTTCCTCACGCATGGTGTTGCCGGCAACAGGGACCATGTCGATCCCGCATCCGCAGACAGTTGACCATTGCAGCAGCTTGTCCACGCTGAGCAGGTGTGCGTTGTTCGCATCGGCCAGCCCTGTGTCTTCCAGCGGCGCAAACATGACGCCGTTGAAGCCTGTCGCGCGAACCTTGGTCCTGCGCAATACCGTCTTGAGAATGTTCGTGAAAAACGAGGTCACGGCCAATGTGCCCGCATGGCCCGGAGAGTCCAGTCCCATCAGCGCGAACAGTACCGCAATACTCCGACGACGGCCTGGATAGGGCGCCAGGGACATATCAAGCCCACGGTATTCGAGCCCGCTGCATGCCTCGATCTCTTGACCCAGTCGATCAACAGTACCCACGATATCGCTGAGAGCCTCGCAGACCGCTTCGCGTTTCGCGTCGATGTCAGCCCCCGCCGGCAGGCCCTCCAGACTGGCCAAGACTTCATCGAGCGCTTCGACGGCCAGCGAGAATGCCGGCTCGCCTTGGTGATACGAAAAGGGAAAGAACGGTGTATTGGGCGCGATGTTGCATCCGGCGCCGACTCGAAAGTTGTCGAAGCCATTGGGTGAGAGTCGCGAGACGTCAAGGATCGCTTGTGCAACTTCCGAGAGGGCCTCATGGTAGATCATCCCGCGCTCTGCCACTACGAAGTGCAGGAAGGTTCTTGGGAAGCGGCGAACGATTTCGACAGCTGCGAGTCTCATCTCTTCCGCCCGCGCGCGCGAGCTCATCACGAAAGGCAAGCACGTCCATCGGACGCCAGCCAGTTCGGCGGCACGCGTGAGTGTCGCCATTTGATTGCAAAGACTGAAGCGCGTCACATGGTCGTCCGCGCGGACCAAAGGAAGCGTGAAACGGCGGGTTTGAATGGCAATGTGTGCGGAATCAAAGACTTGCTGGGCTTTGTCGTAGAAACCGGAAAGACGAGCCGCGAGCACGTCGGCGCTGTCTCCATTGGGATCCAGCCCTACTGTGACAGCGCGGATGCGTATCCTACGCATTAGCACCACTTCGCTGATGGGCCTGCAGGACGCGGAGATAGTCCGCTGGCGTGTTGATTTCATAGAAGGCTCTTTGTCCTAAATCGAATGAGCACACCTCCACTCCGGACGCCGCTATGGGGAGATTCTGTCCTACGAAGAGATTTCCGTGTTTAAGACAATTGCGTTTCCACTGCTGTAGCAGCCGCCGGTCAGAAACCTTGAAGATTCCGATGGCCTCTGGGTCGCTGGCGAGCCTCAGCGGCCCCACGTACAGCTCACGGACACAACCATTCTCCTGCGCGCAATTGATGGACGTCAGAACCCTATTCTCGCGAAGTTCCGTAAGCACAATATTCCCACCGGCGCGGTCCATGTCCGTGATCAGCGCTGGGTCAAACACCAGGTCGCTGGAGAGGACATAGGCTGGCTCGTCAGTGAGGGCTATGCCAAGGGAGTAACTGTTGTTGGTGGTTGCCCAGTCGGGGTTGTACACATACTCCAGGTTGGGAAACGCCTCCATGACCGCGACAGCTCGATAGCCCACCACAACGGTGATCTTGTGACCCGCAAAGGCGCGAACAGCACGTTCCAGCAGAGGGCTCCCATCATCAGGCGCTCTCACGAGGCACTTGACCATTCCGTCGAGAAGAAAGCCTTGGCCGGCAGCGAGAATGATGACGCGCATGATTATTGGTCTCGATATCGCTCGGTTAGTAGGGTGGGTAGAGGCTCTTGCCAATCAGTGCAGCGGTGGAGAGTTCGCGCAACGGCAATTCGAGCACGGGCAACTCACCGCAGGGGAAGCGATGCTTGGCCGTCTTGTAGGGATAGATCTGCCCACTCAGAGCGCGGCTCCTAATCTCTTGGCAACTGACTTGATAGGAGCGAGGTCGAAGACTCCATACTTGGACGTCTTCGTAATCGAAAACCAGCGCTGGAATTGCCAGCAGGGATAGGGCGCGGGCGACCTCCATCCGATGTTGCCCGTCCATGACAAGGTGATAGTCTCGGTCCACCACGACTGGTTTCGTCCACTTACCTTCGCTCTGGATCTTTTTTGCTAGCCATGCGACTCGTCGAGGGCTGAAGCCTTCAATGTGCCGCAGCGTGGCGACGTCGATGAATTGCAGCACTGGGCAGGTGATGTTAGGGGACATGAAGGTCTCCCCTGGGAGTGGCAAACAGCGTCTGACAGTGCTCGTACTCTTCGGGGGTGTTAAAGGTGCCAGTGCAACAATGTGACAGATCGATTGCAACGGCCGGTAGTGCAGCGAGGTTTTCGCACCAAGGAATCATGTAGTACTGTGCCAGGGTTTGCGCGGCAGCCGCTCGCAGGACGGGCAGGAATCGCGGCATCTCGCGTGGGCCAACATACACAACGCCAAGAAGCTTGCGATAGTCGAAGTAACGTGGTTCGTTGGCAGCGAGGTATCGCAAGTCGGTCACACGCCCGGCCTCGTCTGTCTGAAGACATCCGCCCAAGCGGTGGGGCGCGAAAGATCCATTTGTGAACCAGACCGAGTCTGGACCTGTGGCTGCGTGGGCGAGGGCGCCGACCGCCCGGTCGTCGAGCGCGACGTCCCCTTCTACAACCAACGCCGGGCTATCAAGGTCGCGAAGGCCACAAAGTAGGGACCCAATATTTGTGTCGGTTGCAAAGTTGTGGTTGAGAACGGTGCGAACGGAAAATGGTAGGGCCGTCAGGGCCTCTTGGATGATCTCGTGTTGGAAACCCAAAACCACGGTCACATCACGAAACCGCGCGTCGTGAAGTTGGCGAAGCGTCCGAAGGAGAAGCGGCTCTCCTGCGATGGGCATAAGAGGCTTGAGCCGACCGTCTGAAGCGGCTCGCAGCCTAGCACCCTGTCCGGCGGCCAGTACGATTGCTCGAGAGAGTGTCATGATGGTCATGGGGTCAGGCAGCTCGAATGATCCTGGCTATCGACCGAACGTGGGGAGAGCTTGAGGCGCCGTTTCTCGCAACCCCGCGACACGCAAGTGGAATTTCGGATCCACGTCTTTTGACCTTGAGTCGCTCCCAGATTTGCTCCCGCCCGCGTTCTTTCAGGCCGAACCGGACGGTTTTGGAGATTCCTCATAGCAAAACGCCGGCCGCATTGCTGCGGTCGGCGTTTGGTAGGTCTTGCTAGGGGTCTAGGCTAGAAGACGCAGTTGGTGCCGTTCTCTCCGATGGTGTTGCTGGTCAGCCAGATGTTTCCATCCGGGCTGGCGCCGCAGTTCACCTGGTCTCCCCATCCTTCGGTCGAGTCGATGGTGTTGAGCCCAAGGTTGCCGTTCAGCGTGTTGGTTCCGGGACCACCAGAGACGTAGTCGGTGTCGGTCTGGGTGGAGGTGAGGGCGGGGCTATCGGGACCGCCGTTGATGACGTCGTTGCCGCCTTCGCCGTAGAGATAGTCGTTGCCAAGGCCACCCTTGATGGTGTCGGCGCCTTCCCCACCCCAGATGGTGTTGTCAAGGGCGTCGCCGGTCAGGAAGTCAGCGCCAGCGCCACCCCTGATATTGCGCACGCTGGTGACCGCCGCGGTGCCCGTGCCGGTCACGACGATGACATCACACTCGTGGGAAGCAATGTCACCCACATACACGGGAGTCGATGCCGTGCAACTCGTAAGTGCGGTCAGGTCCACGTTGACCGGGGCTGTGCGGTCGCTGTAGTCGAGCGTGTTGAGGCCAATGGTTCCGCTCGGGGCCGTCGACGACGTGCACACCGTGTTGCTTGGAACGAACGGAAGGATCGGAGCTGCAGTCGAGGCGGCGGTGATGCAGTTCACTCCGCCACCGTCGATGTGGTCGTTGCCGAGTCCGCCCTGGACGATGTCGTCGCCGTCACCGCCGAAGAGGTAGTCGTCGCCCGCGTTGCCCTTGAGTGTGTCATTGCCCTTGCCGCCGTAGAGGTAGTCAGCCGACGCCCCGCCGATGAGGGTGTCGTCGCCATCCATGCCCATGAGCACGTGTACAACGCTGCCTGCGCCCGAGGCGTCGATGAGATCGCCCTTGTTGCTGCCGAGGATGTTCTCCACGTCGTTCTGGATGCTGTCTTGCTCGTTGCCGGCCACATCGCCGTCATCGTAAGCGATCGCTGCGGCGCCGGAGGCCATACCGCTTACCGTGAAGGCACCGACCTTGGCGATGGTCTGATTGCAGGTCGTCCCACCACTGTCGCAGGTCAGAGTAATTGTGGAGGAGGTCGGCACGGTCGGGGTGATTCCCAGGGACGAGTGCGCCGCAACGAGTGCGGAGTAGACCGCGGCGGCCACGTTGGCTGCGCTGCCCATCAGGCGAACGTCGATGATGATCGAGCCGTCAGCCGGGTCGACCCAAGAGCCGCCACCCGTCATACCGACGATGGTGAGGCCATGGCCCTCGGTGGCGTGACTGGTGTGGTCAGCAATGGCCACGCCTTCTTTGTTGTCCGTGTTGGCTAGCTGGATGACAGTACCGCTTGTGTCGACAGCAGCGGTCATGTTTAGCGTTGTGGCGTCGATTGCGGATTGGATCGCAGCTTGGGTCGCCGTGGCCACTCCCGCTGCATCAAGCGGCGTGCCGCCGCCACTCAAATCGATCCAGGCCCCGCTTCGGGCCTGAGTGCCAGTGCCGCTCACGTTGTACTCGACGATCAGGGTATTGCCTGCGCCGTCGGTCAGCGTGAAGTAGTCGTTGTCCGAAAGAAGGGCCGCGCCGACGCAGGTGATGCTGCCCGTTGCTTTCGCCGGGCCTGCGGTCTTGCGGAACACGAGCTTCGTGCTCACAACGCTGGCGCCGCCGTCCGCGCCGCCGTCCGTTGCTCCGGCGTCGGTAGTGGGGGTCGGGGTTCCGTCGCTGATCGTGATCGAGTCGAGGTCGTGGATAGCCGATGGCGCAACCAGGGCTATCGATCCAGTCGCCTTGACGGGCTTGGTGGCGCCCACCGTGACGCGAATGGCGCTGGTCCGGAGGCTGTAGTCGACGGTATCAGTGCCGGCGCCGCCATAGATGGTGTCCGAGCCCAGGGTGGCCAACTGTGGGAACAGGTCGTTGCCCGCGCCGCCGCTCAGGATGTTGTGAACGCCCGGAACCGAGGTCGCGCCGCTGGTGATCGTGTCGTTGTCATCTCCACCATAGGCGGTGAAGCTGATGGCGCCGTCCAGGGGCAGCACCGTACCGACGGTTACGGTACCCTGGGTGCCGGTGCCGAGGGCCGCGCCGCCTTGGGCGGTGATGACGTCGGCGCCTGGACCCGTGCTCACGACGATGTTTTCCACGCCCTTTATGCTCATGTCAGCCATGTTGCGCGCGGTTGTCGTGTTGATGAGGAAGTTGGCAAATGTAGTGCCGGTGGGATAGGTCCCGGTGCTTCCAAATGTGTAGATTTCCGGTGTCGAAGTTCCACGGATCTTGACCGTGTCGCCAGTGCCGGCGCCGAGGTCGATCGAGATCATGGGGCCAGAGGCCGGCACTGGGCTCGTCCCGGTCACCGCCGCGGTCGCCTGGCCGAAGACGCCCGAGTAGAAGTCGATGATGACCTTTTGGTCGTCGACGGCAGCCAGATCATGACTGACGATGTTGATCTTCTTAGTGGCGACGACGGCGCACTCGTTGCCACCTATCCTGGCATTGGCCACCAGCATGCTGTCCGACGTGCGCTTGTAGACGAGGGCGGTTTCGCCCGAGGCCATTGTGAGCGTCATCGCGCCGGTTGTTCCATCAATGGCACAGTCGGCGGCGAGAAGATCGAAATGGGTCTCGTCGAACCCTTCAAAACCCGCGGCTGAGGAGTTGAAATCGACTCCGCCGGCGCTCTGCTTTTGCTCGCCGCAGCCGATGGCTCCTCCTACTAGCAATGACAATCCAAGACTTGTGAACCTTCTCTTCTCGAACATGACGTACCTCCTTGGGGACTTGAGACGGAAGAGTCCAGGGCGAAACATCGTGTCGCTCTGGCACGACGGGGACTTCCGTCTCGTCCCCCGCCGCGTTGTGCCTTAGAAACTCGGGCTCAGTACGCTCTTCGACCCGGTCTGCAATTCAGTTAAGGCGGACGATTCGATTTAAAGATCGAATTTTTAGTGCCGATGAATTGCCTGAAATGTGTTCCTTTAAGCAGTTCGCACGCACATTTACTTTCATTCTCCTCGCCGCCGCCTGCTCATCGAAGCAAGCGCAAGAAGATGGAGATGGATCAATCGACACCGGTGACACCCGCCGCGCCTTTGACACCCGCTTGCCCGACGCCAAAGAGGCTCCGACCGAGCGGGCGCTCGGCCTCGATGCCGTCGACTCGTCGGGCAGTCGCGATGCCGGGAGCGATTCCGTCGACGCACGCGATGCACGAGACGCAGCGGATTTGCGTGGGCCAGACGCCGTAGAAGAGGGCAATCGCGTGGTGGATGCACCCGATGCAGCCGACGGACGAGACTCGGCTGATTCGCGAGACGGAAGGCTAGACGGCACCTTCGACGCTCCTACCGACACCTTCCTCGACGGTTCCTCAGACATGGCCAAGGACGCGCCCAAGGACACGTCCAAGGACTTGCCCAAGGAGGTCGCCAAGATGGACCGGCCTGCTCCGGTGGGACCGCATGGCTGCAACTCGCCGATCGTGATACCGGCCGACTCGCCCGCACATGTCGACCTTGCACTGACAACCAAAGGGGCGGACCACTGGTCCGACCTGTCCTGTGGCGACGGGGGACCTCAGGTGGTGGTGGCGGTAACCGTCACCCAGCACGAGTTCATCTACGCCGATACCTTTGGCGGGACATGGAACACCATGCTCGCCCTGAGCACCACCTGCCCGATGGGAGCGGGTTCAGTCAGTCGAGTTGCCGGAATGATTGCCTGCAGTGACGACGCATGCAACACGATCCAATCGCAGGTAGTCGGCGAGCTCTCTGGGGGCACTTACTACATCATCGTGGGTGGCGCCAACGGTGAGTCTGGCGACGTGACCTTGCACGTCCAGCGCGCGCAGGCAGGAAATGGTCCGCTGGCGATGCTTCCGGCTGGAATGGGCTCCGTCACCGGGGCCACGATCGACGATGTGGGGGCGGTTGATCTGTGTGAGGGTCCGGCGAACGACAACAGCTATTGGTGGCTGACTTGTCCTGATGATGCCGGTGGGGATTTCGTGGCGTCGACCTGCGATGGGACTGCCTTTGACTCGATACTGGGTCTGCAGATCCCGCGGACCGAACTGGTTTCATGCAACGACGACTGGGAACCCTGTGGGTCACGGTCGCAGGTCAGCAGCACAATTTCACCCGGCGCCGGCCTGAATGTGCTTTCGATCGACGGGGCCACCCCGCGTTCCTTCGGCGCCTATCAGATCACCTACACCCGCCCCTAGCATGACCGTCTCGCGATTCGAGGAGGAGCACTTTCATCTCCCTCTCCCTCTGGGAGAGGGCCGGGGTGAGGGTGAGGTGCTTTTCAGGCCGGACGTTGAAACGACGACAATCGTGTGCGCCAAGATCTGTGGCACGAATCACGCCCTATGCAGCACCCTCACCCCAACCCTCTCCCGAAGGGAGAGGGTGAACTCAAGCTCCTATGCACTTATTGCGCGACCGTCGCTTTGCGTAGCCATGGTGGATCCAGACTGCGAAGAGAGCTGCAAATCAGCCCGATTTCAGATGCCCTATTCCTCGAATCACGACCGGCCATCTAGGAGAGTTTTCTCGCTGGGCTGGCCGTGCCAATGAGTCCGCCTTCATGGTGTCATGGCGTGAAATCAGTCTGACGCAAGGCTTGTTGGCTGTGCTGGTCGTGACTGGCCCAGCCTGTGAACTGCTGTCACAAAACCCAAGCTCTGTTGGTTTTCGCGGGGACGCAACGCTGTCGTCGCCCCAGCCAGACGCCAGCCGAGAGGGTGGAATTCTCTCAGAAGCAGGGATGGACGCTGGCACCTGGATCGACTCCGGCGATGCGATGGATGCCAGCGCGGACGCGGAAACCAGCTCCTGTGACGCAGAGGCCGACCTACCCGTCGATGCCGTCACCGATGCGGACGCTGATGAGTCCCCTCAACAAGACTCCGGCGCAGGCGCTGATGGCCCCGACAGCGCCATGAAGATGGACGCACCTGCCGACACGGATTGGCAGGACGCCCGTCACTCAATCACAGAGGGTGACGCCGGCCCAGATTCGGGCACGGACACTCAATCCGACGCCCGCGCCCTGGTGGCTTCCGACTCAGGCTCGGATGTCGGCCCGAAGTTCGACGCCCCGCTACCGACTGACGCCAGCGCGCCCTCAGACGGCGCCACGCTGACGGCGACGGCCACTCCAACCGCTACCGCGACCGCTTCGCACACGGCCAATGCCACCCCATCCGCCACTGCCACCAACACACCCACGGGAACCGGCACCGCCTCACAAACAGTGACCGCCACGCCAACCACTACCGGAACCAACACCCTCACGGGAACCAGCACCGCTTCGCGTACCGCCACTGCCATCCCATCTGGCACGGGCACCGGCACCGGCTCGCGCACGGCCACCGCCACCCCAACGGCCACGGGCACCGGCACCCCCTCTTTGACGGCCACGCAAACCGCCACCAGCACCCCGAGCAGCACGGGTACGGCCTCAAACACGGCCACCCAGAGTTCCACGAGCACCCCGAGCAACACAGGCACGGGCACGGGCACGCGCACGTCCACGCAAACCACCACGCCGAGCGGAACGGGCACGAGCACCGGCTCAGGCACCGGTAGCGCCGTTTCGGTCACCGGCGTGACCCTCAACAAGACCACGGACCAGATCTCGGCTGGCAGTGCGGATCAACTTGTGGCCACGGTTGCACCAGCCAATGCGACAAATCGCACTGTCGCTTGGTCGACCAGCAATGCAGGCGTGGCCACGGTTTCGAGCAGCGGCCTGGTCACCGCTGTCGCCGGTGGAACTGCCACGATCACCGTGACGACAGCCGACGGCGCCAAGAAGGCGACCTGTTTGGTCACGGTGGTGGTTCCCGTCACCCGCGTTCTCTTGAGCCTGTCCACGGCATCCATCGGTCTTGGCCAAAGCGCTCCGCTCACCGCAACCTTGGTTCCTGCCAACGCAACCAACCAGAACCTGACCTGGTCGAGCAGCGACACGTCGATTGCCACGGTTACCGCCACCGGAAATGCCGCGGTGGTGAGCACAATCAGTGGAGGCTATGCCACCATCACCGTGTCGACACAGGATGGAAACCATACGGCGATCTGCCTGGTCACCGTTGCCATGGCGGCCCAATGGGTTCGCATTCCATCAGGGGGCGGGTCCTATTCAAACTTCGCGTCGGCGGCGGTCGACACTAATGGAAATGTCTTCGTTGTGGGCGCCATCTACGGGACCGATGCCTACAGTTTCGGCAACTCGGTCACGGCCAGCGGACCATTTGCGGGCAGCAATCTGCTCTTGGTGAAATTCGACCCGAGCGGGGCCGCCGTGTGGGCGCGCACCGTGACCGTCGCCCCATCGGCGTCGTCCTTCAATTCGGTGGCCATCAATGCGGCGGGCGAAATCTTCGCGGCGGGCGCCATCACTGGAAAAGGCACCTTTGGATTCGGAGATTCGGTGGTCGCAACAGGAGCCTACGCCTTTGGCACGAATCTCTTGCTTGTGAAGTACGACGCCAATGGCACTGCAAAATGGGCTCGCACCGTTTTCGATGGGATGTTGGCTTCTTCGTATTCGGCCGTTGCCATTGACAGCGCGAACTACCTCTACGCCGCGGGCGCGATCTCCGGCGGCAACTACGATCTGGGGAACGGGATAGGCGCCAGTGGAGTTACGGCGGGCGGCAAGACCGCGATCGTCGTCAAGTACGACGCAGGCGGGACCGCGCAATGGGCAGGAGGAACACTCATCGGCAGCGGTGAATCTGTCTTTAATGCCGTGTCTGCGAGCGCGAGCGGCAGTATTTACGTGGCCGGATATATGACGGGAAGCTCGCTCTATGGTTTCGGCAACGCGATCAGCGCTACCGGGACGGGCAGCCAGAACGCGCTCCTTGTCCAGTACACTGGGGGCGGAATACCTCGGTGGGCGCGGACCTCCACCAGCGGGGGCAACCCCTCGACTTTCAGCGCGGTGGCTGCAACGGCGTCGGGCAGCGTCTATGCCGCCGGCTCGCTCAACGGCCACACCGCCAACGCCTTTGGCTCCGGGGTGACCATCACGGGAGCCTATGCTAGCGATGCCAACGCCATTCTGCTGAAATATGACGCCAGCGGGACAACGCTGTGGGGGCTGACGCCGTCCAGCGCCAGCGGGTCATCGCGCTTTGCCGGCCTTGCCGTGGATCAGGCAGAAAACGTCTACGTGGCGGGTACTTTGGCTGGCCCCGGCCCCTATGATTTTGGCAATTCGATGGTGGCCCAAACGCTGTCCGCCCAAAACGAGGTCTTGCTGGCGCAATTCAACCCGGCCGGGCTGTGTCATTCGGCGGAAACCGCCGCTGCTGGTACCACATCCTCGGGTTTCTATTCACTGGCGGCCGATAGCGCCGCCCACGTGTACGCCTGTGGCACAATCAACGGCACAGGCGCCATCAACTTCGGCAACACGGCAACCGTTACCCCAGCCTTCTTTGGCGGCAGCAACGGCGCGCTGGTCAGATACCAGTAGCGATCTGGGTCAGTCACCAACCTGGCGATCGCAGTGTCAGATGCCGGGTTCAAACATCGGTGGCGCGCCAATTTCCTGGCGCGGGAACACCGTAATCCCGCGATAGCCGCGGAAGGTCGTGGTCGTAGACGTGGTCGTAGACGTGGTCGTAGACGTGGTTCGTGGCCGTGGCCGTGGCCGGACATCTTCCGTCGACCACGACCACGACCACGGCCACGGCCAGGGCCACGGCAATACCCCCAGACGATTGGCCCGTTTGGTCTATCGACGGGCGCGCAGCATGGTCGCGACTTCGTCCATCGCCTTGTGCTCGGTCAGCCTGTCGGCGGCTTCCATCTCGCTGCGACGGGCTTCGAGAACTCGGCGCAAAGCCTCGGCACGGGTGCGCGCACCTACGAAGCGCTCACGCGAAGTCCCGAGCTTTTGCTCGGCCACACATCGATCCTGTTCCGCTCGCCGCGCATCCTGAAGGGCGCGCATGTGCGCGGATTCGATAAGAGTCCAATCAGCGGCGGTGCCGCTGCAGCGGTGGTCAGCCAGCGCGCGTCGGGCCGCTTCGTGGACCGCGGCTGCCGACTTGATGGCCAGGCGCTGGGCCTCCGCCAGGGTCATGCGCGCGCGATCCTCGTCCACTTCCCGTATCCTTACAGCCGCGTCGAGACGGGTCTTGGGGCTCACAACATCCTCAATCGGAACGAATCGAAAGGAACTGAACCCCCTTGATCCAAATTTCGCCATTGAGTGCACATCGGACAAAAGTCGCCGTGGCACCCCTCTTGCTTGGTCAGCAGGCAAGAGGTACGCAAAAGTGGCCGATGGAATGTATGTAGGGATGTCTGCTGCGGTGGCACGCGCCGCCCAGCTTGAGTCCATAGCCGACAACCTGGCCAATACCGAGACGCCGGGCTTCAAGGCCTCGCGCCCTGCCTTTCGCGCCTTCTTGCCGCCTGGCCCCACTGACAAAGTTCTGGCGGGGGCGGTGTCGACCGGCGTGGACCTGCGACCGGGACCTACCAATGCCACCGACAACCCACTCGATGTGCTGCCCGACGGCGACGCCTACCTTGGCGTCAAGTTGTCGAACGGCCAGATCGCCTACACCCGCAACGGCCACCTTGAGCTCGGGCCGAACGGCGAGTTGCTTGCCTCGGGTTTGCCGGTTCTGGGTCGTTCAGGCGATCCGGTGACTGTGCCGGCTGGCGCGGAGCCGCGCATCGAGACCAACGGCGATGTCGTCGTGGGCAAGGGTCAGTTGGTGGACACCTTGGCGCTGTACGTGGCGCAGGGATCAATGGATCGGATCGCCCCCACCCTGCTGCAGCCTTCGGCTGGTTCCACGGTCAGTCCCGCGGCAGAGGGCACCCTGCGTGTCGGCGAGCTGGAAATGGGCAACGTCAGTGCGCTCGATTCCACAGTTCAGATGATCAATGCCCAACGCCAGTTCGACATGGCCATGCAGGCTATCCAGACCTACCGAAAGCTTGACGACCGCGCCATTCAAGTGGGGATGGTCAAATGAAGGAGATCCAATAGCCGATGCTCCGAGCACTTTATACCGCCGCCACCGGGATGGACGCCCAGCAGACCAAGCTCGACGTCATTGCCAACAACCTGGCCAACGCCAGCACAACCGGCTTCAAGAAGTCGCGCGCCGATTTCCAGGACCTCCTGTCCGAAACCATTCGCGCGGCCTCGCCGCCCAGCGCGCAGGGGGGCAGCCAACCGACGCCCTTGCAAGTGGGGCTTGGTGTGCGCACCGCCTCCACCTCGCGCGCCTTCGCCCAGGGCACCATGATCGAAACCAAAAATCCGCTCGATATGGCCATCGAGGGCAGTGGCTTTTTCCGCATTCAGCGCGCCAACGGCGACACCGCGTACACGCGCGACGGCAGTTTCCGACTGGACGCCACCGGCCGCATCGTCACCCAACTGGGTGAGGTTCTTGAACCGGGAATCACAGTACCAACCGATGCAACCAACATCACGATCAAGCCTGACGGGACCTTGCAAGCCCGGCTGCCCAATCGCACGGATATGGTCGATGTCGGCACCATCCAGCTCGCCAACTTCGCCAATCCGGGTGGACTGGAAGCCATCGGCAGCAACCTGTATCTCGCATCCGCATCCAGCGGCGATCCCATGGTGGTCAAACCCGGAGACCAGGGCACGGGCAGCATCGGACAAGGCAGCCTGGAAGGCTCGAACGTGTCCGCGGTCGAGGAGATGATCAACATGATCACCACCCAACGCAACTACGAGCTGAATTCCAAGATCATCGAGTCCGCCGACGAAATGCTGCAAAAACTGTCTTCGATTCGCTAAAGACCCTATGAACCCCCATTTTCCCCTCGCTCTCCTCCTTATGGCGACCGCCGCGTCCCATCCGACCGGCGGCGCCAGCCTCCCCCGCGAGGTGAGCGAGGCGCTTTCCCACGCCCTGACCGTGCCGGCTGCCCGCATTGTGCCGCTCGGTTGGACGGCCCACCTGCCCGCGGGCTGTGCCCTGCGCCAGGCAACCCTCGACGGGGCCGTCACCGGATCAGGCCGCCTGCCGGTGAAGCTTTATGGCGAGGGTTGCAAAGGCTGGGGCTGGGTGAATTTCGAGGTGTGGGCGCCCACCGCGTTCACCACCCGGCCGGTGCGCGCGGGTGAAAAGCTGCAATCGGCGCTGGCGGTCGAGGATCGCGAGGTCAGAAGCGGCCACGTCGCGGTGGTGCCATCGCCCGGTGCCACAGCGGCGCGCGATCTGCCCCGCGGCACCGTGCTGGAAGCTTCGCACATTGCCGGCGCCGCCTTGACGTCGGGTGAATCAGTGAAGGTCATTGTGACGAGCGGGTCCTTGGCCATTGAGGTGCAAGGACGCGCCATTTCCTGTGGCGCCGGCCGCATTTGCGCCGTGCTGCCCACGGGCCGCCATGTCGAAGGTCACCTGGAAGACGGACACCTGCTGGTGGATGTGCCATGAGAAAGCGGCTGGCCCATGCCCTGCGCGCGTTCCTATGTGCCCTTTGTGTCACGGTTTCGACCTTGGCTTGCACCCAGGCCCACATCGGCCAGTACACACCCAAGCGCCGCGAATACAAACTGCCCGCGGAAGGCAAGGGCGACGACGCGGCAGCCTCTCCGGGCAGCCTGTGGCATGAGGGCCGACCGGCCTCGCTGCTCTTCACCGACGCACGCGCCCTGCGGGTCAACGACCTGGTGGTGGTGAAGATCGCTGAACAGGCCAATGCCCAGCGCACGACCGACACCAACACCAGTCGAAACAGCACCAGCGCAGCCAAGGTCGATGCCTTTCTGGGCCTGCTCAAAAAGATTCCAAAACTGGATTCCAATCTGAACATCGGCGGGAGTTCGGCCTCCACCTTCCAAAGCACGGGTGATACCGCCCGTACCGAGTCTCTCACGGCCACCGTCACCGCGGTGGTCACCAAGGTCCTGTCCAACGGCAATCTCTTTGTCGAGGGCCACCGGGTCATCCTGGTCAATGAGGAAGAACACCACTTCTATATCTCGGGCGTGGTGCGGCCGATCGACATAGACCAAGACAACAGCGTGCAAAGTTCCATGGTCGCAGAGGCGCAGATCGAATTCGTCGGTCGCGGCGTCCTGTCAGACAACCAGAAGCCGGGTTGGCTGTCGCGTGCTCTTGGTTGGCTATGGCCGTTCTAAACATCATGCGCAAACTCACTTCCGTTTTCACGCTCCTGTTCGCGTTGCCCGCGTTGGGCGCCCCGGTGCGCATCAAAGATCTGGTGGACGTGCAAGGCGTGCGTGAAAATGCGCTATTTGGCTATGGCTTGGTGGTGGGACTGGCGGGCACGGGTGACAGCACGCAGGTCACTTTCACCGCACAATCCATCAGCGGCATGTTGGGCCGGATGGGCATCCGGGTGAATCCCGCGGACGTGCGCGTACGCAACACGGGCGCGGTCATGGTCACCGCCGAATTGCCATCGTTCTCTCGCCCCGGCACCAGAATCGACGTGTCAGTCAGCTCGATGGGCGACGCCCGATCCCTTGCCGGTGGTGTCCTGCTCATCACGCCTCTCACGGGGTCAGATGGGATGGTCTACGCTGTGGCGCAAGGGCCGGTGCAGGCGGGCGGGTTCGACGTGATGGCGGCTGGCTCGCGCGTGCAGAAAAACCACCCGACCTCGGGCACGGTTCCCGGGGGCGCGACCGTCGAGCGCACGGTTTCCCCGGACCTGGAAAAGGTGCCGGTTGCGCTCGGGCTGCGCCGACCGGACTTCACCACCGCCCTGCGCATCGCCGATGCCGTGAACAAGTCGCTCGGCGAAGATGCCGCCAAGGCCGAAGACCCAGCCCTGGTGCAGGTCAAGATTCCCGCGTCCTGGAAGGGTCGTGTGGTGGCACTGGTGTCGCAGTTGGAGGCCCTTGAGGTCGACCCCGACCAGCGGGCGCGCATTGTGGTCAGCGAGCGCACCGGCACTGTGGTGGCGGGCCAGGGCGTGCGCATCCGACCGGTGGCGGTGGCCCATGGTAGCCTTTCGATTTCGGTACGCCAGACGCCCTGGGCGTCGCAGCCGGGACCGTTCGCCCAACAGGGCAGGACAGTCGCGGGAAGGGCGGCGACGCTCGATGCCCAGGAAACGGCGAAGCCCGTGGTTGCACTCCCCGCCACGAGTTCGGTGGAAGAGCTGGTCAAGGCCTTCAATTTGCTTGGTGTTTCGGCCCGTGACCTGGTGGCCGTGCTGCAGGCCATGAAGGCGGCAGGCGCTATCGATGCCGATCTGGAGGTCATGTGATGGGTCCCATCCGGGACGTCACCCAGGCTGCCCAGGCTGTCGAATCCTGCCTGCTACGCCAACTCATTGAAACGAGTGGGGCTTTTCGCGGCGATGGCATGGCGGGCAGCCAAATCCACGCCCAAATGTTTGTGGAGGCGCTGGCGGATGCGGTCGAAAAGGGCGGCGGAATTGGCCTGGCGCGACTTATCGAGAACTCGCTTCCGGCGACCGGGAGCGATGACGCGCTTATCAAAAGCAGCGATCCGCAGCCGAATAAACCGGGTGCCCTTAATGCTTATGGGGAACGTGCCGAACCTCTTAGCAGTAAGAGGCCCCGGGCCAAGGGGGATTGGCCATGATGATCAAAAACACACCATCCGTGGGCGGGATCGATCCCGCAACAAGCAAAACACAAACAGAGGTTGCCGCCTCAAGGAGGCAGGCCGACCGTGTGAGCACGGCCGACGCCCAGCGCACCGCCGCACTGGTGCAATCAGTGCGGGCCAGTGTTGGTATGTCCCATTCTGCCCAACTGGCGCAGGTGGAGGCACAGATCAGCGCGGGCACCTACCGTCCGAGCGCAGGTCAGCTTGCGGCCCGGCTGCTGTCGGCGGCCGAAATCGATGCCCGGCTGCAAGCCATGCTGGGAGGCTAGGCGATGAACGATCTGGACCGCGCGGGACAGATTCTCGACCGCCTGAGAACCACGCTGGAGGTTGAGCTGGTGCAGGCGCGCGGCCAGCGGGTGATGGTCCGTACCCTGGATACGCAGGGGCTGTTTGAACGGGCACGCCAGCGTGGCGCCTTCAATGTGCAGCTCGCGCAGCTTGAACGCAGCTTGGCCGAAGCGCTGGAAGCCGCTGGCCACGCGCTTGGCCTGAAACAGGTCACGCTGGTTGACTTGCGCCTGGCCGTGCCCGAGGCAGCGCAACGCCTTGATGGCCTCTTGGATGAAGTCCGCAGCTTGGCAGGCGCCTTGCGCGAGACCGATGCCCTCAACCAACGACTGGGCGATCGTGCGCTTCGTCGCCTGCGTGGCCACCTGAGCGCGGTCACACCCCGAACCGTGGCCTACGACCGGCGCGGCGCCCTCTCCCCCATAGCGGCGCTCTCGACCGCGCGCCGGGTGGCCTAATGGATCTCGTCAGTCTACTCAACAACACGGCCAATGGGCTGTCAGCCCTGCAGGCCAGGGCAGCCACCACATCCAACAACATCTCCAACGCCAGCACGCCTGGCTACGCCCGCCAGCAGGCCAACCTGGCCGAGAGCGTGCCCAGCCAGTTGGCGGGCAGCCGCGGCTTCATCGGCGGCGGCGTCTTCCTCGACAACGTTACACAGGCCCGCGATCAGTTCGTCGAGGCGCAGATGCCCGTGGCCTTCTCCAATTCTTCCGGTTCGACCGCCGAGGCCGACGCGCTTGCCTCAATCTCCACGTTCAACAATGGCGCCGCCGGGGATCTCACGGATGCCATCGGCACGTTCTATTCGTCTTTGACCGCACTGGCGCAAAACGCAAGCGATCCGGGGCTACGACAGTCCACCGCCCAAGCCACCGCTTGGCTCGCCAGCACCTTTAACCGTACGTCGTCGGCATTGGAGTTGGCCCGCACAGGCGTGGATTCCAGCATCACCGCTGCCGTCCAACAGGTGAACGCCTCGCTCAAGCAGGTGGGCGATCTCAATCGCCGCATCTCGGTCATCGAGGCCTCGGGCAG
>Ga0265316_10001246_pt1 | contig 27381 bp, 22 predicted proteins | sample 4522metaG_FD_202092 | JGI IMG/M metagenome (GOLD analysis project Ga0265316, IMG submission 202092) | Rhizosphere microbial communities from Carex aquatilis grown in University of Washington, Seatle, WA, United States - 4-5-22 metaG | ecosystem: Host-associated > Plants > Roots > Rhizosphere >... | reverse complement strand
GGACTTGAATCCTTGGCCGACAATCGAACGGAAATGCACGAATAAGTCGGCACCGTTTGGGCGCTGAATAAATCCAAATCCTTTGGCTTCGTTAAACCATTTGACAGTTCCGGTTTGTTCTTGTGACATGTTGAATCTCTTTTTACAAATAAGCGCGAAATGCGCGAAGAAAGTTCCGACGCGGCCACACAGGGCATTGGCGGAAAAAAACGGAGTATTGCGGAAAGGCGGGGCAACTGGAGCAGGAATGTATCTATTGACAAATAAGAACTACACTGGCTTGCTTGACGCGGATCTCTTTACACCTGCGATCTAGGCTACAGCAAAAACCCCGGCAACACAATCTTTTTCTCATATTTATTTTTCCCCCATTACAAATCTGTCATTCGCCGGCCATGCCCCCGGTAATCGGCAGCGGCGAGACTATGCCCAACGCGCCCCCAAAAGGACGCGGCGAAGGCGGACGGCAAGCGCCCGACGCCCTATCCCACAATGCTGCTTGAGGAGCAGGACATGGCTGGACAAACCTTGGATTTTCCCAATGCGGAGTCGCTGAAGCGGCTGGCTTTGAGCGAAAGCGGCTTCATTTTCGACCCCGTCACCGGCAACAGCTTCACCGTCAACCACACCGGGCTGGCGATTTTGCGTTTGCTCCAACAAACCCTGGACGCGGAACACATCACACGGCGGCTGCAGGCGGAGTTTGACATCGACGCCGCGCTCGCCGAGCGCGATGTGATCGAATTCACCGGGTTGTTGCGGGGGAGTTTCGTATGAAAACCCCGCCCTTGACCGTCGCCATCACCGGCATGAACGCGCTGCCGGACAACCCCGGCCCGGGCCTCGGTGTGGCGCGCTGCTTGAAGGAAGCCTATGGCGAGGCGGTGCGCATCGTCGGCCTGGGCTACGACGCCTTGGACCCCGGCCTGTACCTGGGCCAGTACTGCGACCGCGCTTACCTGCTGGCTTATCCGCTCAACGGCACCGAGGTCCTGCTGGAACGGCTGGCGGAAATCCACGCGCTGGAGCGCATCGACGTGTTGATTCCCTGCCTGGACGCCGAGTTGCCGCTGATGATCGGGCTGGCGGACACGCTGGCGGGGCTGGGCGTCAAAACCTTCCTGCCCAGCGCCGGGCAGTTCGAGCGCCGCGCCAAGGCCAGTCTGCCGGCGCTGGCCCAGGCCGCCGGCGTCACCTACCCGGAAGTCAAAGCCTTGGCCAGCGCCCAGTTTTTCCGCGACTGCGAACAAGACGGATGGACCTATCCTTTGGTGGTGAAAGGCGTTTTTTACGACGCCAAGATCGCCGCCAACGCCGCGCAGGCCGAAGCCGCGTTCGGCGACATCGCCGCCGAGTGGGGCTTGCCGGTGCTGGCGCAGCGCTTCGTCGCCGGCGAGGAATACAACTTGGCAGGCGTCGGCGACGGCCAGGGCCGCTTGCTCGGCGAGGTGATGATGAAAAAACGCGCCGTGACCAGCAAAGGCAAAGCCTGGGCCGGGGTGGCGACCGCCGATGAAAGCCTGGCCGGCCTGGCCCGCCAACTCGTCGCGGAACTCCAGTGGAAAGGCCCGCTGGAAGTGGAAGTGATGCGCGACGCCAAGGGCAATTATCAGTTGATCGAAATCAACCCGCGCTTTCCCGCCTGGATTTATCTTTCCCACGGCGTGGGCCGCAACCTGCCGGCCTTGTTGCTGGAACTGGCGCTGGGCCGGCCCGCCCCGGCGATGGCCGCGCCGCGGCCCGGCACGATGTTCATCCGCCACGCGCTGGAAACCATCGTGCCGATGTCGCTGTTCCAAACCCTCATCATGCAAGGCCAGTGCGCCCCCGAACCCGCCCAGGCCCGACCGTCAACCGAAATCCGCCACCCGATCAAAGAAGCGCTATGAACGCCCCAGTGAAAATACTCAAACAAGCCTGGGCGAAGCCCGTGCTGTCGCCGCACCGTGTCGGCGTGATGAACAAATTCGGCTCCACGCGCCCGCACAAGCACCAGGCGGAGCTGGACGGCGTGGCCATCGAGCCGCTGCTGGCGCAATACGGATCGCCCTTGTTCATCCTGTCGGAAAAGACCCTGCGCGACAACGCCCGCCGCCTGCGCCGCGCCTTCGCCACACGCTGGCCGAACGTGCGCCACGGCTGGTCGTACAAGACCAACCACCTGAACGCGGTGTGTTCGATCCTGCATCAAGAAGGCGCTTGGGCCGAGGTCGTGTCCGAGTTTGAATACCAAAAAGCCCGCGCCTTGGGTGTGCCCGGCTCGCGCATCATCTTCAACGGGCCGTGGAAGCCATCGGCCATCCTGGAACAAGCCGTGCGGGAAGGCGCGCAGATCCATATCGACCATCTGGACGAAATTTACGCGCTGGAGCAAATCGCGCAAACACTGGACCAGCCAATCGCCGTCGGCCTGAGGCTGAATTTCGACACCGGCCACACCGAGGCCTGGAGCCGGTTTGGCTTCAACCTGGAATCCGGCGCGGCGATGGACGCGGCGCGTCGCATCGCCGCCAGCGGCTGGCTGAAACTGGTCGGCCTGCACAGCCACATCGGCACGTTCATCCTCGACACGCGGGCCTATGCCGCCCAGGCCCGCCTCATGGCCGGGTTCATGGAGCAGGTGGAACAGGGCACCGGCTGCCAAATCGAATATTTAGACATCGGCGGCGGCTTCGCCTCGCGCAACGCCTTGCAGGGCGTGTATCTGCCGCCGGATCAACGGGTGCCGAGTTTCGACCAGTATGCCGAGGCGATCACCGGGGCCTTGTTGGACGCCACCCGTGTCCGCGTCGCGGCGGGCAGGCCGCTGCCGGTCTTGATCTTGGAAACGGGCCGGGCGGTGGTGGACGACGCCGAAATCCTGGTGACGAAAGTCGTCGGCGGCAAGCGCCTGCCGGACGGACGCCGCGCCGCGATCCTCGACGCCGGCGTCAATGTGCTGTTCACGGCGTTTTGGTACCACCACGCCGTCAAGCCGCTGCGCCCGCTGGACGGCATCCCCGAGGAGACCGTGCTGTACGGCCCCTTGTGCATGAACATCGACGTGGTGCGCAGCTCGGTGATGCTGCCGCCGCTGAATGTCGGCGACGCGTTGCTGGTCAGCCCCGCCGGCGCTTACAACAACACGCAATGGATGCAGTTCATCCAATACCGGCCCGCCGTGCTCATGGTGACGGCGCAAGGCCGGGTGGAAGTGGTGCGCGTCGCCGAACAGCTCGCCGCGATCAACGACTTCGAGCGCCTGCCCGAAGCGCTGCGACTGCCTTTTCCGCAAGGACTGCCGGCATGAGCGCCCTGCCTTTGCAAAAACAAGGCTCAGAGGATACGCGCCTTGACCGCGCCCGGCGGTTTGGCCGCTTCCGCTGGGCAAGCTCGCTGGCCCGGCATACGTCCCGGCTGGGTTCGCAGACCGCCCCGCTCGCCCGCGCCTACGCCTCGGTGTTGTTCTGCGATTCGCCTTGGGTCGGCGCGTGGTTCGCCGCGCTGACCTGGTTTTCGCCGCGCACCGCCCTGCCCGGCCTGCTCGGCTTGCTATGCGCCGCCGGCTGGGGGCGCGTGTTGGGCCTGTCCAGGCCCGGCGAGCCACATTTAGTCAACGGCTTGCTGGCCGGCCTGGTGATCGGCGCGGCGCATGCTTTCGACACACAAGCCGTGGCCTGGATCGCCCTCGCGGCCCTGTTCGCCACCTTGAGCGCCCACTGGTTGGCGGCGCTGCTGTGGCAGGCCGGCAAGCTGCCGGTATTGAGCCTGCCGTTTACTTTGGTGGCATGGGCCGTGCTGCTGACGCAGCCAGACCGGGCGGCGAGCCTGGCGGCTATCGCCCGCCTGGCGAATACCCAAACCTGGGCCACGCCGTGGCTGGACGCCTTCTTCACTGCACTAGGCTGGCTGTTTTTGATTCCCGACCCGCGGGCCGGCGCTTTGCTATTCGCCGGGCTGGCCGTGGCCTCGCGCTATCTGGCGCTGTTGGCGGCGGCGGGTTATCTGGCGGGGCTGGCAGGTTTCCATGGGTTCAGCGCGGGCGATCCGCATGGCAACGGCTTTAATTTCATGCTGGCCGCGATGGCGCTGGGCGGTATCTTCACCGTGCCCGGCCGGGCCGGCTTCTTGTTCGCGCTGGCCGGCAGCGCGTTGGCCGGCTGGATAGTGGCCGCATTAAACGGGCTGTTATATGTCCACGCCTTGCCGCTGCTGACCGCGCCGTTTTTGCTGGCCGTGTATCTGGGCTTGGGCGCGTTAAGCACCCGGCAAGTAAGGCGCAAACCGTTCTTGAACCTGGAACACGCCGCCGCGCCGGAGATCGCCTACGAACGGGCCAGGCTGGCCGAAGCACGCGGCGCAGCCATCGACAGCTTAGGTCTAGCCTTGCCTTTTTACGGCGAATGGCAGGTGTCGCAAGGCTTCGACGGGCCGCACACCCACCGCGACGCCTGGCGGCACGCGCTGGATTTCCATATCGTCGAAAACGGGCGCGGCTATCGCGGCGACGGCGGCGCTGTAAGCGATTACTTCTGCTTTGGCGCGCCCGTGCTGGCCCCTGTGGCGGGGCAAGTCGCGCGTTTGCGGGCCGACCTGCCCGACCTGCCGCCGGGCGAGGTGGATCTGGTGAACAACTGGGGCAATTTCGTGCTGCTGCGCATGGGCAACGGGCTCTATGTGAAACTGGCCCATCTCAAACAAGACAGCCTCACGGTCGGCGTCGGCGCATGGGTCGAGGCCGGCCAGCAGATCGCCGCCTGCGGCAGCTCCGGACGCTCGCCGGAACCGCATCTGCACTTGCACGTGCAGACCGGCGAACACCTGGGCAGCCCCACCCTGCCCTTCCATTTCAGCCCGCTGCTGGTCGGCGGCGGCGGCGTGGCGGGCCGGCGTTTCCATCTGTGCCGACGGCCACAGGAAGGCGATATCGTCAGCGCAGCCCCCCGCAACGAGCCGCTGGCCGACGCGCTGAAACTGCCGGCCGGCCGCCGCCTCAGCTACCGGCTGCAAACCGCCGCCGGCGGCGAAACCCAGACAGCCTGCCTGCGCGTCGAATTGACCCTGCTCGGCCAATTCCGCTTGGCGACGCAACGCGCGTCCGCCGCCTTTGAAAAAACGCCGGCGGTGATCGGGTTTTATGACCGGCAAGGCCAGGCCGACCCGCTGCTCGGCCTCTGGCTGCTGGCCTTGGGGCTGACACCCTTCAGCAGCGCCGCCGGACACTGGGCCGACCGACCTCCCCTAGGCTGGCTGCCGCTGGGCTGGCACCAGCGTTGCCTGGCCGCGCTGCTGCGGCCACTAGGCGCGGGCTGCGACAGCCAGTACCGCCGCCATTGGGACGAAGCCGCGCAGCTCTGGCGGCAACAAGGCGAACACCGCGTCCGCCTCGCGCCGGGCATCGAATGGCGGGCCGACACGCAGGCCGACATCGAACCCGGAACCGGCGTGCGGCGCTTGCGGCTGGACGGCTTCGGCCAAACCTGGGAAGCGGTGCTGGACGGCACCGGCTGGATTTCAGACCAAGCCCAGGGCTCGACCGGCGCATGAACAAGCGACACGGCTTAAATCCTTATTGGCTCGCCTGCCTGGCCATGCTGTCCATCGACACCTGTGCGGCGGACGCGGCGGCTGATCCTTGGGTCTTGAAACTGACGCCGCTGTTTTCGTACGTCGGCTATGGCGGCTCTCCGCTGCGCAGCGACATGGTCAGCACTGGCGCTTATCTGGCCGCCGACTATCGAGACCGCCTCAGCCTCGTCGGCGGCGCGACCTACACCCGCTTGAACTATAAGGCGGGGATCGCGGCGATCAACCAGGCGGACGAGTATCTTTCCGCCCGGCTGCATTTAAACCCGGATGTCCTGCCGGGCCGCTTGAGCCTGCGTTTGGACGGGCATCAAATCAACAACAACGACTCGACCAATGAAAGCAACGATGTGCAAGTCGTGGCCCCGCAAGTCTCTTTTTTAAGCCACGCCCAATCGCTGTACCTGGATCTGGGGTATGCCGCCAGCTTTTACGGCAAGAGTAATAGCGGCAACGGCCCGCTGACCGTGCAGCAATGGACGCCGACCCTGGGCCTGGGCTTTCATGAAAACGCTGACTGGCTGCAACTGCGGCTTTACGATGTCAGCGCCTCCAACACCGCGCGGGCCATGCGCGGCCACACCGACGCGGTGGAGATCAAGCTGACCCACTACTTCGCCCCGCAAGCGGTTTGGCTGCCGCGCTGGGTCAGCGCCGGCGGCCTGGCCGGCAACCGCATGTACGCCGTCGATGGCGACACCGCGGTCGTATACAATTTGGCGGACGAGCAAAAAGGCGGCGGGTTTGTGGCGGCGCAATGGCAACCGGCAGAGCGTTACAAGGCGACGCTGTCCACCGGCTATGACGTGTACCAAACCCGGGACACGGGCACCGGCAACCGCTACACTTATTCCGGTGCCAATGTGTATTTGGGCCTCACCGCGCAATGGTAAACCGCAGGCTTGACACGCTGGAAACTTAATGACGACCAATGACAACATGGAACCCAAACTGATTCCCACGTTGAACAATATGGGCTGGATGGCCGCGACGGTCGGCGACCCTTATACGCGGGATTTCATCGACTATGCCAAGGCCGCTGGAAAACCGGTCATGGAAGTCGGCGCGGCCTATGGCGTGGCGGCGGCGTCCGTGCTGCGCGGCGGCGGCCAGATCATCGTCAACGATCTGGAACCGCACCATCTCGACATGCTGCGCGCGCAAACCCCCGAGTCTTTGCAGCGGCACTTGCGGCTGCTGCCCGGCTCTTGCGTCGATGAAATCGAGGTGGACGAGGCCAGCGTGGCGGCGATATTGTGCGCCAGGGTCTTCCATTTTTTCGACTCCGCCACCATTGCCACCTGCCTCCAGCGGTTTCACCGCTGGCTGGAGCCCGGCGGCAAGCTGTTCCTGGTCGCCGACTCGGTGTTCCACGGCATGAACCAGCCGATTTACGCGGACTTCCTGGCCCGGAAAGACGCGGGGCATCCGACGCCCGGCTGGGTTTCCTTAAAAAACAACCCCCGCCTGGACGCGCAGGCAAACAAGGCGGAAATCAAACAGGCTATGCCGGAATATTTTAATTTTCTCGACATCGAAACCCTGGCCTCGCTGTTCAATGACGCCGGGTTTGCAGTCGAAAGCGCCGACTATTTCCGCCCGGGGTATTATTACGAGGTCAGTTTGTGGGACGGGCGGGAAGGGGTTGGGATGGTGGGTGTGAAGAACGTTTGAATGTTCGGCGCAAACCGGCAGGCCCGCAATAAATCCGCGCAAGCCCAAGGCGGGTGTGCCCGGCATCCCTGCCGGACCGACGGCGACATTCCCCGCCCAAACTCGCAGGCGAGGCTTATTTGATCTTCACAAAACTGCCGTTTTGCTTAACCCATACTTCATTGGTCAGCGCATCGACCACCGTAGTGGCATCGGTGGCAAAACAGTCGGTGACCACCTGATTGACCACCTGTCCTTTGTACGTCATGGTGATCGGCGGATTAACCTCCACCACGCCGGGGATGGTCTGGATTAGCGAACCGAGTTGTTCGGTGAGATCATAGCAAACGTCCAAGTTTATGGTCAGGTTGCTAAAACCTTGCGCCGGCGCGTTGCGAATGCAAGACTTGGCGTTTGCAATACCACGGCCAGCCGACTCAAAGGGATTGGGGAAGCCCGGCAACAAAATATTGAACCCACCCATCGCGAACGAGCTGACCGTTGTGTTGCCCAGCACGGACACCCCTGTGGCCTGGGTCGGCGTGGGCGCGTTGCAAATCCCCGAGACTGGGGGTTTGACGCACTTGCCATTGGTGCTGACATTGACGGTGTCGCCGCTTTGCGAGTACGAAATCCCTGCCGGCGCCTCGCCAGTGCTGCAGGCGGTGGCATTCGCCTGCGTCAACAGGCTCGCCAGCGTGTTGACATAGAGCGGCTCGCTGCCAAATTCGCCGCCGAGGACATAGATGCCATTGTTGTCGTTCAAACCTAGGTAGACGCCGGTTTGCGGATAATACCGGTACAGCCATGGGCTGGCGGCCTTGGTTGCATCATGGCTTGGAAAATATTGCGCGTAGGCCCTTTCCGCCCAATTGAAAAGAATTTCCACATCGCTGGCCCGATCAGCCTGGGCGACGCCGACGCCGCCAAGATAAACCATGATGGCCAATGGAGCAAAAAACCTGGATTTATTTAACATGCGCACTCCCAATCGTTGATGTTTCCCACAAACCGCCCCCGGCCGGATAGCCGGGACGCAAGACAGAACGCCAAACCCGCCAATTCAAAGCTTTCATCCGGGGCAAGGCCGCCCAGGACAAACACCGATTATTTGGCGGACTCTTTCTGCATGCCTTCGGCCAGGCTGATGGCGTTCACATAGCCAGGAATAATGGTGCCCTTTTCGGTGACCAGCATCGGCGTGCCCGACGCGCCCAGCTCTTCGCCCAGCTTCATGTGGTCTTTGACCGGGCTGTCGCATTGCTCCATGCCAATGCTGTCACCCTTCTTCGCCTTGGTCAAAGCCTCTTGGCGGACTTTGTTTTTGTCTTTCTCTTTGTCGTCTTTGGCGCACCAGACCGCGACCGCCTTTTTGTAAGAATCCGAGCCCAGGCCGGCGCGCGGGAAAAACAGGTAGCGGATTTCGATGCCCGCCGCCAGATATTGGTCCATCTCGGAATGCAATTTCCGGCAATAGCCGCAGTCGATGTCGGTGAACACGTAGACGACATGCTTGGTCTTCTTCGGCTTGAACACGATCATATTGTTCAGGCCGACCTTGTCCAGCTCGGCGACCCGGCCCTCGCCGAGTCGCGCCTCGGTCAAATCTTTGTTGGCATTGACATCAATCACCGAGCCTTCGATGAAATAACCGCCGTCGCTGCTCACATAGTAAAGCTTGGAGCCCGACATGAACTCGTCAATTCCCGGAATCACCGTCGGCTTTTTGCTGGCGTTGACATCGGTGAGCTTGCCTTGCACCAGGTATTTGCCATCGCCGGTCATATAGAAAACTTTCCCCTGCGCGACGACCTCGTAAAGCCCGTCAATCTTGGAGGGCTTGATCGAGCTGGGGGCGGGCAAGCCCGGGGCGACTTTTTTCAGGGCGTCTTCGATGGCCTTGCCGGGACTCTCTTCGGCCGCCAGCGGCGGCGACAGGGCGAGCAGGGCAGCCGCGGCCACGGTGAGCAGTGTTTTTTTCATCGTTGTTCACTAATGTCAGGAGGGGTGGAATGCCTTGAGGCGTGGTTTTCGGCGGCCGGCCTCAGGCCTGGTGCCGCATAATGTCCAGATAAAAGCTGAAAAACATCAGTGAAACCAATAGCACAATGCCTATATTCTGGAACATGACTTGAACCCGTTCAGGGATGGGTTTGCCCCTGAGCGCCTCCAGCAGGTAAAACGCCAGATGGCCGCCGTCCAGCACCGGGATTGGAAGCAGGTTGAGCACGGCCAGGCTGATGCTGACGATGCTTAAAAATTTGAGAAACTGGACCAGCCCCATGCTCGCCGACTGGCCCGCGTACTGGGCGATGCTGATGGGGCCGCTCAGGTTTTCCACCGACGCGCTGCCGGCCAGCATGCGCCCAATCATTTTCAGGGTCAGGGTCGAATAGTCCCAGGTCTTGGCGATGGCGGTGGTGAACGCGGGCACTACGCCGAGGCGGTATTCGACCTGCAAGGAGTCCAGCAAGCCGGGCGGAATCCGCACCCCGGCACCGATCTTGCCAACCTTGCCCTTGGCCGAATCCACCGCCGCCGGGGTGATCTGAAGCGCCAAGCGGGCGCCTGCGCGCTCCACGTCCAGTTTGACGGCTTGGCCGGGATGGGCGCGCACCGTCTCGACCCATTGCTGCCAGTCCTTGATGGGCTTGCCGTCGGCTTCCAGCAACAGGTCGCCCGCAGCCAGGCCCGCCGCCTCGGCGGCGCTGCGGGGTTCGATCTTGTCCACCACCGCAGGCAGGGACGGCTGGTAGGGCTGGAAGCCCAGGCGCTCATGCAGCAATGCCGGCTTTTCGGCGACTTCACGGGGCATCGCCAAGGTTCTTTGAATCAGCGCGCCGTGGTCGCTCTTCACTTCGACGGAAAGGCTTTCGGTGTCGGTGGCCTGCTCGACCAGTTCGCCGATGGCCACGCCCCAGGTGGGGGTTTCGGCGCCGCCAATGCGGACGATCTCCTCGCCTTCCTGGAAACCGGCCTGCTCGGCCAGCGTGCCCGGCGGCACCGGGCCCAGCACCGGGCGGATGCCGGTTTCGCCGATCATCAACACCGCCCAAGACAGCAGGACGGCCAACACAAAATTGGCAAACGGCCCGGCGAAGACGATGGCGGCGCGGACGGCAAGCCGCTGGCGATTGAAGGCATGCGGCAAGTCCTCAGGGGAGACCTCGCCCTCGCGCTCGTCCACCATCTTCACATAGCCGCCCAAAGGCAGCATTCCAATGGAGAACTCGGTGTCGTCGGGCGATTTGCGGTAGCGCCAGACCGATTTGCCCAGCCCGATGGAAAAACGCAACACCTTCACACCCAGCAACCGGCAGGCATAGAAATGGCCGAACTCGTGGAAGGCGATCAAAACCGCCAATGCCAGCAGAAAATAAAAAACCGTGTGCGCCAGCGATAGAGACTGCATAAATTAGAGGTGGGTGTGTGCTTAGTGGCTGTGTCGATTGGCAATGAACGCTTGCGCCATGGCCCGGGAAGCCTGGTCGGCTTCCAACACGCCCTCGATGGAATCCGCCGGGCGGGGCACGGTGTTTTCCATGCAATGCGCGATGATGCCGGGGATGCTGGTGAAGCGGACGCGCTCTTCCAGGAAGGCCGCCACGGCGACTTCGTTGGCCGCGTTCAAGACCGCCGGCAGGATGCCGCCCACTTTGACCGCCTCGTAGGCCAGCCGCAGATTGGGAAAGCGCTCGAAGTCCGGAGTCTGGAAGTTCAATTGTCCGACCGCGAACAAGTCCAAGGGTTCCGCGCCGGAATCGATCCGGTCGGGAAAGCCCAGGGCGTGGGCGATGGGGATGCGCATGTCGGGGTTGCCCATTTGCGCCAGCACCGTGCCATCGACATAGTCCACCATGGAATGGATGACGCTTTGCGGATGCACGACGACCTGGATCCGCTCGGGCTGCAGGTTGAACAGCAGGCAGGCTTCGATGACTTCCAAGCCCTTGTTCATCATCGTCGCCGAGTCCACGGAGATTTTCCGGCCCATGACCCAGTTGGGATGGGCGCAGGCCTGGTCGGGCGTGACTTCGTGCAATTCGTCCAGGCCCTTGCGCAGGAACGGCCCGCCGGAGGCGGTCAGCAGGATGCGGCGGACTTCCGGCGCGGCCCGGCCGGCATGGTAGTGGGCGGGCATGCATTGGAAGATGGCATTGTGTTCGCTGTCGATGGGCAGCAGCTCCGCGCCGGACTCGACCACCGCGGCCATGAACAAGGGGCCGGACATGACCAGCGCCTCCTTGTTGGCCAGCAACACGCTCTTGCCGGCCCTGGCCGCCGCCAGCGTGGGCAGCAGGCCCGCCGCGCCGACGATGGCGGCCATGACGCTGTCAACCTCGGGCAGCGCGGCGACTTGCTCCAAGGCGGCGACGCCGCACAACACCTCGATGCCGCCCAAGCCCGCCGCTTGCAGCCGGCCGCGCAAATCGGCGGCCTTGCCCGGGTCGAGCAGCACGGCATAGCGGGGACGGTGGGCCTGGCACTGCTTAAACAGCAAATCCAGATTGTGGTTGGCCGTCAGCGCCACCACGCGATAGCGGTCGGGATGCCTGCCCACGACATCCAAGGTGCTGACGCCGATGGAGCCGGTGGAACCGAGGATGCAGATGCCTTTCATTGGAAGAAAATCTCCAAATATTTTGAGCCGGCGTAATAAAGGGAAACAGCGGCGACCAGGCTGTCCAAGCGGTCCAGCAATCCGCCATGCCCAGGCAGGATGGCGCCGCTGTCTTTCACGCCGCGCACCCGCTTGGCCAGGCTTTCAAACAAGTCGCCGACCACTGAAAAAAGCGCCACGCCCAGGGAGAGCATGACAAAGTCCAGCCATTTGACCGGATCGAAACTCGCGAAAGACGAGCCCTCCTCGCCAAACGCGTACAAGGCGGTGGCGGTCGCCAAGGCCAACAAAACGACAGCCCCCAGCGCGCCATACACCCCCTCCACGGTTTTCCCCGGGCTGATCTCCGGGCACAGCTTGGTCAAGCCCCAGCGCTTGCCGGCAAAGTACGCGGCGATGTCCGCCAGCCAGACCAACAGGAACAGGTAAAGCAATTGCGGCGGACGCAAATTGTGCTGCGTCCAAACCATCAGTATCCAGGACGTGACCAGGATGAACGCGCCGACCACCAGCCTCACCGCGACCGGGTATTGGACGGCGGCCAGCTTGGCGGGGATTTTGCGCAGCAGGACGCTGAACAACACCCACCAGGCCACCACAGGCCACGCCAGCCATTCCTCGACTTCGCCCGCCCATTGCTGGTAGGAGGTCATCGCGCCCACGCAGACCGCGACAAACGCCGCCCGCGCAGGCGTCGCCGCCAAGCCCGCCAAATTTGACCATTCCCAGGCGCAGACCGCGATGGCGATTCCCCACAATAGGGCAAACCAGTGGTCGGGCAGCAGCAAAATAGCCAGGATAACCAACGGCGCCAGGATCGAAGCCGTTAAAATGCGATTTTTCAGCATGTTTTTTCTTATTGTCTAAAAAAGGACGGGCGGGCCGGCTCAACGCGGGCCGACGTTGACAAAAAGGGTTTCCACCTGCTCGCCGGTGTAACCGAAGCGTCGCTGGCGGCTGGCATAGTCCTTGATAGCCTCCTCCAGCGCGGCCTCGTCGAAATCCGGCCACAAGGTGTCGGTGAAGTACAGTTCCGTGTAAGCCAACTGCCAAAGCAGGAAGTTGCTGACGCGCTTCTCGCCGCCGGTGCGGATGAACAAATCCGGCTCGGGCAAGTCGGCCAAATCCAAATGGGACGCCAAAATGTCCTGGGTGATGGCTTCCGGGGCCAGCAAGCCCTCGGCGACTTGCGCGGCCACGCGGCGCACCGCCTGGGTGATGTCCCAACGGCCGCCGTAATTGGCCGCGATCACTAGGTTGAGCCCGGAATTGGCCGCGGTCAGACTTTCCACGGCGGCGATTTTTTCCTGCAACTCGCCGGCAAACGCCGTCCGGTCGCCGATCACCCGCAGCCTGACATTTTTCTTGTGCAACTTTTCGGCCTCCTTCTCCAAAGTCGCCAGAAACAGCCCCATCAGCACGGAGACCTCATGCTGGGGGCGGCGCCAGTTCTCGCTGCTGAACGCGAACAGCGTCAGCACTTCGACACCCGCGGAGCCGCAGTATTCGATCACCTTGCGCACCGAGCCCACGCCGGCGTGGTGGCCGGCCGTGCGCGGCAAAAACCGGCTCTTCGCCCAACGCCCATTGCCGTCCATGATAATGGCGATGTGGCGCGGCAATTGCCCCCGGCTAAACGGTATTAACGCTGCGTCCATATCCAACCTGCCGAAGCGGCCAAAAGCTGCATGTGTGTATGTCCGAAGAAGGGCCAGGAGCCGCTTAAATGGCAAGCAGATCTTTTTCCTTGTCCTCCAGTAGCGCATCGATTTCCTTGATGTGCTGGTCGGTCAGTTTTTGTACCTGCTCCTCGCCGCGTTTGTTCTCGTCTTCCGAGATCCGCTTGTCCTTCAACGCCGCCTTGAGTTCGTTGTTGGCGTCGCGGCGGATGTTGCGCACGGCGACGCGCGCGTCCTCGGCCTCGCCGCGCGCCACCTTGGCCAGCTCCTTCCGGCGCTGCTCGGTCAACGGCGGCAGCGGCACGCGGATGACCGGGCCGTTGGTGTTGGGGTTCAGCCCCAGGTCGGAGGCCATGATCGCTTTTTCGATAGCCTGGATCATGTTCCGCTCCCACGGCGCGACGGCCAAGGTGCGCGCGTCCTCGGCGGTGATGTTGGCGACCTGGGACAACGGAACCTCGTTGCCGTAGTAGCTGACATGCACCTGCTCCAGCAGGCTGGGATGCGCCCTGCCCGTCCTGATTTTGGCGAATTCGTGCTTGAGCGCCTCGATGGACTTTCTCATGCGCTCGCTGGCGCGCTTTTGAATATCGACGGTCATGATTGTTGTCCAGTTGTTATCAGTGAACCAATTTCCTCGCCCTGCACGAGGCGCATGACCGCGCCGGACTGGAACACGTTCATGACCCGCAAGGGCATGTCATGGTCGCGGCACAGCACCAGCGCCGTCGCATCCATGACGTTGAGGCGCTGGTCCAAGGCTTCGTCATAGGTCAGGCGGGAATAGAAACGGGCTTGCGGGTCTTTCAAAGGATCGGCGGAGTAAACGCCGTCCACCTTGGTCGCCTTGATGAGCAGGTCGGCGCCGATTTCCACGGCCCGCAAACTCGCCGCCGAGTCGGTAGTGAAGAACGGATTGCCGGTGCCCGCGGCGAACACCGCGACGCGGCCTTTTTCCAGATGGCGGATGGCGCGGCGGCGGATGTAGTCTTCGCAGACTTGGTTGATTTTCAAAGCCGACATGACCCGCACCGGCCGCCCCAAATGCTCCAGCGCGTCCTGCATGGCCAGCGCGTTGATGACGGTGGCCAGCATGCCCATGTGGTCGCCGGTGACCCGATCCAAGCCTTCCGAGGCCTTCTCCGCGCCGCGGATGATGTTGCCGCCGCCAATCACCAGCCCCACTTCGACGCCGGCGCGGCATAGCTCGTCGATTTCCCCCGCAAGCCGCTGAATGGTGTCCGCGTCGATGCCGCCAGACTGCTGGCCCATCAAGGCTTCCCCGCTCAGCTTGAGCAGGATCCGCTTGTACTTTGGCTGACTCATTGTTCGTTTCCGGAGTTGGTGGCGGCGCGGTGCGGGGGAATCCCGCCGCGCCTTTAGACAAAGCCGATCATCAGTCCCAGGCCTAACGCAACCCCGCCTGGGCCATCACTTCCTCGGCAAAATTGCTTTCCTCCTTCTCGATGCCTTCGCCCACTTCCAGGCGGGTGAAGCGGACGACCGTCGCGCCCTTGGACTTCAGCAGCGCGCCGACGGTCTGGTCGGGATCTTTGACGAAAGGCTGGCCCAGCAGGGTGATCTCGCCGAAAAACTTCTTGATCCGGCCTTCGACCATTTTCTCGACAATGTTGGCCGGCTTGCCGCTGTCGGCGGCCTGGGCCGTGAAGATGTCCTTTTCCTTCGCGACCAGCTCCGGGGCGACACCCGACTCGTCCACGCAGACCGGCTTGCTGGCGGCCACATGCATGGCGACGTCCTTGCCCAGCGCCAGGTCGCCGCCGACGGTCTCCACCAGCACGCCGATGCGGGTGCCGTGCAGATAGCTGGCGACCAGGCCGTCGGCAGACTCGTAGCGCTCAAAACGGCGCAGGTTGATGTTCTCGCCCAGTTTGGCGATCAGCTCCCGGCGGTTGTCTTCGACGCTGGCTGTGCCCTCCACCACTTCACCGGCCACTTCGCCGACCAGGGCCAAGGCCAAAACCTCGTCCAGTGTGGACGCCTTGGACGCCAAAATGGTTTGCGCGACCGCGTCGGCGAACGCGATGAAATCCTCGTTCTTGGCGACAAAGTCGGTTTCGCAGTTGAGCTCCACCACCACGGCGCTTTTGCCGTCGGCGCCGCTTTTCACCGCGAGCCGGCCTTCGGCGGCGATGCGGCCGGACTTCTTGTCTGCCTTGGCCAAGCCGGATTTGCGCATGATTTCAATGGCGGCCTCGATGTTCCCGCCGGCCTCGACCAAGGCTTTTTTGCATTCCATCATGCCCGACCCGGTGCGTTCGCGCAGATCTTTCACCAGCGCCGCTGAAATATTCATCTACCATTCTCTCCAAAATAAAAAAACTTAAAGTTAACCTGAAAACATCGCATCTTAATGAAAACGCCCCCGGTGCGGAGGCGTTTTCGAGCCCGCAAGCGCCGGGCCTTAAGCCAAGCCGCGCGATTATTCGCCGTAAGCGGCTTCTGGCGAGGCGGGGGCTTGGTTCGCGTCCAGTTCGACGAATTCGTCCTCGCCACCGGCCGCGAAGCTGACGCCGTTGGCCTTGCCTTGCAGGATCGAGGTGGCGGCGCTTTGCGCGTACAACTGCACGGCGCGGATCGAGTCGTCGTTGCCGGGGATCACGTAGTCGATGCCGACGGGGCTGTTGTTGGTGTCGACGATGCCGACCACCGGGATGCCCAGTTTGCGCGCCTCGCTGACCGCGTTCTTTTCATAGCCCACGTCCATGATGAACAGCACTTCCGGCAGCTTCTCCATGTCGCGGATGCCGCCCAGGCTCAACACCAGCTTGTCCAGCTCGCGCATCATCCCCAGCCCTTCTTTCTTGCTGAAGCGGGCCAGGCGGCCGTCGTCGCGCATCGCCTCCAGCTCCTTCATGCGGGAGACGGACTGCTTGATGGTCTTGAAATTGGTCAACATGCCGCCGAGCCAGCGGTGGTTGACGAACGGCTGGCCGCTGCGCAAAGCCTCTTCCTCGATGACTTTGCGGGTGGTCTTCTTGGTGCCCACGAACAAAACCTTGCCCCGGTTGGCCGCCGTCTGCTCCAGATAACGCATCGCGTCATTGAACAGCGGCAGGGTCTTTTCCAGGTTGACGATATGGATGTTGCTGCGCGCGCCGAAAATGTACGGCGCCATTTTGGGATTCCAGTACCGCGTCTGGTGGCCGAAGTGGACGCCCGCTTCGAGCATCTGGCGCATGGTGACAATCGACATTCAAAAACTCCTGATAGTGATGGGGGGGCCAAGCCAGCCGGCAGCCCCGTTCGGGTTGAGCCTCCACCTGCCCCATCCGGCGACCTTGGGGCTGGCAAAAGCTCCGAAGGCACCCCGCGGGACGTGACGGCAAGTGTGTGTTGTTGCCAAATTGAACGTGACTTTATACCATGAATGGCTAAATCCTTTCAATCCACGCCGCCGCTTTGGCTTTTTGCCAGTAGCTCCCCGCGTCACACAACCAACGCCGCCCATGAGCATCATCATCAAATCTGCCGCCGAAATCGAGAAAATGCGCGTGGCGGGCCGCCTGGCCGCCGACGTCCTGGACATGATCGCCCCCCATGTCCAACCCGGCGTCAGCACCGAGGAGCTCGACCGCCTCTGCCACGACTACATGGTCGGCGTGCAGCAGACCATCCCCGCCCCGTTGAACTACAAGGGCTTCCCCAAGTCGATCTGCACCTCGGTGAACCACCAGGTCTGCCACGGCATCCCCAGCGCGAAAAGACTCAAAAGCGGCGACATCGTCAACATCGACATCACCGTCATCAAGGACGGCTTCCATGGCGACACCAGCAAGATGTTCTTCGTCGGCGAGCCGCTGATCAAAGCCAAGCGCCTGGTGAAAATCACCCAGGAGTGCCTCTATCTGGGGATAGGCCAGGTCAGGCCGGGGGCGCGGCTCGGCGACATCGGCCACGCCATCCAAAGACACGCCGAGTCCAACGGCTTTTCAGTGGTGCAGGAATTTTGCGGCCACGGCATCGGCCGGGGGTTCCACGAAGATCCGCAAGTCCTCCACTACGGCAAGCCGGGAACCGGGGAGCCCTTGCGCCCCGGCATGGTCTTCACCATCGAACCGATGATCAACCAAGGCAAGCGCTACGTGAAGGTATTGCCCGACGGCTGGACCGCCGTCACCAAAGACCACAGCCTGTCGGCCCAATTCGAGCACACCATCGTGGTGACGCAGGACGGCCACGAAATTCTGACCCTACGCCAGGAAGAACGCCTTGAACAGCCCGCACTCGGCATCGCCGTCTAGCTTCCCCCCCCCACGCCAGCCCGAGAGCGTCCGCGACCACAAGGCGCTGATCCAGGCCGACAACGCCGGACTGGCCAAGCGGTTCCGGGCGGGCGCGCCCATCGCCGAGTTGATCCGCGCGCGGGCCGGCTTCATCGACCGGCTGCTGGTCGCCGCCTGGCGCAGCCTGGCCGGCCCGCTGGCGGACAGCCACGCCCTGGCGGCGGTGGGCGGCTACGGGCGGCAGGAGCTGCACCCCTATTCGGACATCGACATCCTGGTGCTGCTCGACGACAAGCCGCAACAACCGGCGCCAGGCGGCGGCGCGCCCCTGTCTTACGAGGAGGCGGTCAGCGCGTTTTTCCAATTCCTTTGGGACATCGGGCTGAGCCCCGGACACAGCGTCCGCACCGTGGAGGAATGCGTGCAGGCGGCGCGCGACGACCAGACGGTGATGACCAACCTGATGGAAGTGCGCCTGCTGACCGGCTCCAAGGCGCTGTTCGACGCGCTGATGCTCAGGCTCGGCCCCGAGCACATGTGGCCCACCCCGCAGTTTTTCGCCGCCAAGATGGCGGAGCAGCGCGCGCGCTACCATAAATACCACGACACCGCCTACAACCTGGAGCCCAACGTCAAGGAAGGCCCCGGCGGCCTGCGCGACATCCAGATCATCGGCTGGATCATCAAACGCCACCACCGCTCCGCGGATCTGCGCGATTTGATCGTCCAAGGCTGGCTGACCGAGGCGGAGTTCGCCGAGCTCCAGGCGGCGCAGGAATACCTCTGGCGCGTCCGCTTCGCCCTCCACGCGCTGACCGGCCGCCGCGAAGACCGGCTGCTGTTCGACTATCAACGGGAGCTCGCCGACCTGTTCGGCTACAGCGGCGAGAGCGGGACGCCCAACGCGGCGGTCGAACAGTTCATGCAACATTATTTCCGCACGGTCATGGGCCTGGAGCGCTTGAACGAAATGGTGCTGCAACTGTTCGAGGAAGTCATGCTCCTGGGCAAGCAGGAAGCCGCGGCCATCCCGATCAACCCGTTTTTCCAGTCGGTCAACAACTACATCGAGGCCCGGCATTCGGAGGTGTTCAAGGACAATCCGCTGGCCTTGCTGGAGATCTTCCTGATCTTGCAGCAGAACGCCGGCCTGCAGGGCATCCGCGCCTCCACCATCCGGCTGGTCCGCCAGCACCTGCACCTGATCGACGAGGACTTCCGCAACGACCCCAGAGCCTGCCGGCTGTTCATGGAGATCCTGCGCCACCCCGGCGGCGTCACCCACCAGCTTCGGCGGATGAACCGCTACGGCCTGCTCGCCGCCTATCTCCCGGCCTTCAGCAACGTGGTCGGGCGGATGCAGTACGACCTGTTCCACGTCTACACGGTGGACGAGCACACCCTGTTCGTAGTGCGCAACCTGCGCCGCTTCGCGCTGGACAAGCACAGCGCGGAACATCCGCATTGCAACGAAATCTTCCAGCTTGTCGAAAAGCCGGAACTGCTTTACATCGCCGCGCTGATGCACGACATCGCCAAAGGCTCGGAGGGCGACCACTCGGAGGTCGGCGAGGCCATCGCCTTGGAATTCTGCCGCCGCCACGGGCTGGGCCACCGCGACGCGGAACTGGTGCAATGGCTGGTGCGGCAACACCTGCTGATGTCGATGACCGCCCAGCGCAAGGACATCAGCGATCCGGAGGTGATCCACGAGTTCGCCACCCAGGTCGGCGACCCCGACCGGCTCAACCACCTGTACCTGCTGACCGTGGCCGACATCCGCGCCACCAACCCGAGCCTCTGGAACACCTGGAAGGGCGCGCTGCTGCACGAGTTGTTCAACGCCACCCGCCGCGCCTTCCGCAGCGGGCTGGAAAAGCCCGCCGACCTGGAAGACCGCGTCCGCGTGGCGCGGGCGGACACACTGGACCTGCTCCACCGCCTAGGCATGACCGACGGGGCGGTCGGGCGGATCTGGCCGATGCTCTCCAACGACTATTTTCTACGCTTCCAGCCCGAGGAAATCGCCTGGCACACCGTCGCCATCGCCACCTGCGGCCCTGACGAGCTGCCGCTGGTGCTGCTGCGCCCGCTGAGCCAGCGCGGCAGCGCGGAAATCTTCATCCACGCCCGCAACCAGGACTTCATTTTCGCCCACAGCACCGCCGTGCTCGACCAACTCGGCCTGACCATCCTCGACGCCAGGATCATCACCACCCGCAACGGCTTTGTGATGAACAGCTACCACGTGCTGGAGCAAAGCGGCGAGCCGATCAAAGACCAGCGCCGGCAAATCCAGATCTGCTCGCGCATGCGGCAATGCCTGCTCGACCTCAGCGCCGAGCCGCCGCAAGTGCAGCGCCTGCAAAAACGCCAGCTCCGCAACTTCCCGGTGCCCACCCAGATCTATTTCCACCCGGACGCCCAGCAGCGGACGACGATCTTGGAGCTGATCGCCGCCGACCGCCCCGGGCTGTTGTCGAAAGTCGGCCAAGCCTTCGGCCGCGCCGGCATCCGCCTGCACGACGCGCGGATTTCCACCATCGGCAGCCGCGCGGAAGACATCTTCCATGTCACCGACCGCGAAAACCGCCCCCTGGCCTGCGACGGCCTGAAAAGGGCGTTGCGCGACGCCCTCGTCGAACTGGTGGGGGAAAACTGAACCGGGCCGGTTGCTCGGCGTTCATGCTATGCTTAATTGCACGGCAACCGTCGCTCCCCCAAAAACAATAAGCCCCATAAGACAACCGAGCCCCACGCGGGAGGCAATATGAGCAATGCGGATCCCATTCTGAACAACTGGTACCAGGACGCGGAGACCGGAAGGAGTTTCCGAGTCGTCGCCATCGACGCCGACGGCGACTCCATCGAAGTGCAGTATCTCAACGGCGATATCGGCGAATACGACAACGCCGCCTGGGAAGACTCGGCCTTTTTTCCAGCCGAGGCCCCGGACGACTGGAGCGCCCCCTTCGACGACGTGGAAGTGGACGACCTCGGCTACTCCGACCCCGACCGGCACGGGCTGGACATGCAGGACGTCACGCTGGACGACCTGCTTGACGGGGACGACGACCGCTAATCCCCGGGGCGGTAAAGGCGCAGGCGGGCGGGGCGGGGTTCCGCCGCGCCTGCGGCCGCCGCCCGTTCAACCCTGCCTCCCCGCCTTGGCATTCCCCGCGTGCAGGCCGCATTCCTTCTTGGCCGCGTCCTCCCACCACCAGCGCCCGGCGCGCTCGTGCTGGTTGGGCAGGACTGCGCGGGTGCAGGGTTCGCAGCCGATGCTGACAAAGCCCTTGCCGTGCAGCTCGTTGTAAGGCACGCCATAGGCTTCGATATGATCCCACACTTGGGCGGACGTCCAGTTGGCCAGGGGGTTGAACTTGTACAGCGGCTTGCCGGGCGTGGAGAAGGCCGCGTCCAATTCCACCTCGTCCAGTTCCAGCCGGGTCGGATTCTGGTCGCGGCGCTGGCCGGTGATCCAGGCGTCCACCGTCGCCAACTGGCGGCGCAGCGGCCCGACCTTACGGATGCCGCAACACTCGGCGTGGCCGTCGCGGTAGAAGCTGAACAGCCCCTTTTCGCGGACCAGGCGCTCCAGCGCCACAGGCTCGGGCGCCAGCAATTCCAGACGGATGTCGTACCGCTCCCGCACCTGCTCGATGAAACGGTAAGTCTCCGGATGCAAGCGCCCGGTGTCCAGGCTGAACACGCGGATTCCAGGCCGCATCTGGGCGGCGAGATCCACCAGCGCCACATCCTCCGCCCCGCTGAAAGAAATCGCGATATTGTCAAAATGCGCCAGCGCCGCCGCGAGGACGGTGCGGGGATCCTGGCCGGCCAGTGCGGCCTTGAGGGGTTCCAGTTCAAAGCTTGGCTTGCTCATGGGGTCAACGTATCCTCGGATTGGAAAAACAGCGACTTTATGCGAAACACAACGGGCTGGCAAACCGGCCATGCCCGGCGCGGCCCTATTCCGGAGCCTCAAGCCCTGCAAACCATGTAAACTCTACACCTGACGGGAGCCGACCGCGTGAGGTTTCCCAAGGAAGCCCACCCTCGACAGAAGGCCATGTGTTGACCAAGAACAATGGGCGCGCGCGCCTGCCTAACCCTGCCCACGCCGTTTTAAAGCGCCTGCCTGGCCGCGCGCTGTCGGGCTTGCGGCTCGTCGCGATGTTGTGGCTGCCCCTCCTCCCCGGCCTGCCGGCGGCCGCCGAGACCGCCCCGCCGCCCGCGTTGACGCGGGCCGTCCTGCAACTGAAATGGTTCCACCAGTTCCAGTTCGCCGGCTACTACGCCGCCAAGGAAAAAGGCTATTACGCCGAGGAAGGGCTGGATGTCGCCATCCGCGAACGCGTCCCCGGCCAGGAGATTGTCCAGCAGGTCGTCTCGGGGGACGCCGATTTTGGCGTCAGCGACTCCACCCTCGTCGCCGACTACGCCAACGGCACGCCGGTTGTCGCCTTGGCGGCGATTTTCCAGCACAACCCGCTCATTTTCATCAGCAAGCAGTCCTCCGGCATCATCAGCCCCTATGAAATGGCCGGCAAGCGTATCATGTACGACCCCGGCGGCGGCGAAGCCCCACTGCGGGCCTTGCTGGACGAGGCCGGCCTGGGGCCGGGCCAATACACTTTCGTCCCGCACAGCTTCGACAACGAAGACCTGGTCCAGGACAAAGTGGACGTGATGTCCGCCTACCTGAGCGACGAGCCTTTCTATTTCGCGCAAAAAGGCGTCAAGCTCAACCTCATCAACCCGCAGAATTACGGCCTGGACTTCTACGGGGATCTGCTTTTCACCAGCCGGCGCGAATTGGCGCTGCACCCGGGCCGCGCCGAGCGCTTCCGCCGCGCCACGCTGAAAGGCTGGCAATACGCGCTGGGCCATCCCGAAGAAATGGCCGGGCTGATCAAAACCCAATACCGCAGCAAGCTCAGCCTGGAACACCTGCTGTTCGAGGCCAAGGAGATGCGCAGGCAGATACTGCCCGACGAAATCCCGCTGGGGCAGATCGAAACCAACCGCCTGCGCCGCACGGCGGCGATTTACCACCACCTGGGACAGGCCCGCCCGCTCGACGAAAGCCAGTTGGCAAAATTCATCTACGGAACGCCGCTTCCGCTGGAATTGACCGAGCAGGAACAAGCTTGGCTGCGCAGGCACCCGGTCATCCGGCTCGGCATCGACCGCGACTTCCCGCCCTACGAATGGCTGGCCCCGTCGGGCGACTATGTTGGCCTGGTGGCCGACCTGATGCGCCTGATCGAACAGCGCCTGGGCGTGAAATTCGCCGTCGTCAAAGACAAGGCTTGGCACGAAATCCTGGAGATGGCGAGGCGCGGCGAACTGGACATGATCGGCGCGGCGGTCAAGACCGCCGACCGGGAGCAGTATCTGTCATTCACCGCCCCGTACGAGGCCAACCCCGCCATCATCGTCAACGACGCCCGCCGCGGCTACCTCGGCAACCTGGAGCGCCTGGCCGGCAAGCGGGTCGCCGTGGTGAAGGCCTATTTCGCGCAGGAACTGCTGGCCCGGGAATATCCCAAAATCAGCCTGGTCGCCGCCGACTCGGTGCGCCTGGCCTTGATGGCGGTCGTGAGCGGGCAGGCCGACGCCTATGTCGGCGACGCCGCCGCCGCCAACTACGCTATCAAACAGGCGGGGCTCTTAAACCTCGGCTATTCCGGGCAAACCCCTTATCAAAGCCAGAGCAGCATCGCCGTCACCAAGACCAACCCCGAGCTTTTTTCCATCATGGAAAAAGCCCTGGCCAGCATCCCGCAAGGCGAGCGGGAGGCGATCGTCAACCGCTGGATGGGCCTGGACATCGAGCGGGGCGGCGTCAAGGCCGAGGAACTGCTCAAATACGGCGCGGTCGCCAGCCTGCTGTTTCTGCTGTCCGCCTACTGGATCCTGCGCCTGCGCAAGGAAGTGAAGGCCCGGAGGCAAAGCGAGGCGCGCCTGGCCTCCCTGTACACCAACATGACCCTGGGCTTTGCGCTGAGCGAGGCCCTCTACGACGCCGACGGCAAGGTGGCCGACTTCCGCTTCCTGGAGATCAACCCCGCCTTTGAACGGATGACCGGCGTGGCGAGGGAATACTGGATCGGCAAGCGCGCCCGGGAGATGTTCCCCGGCCTGGAGGAGGAATGGATGGAGCATTTCGGCCAAATGGTCATCACCGGGACGCCCGGCCATCTTGAGCGGTATATCAAACCGGTGGGGCGCTGGTACTCCATCAACTCCTACGCCTCCGCGCCGGGACAGTTCGCGGTGCTGGCGCAAGACATCAGCGAGCGCAAACGCTCCGAAGAGGCGTTGCGGCAAAGCGAGGCGCGCCTGACCTTGGCGCAGTCGGCCGCGCGCATCGGCATCTGGGACTGGGATCTGCTGCGCGACAAGGCGACGTTCAGCCCGGAATATTACCGCTTGCTCGGCCTTCCCGGCGGAACGCCCCATGGCTACGAGGACTTTCTGGGGATAGTCCTGCCGGCAGACCGCGCCCGCGTGGACGCCAAGGTGAAACGCTCCGCCACCGAGCCGCCCCATGTCTACGAGATCGAATACCGCGTCAAGCGGGCGGGCGACGGGGCCGTCCGCTGGCTGGTCTCAAAGGGCCAGTTTTTCTCCAAAAACGGCCGGCCTGTGCGCGCCATGGGCGTGGTGTACGACATCACCGAGCGCAGGCAGATCGAAGAAAAGTTGCGCCTCACCGCCCGCGTGTTCGACACCACCATGGAAACCGTCATCATCACCGACGCCGAGCGCAACCTGATCGACATGAACATGGCCTTCTGCATGGTCACCGGCTATTCGCGCGAAGAAGTGCTGGGCAGCAACCCACGCTTCTTAAAGTCGGGCCGCCACCCGCCCGCGTTCTACGAAGCCATGTGGCAAGCCATCGCCAACAAAGGCCATTGGAGCGGCGAAATCTGGAACCGCAAAAAAAACGGCGAAACCTTCCCAGTGTGGCTCACCATCTCCACCCTTGCCGATGAAAACGGCCGGATCACCCATTACGTGGGCATCGCCTCCGACATCAGCCTGCTCAAGCAGCATGAAAAGCAACTAGAGCACATCGCCCATTACGACGCGCTCACCGGCATCCCCAACCGGGTGCTGCTGGCCGACCGCATGAAGCAGGCCATCGCGCAGACCGGGCGCAAACAAAAGCTGCTCGGCATTTGCTATCTCGACCTGGACGGCTTCAAGCCGATCAACGACACGTTCGGCCACGAGGCCGGCGACCGCGTCCTCATCGAAATCGCCCAGCGCATCACCGACACCCTGCGCAGCGGCGACACCGTCGCCCGCCTGGGCGGCGACGAATTCGCCGTCCTCCTGCTGGAGCTGGAAGGGGTCGGCGAATGCCAGGCGACGGTCGAGCGCCTGCTCGAAGCCATCGGCCGGCCGCTGGCCGTGGCCGACAAATTCTTCACCGTCACCGCCAGCATCGGCGTCACCCTCTACCCGCACGACAACCAAGACCCGGACACCCTGTTGCGCCACGCCGACCAGGCCATGTACATTGCCAAGCAATCTGGCCGCAACCGCCACCACCTCTACGACGCCGAGCTGGACCGGCGCGCCCACGCGCTGTCCGAATCCCTCGCCCAAATCCGGCAGGGCTTGCTGGACGGCGAGTTCGAGTTGTTTTACCAGCCGAAAATCCACATGGGCAACCGCGCCCTGGTCGGCGCGGAGGCGCTGATCCGCTGGCGCAACCCCAAGCAAGGGCTGTTGTCCCCCGCCGAGTTCCTGCCCTGGCTGGAAAATTCCGAAGTGGAAAACGTCCTCGGCGAATGGGTCATCGACGCCGCGCTGGCCCAGCTTGAGCGCTGGCGGCGGGCCGGGCACCCGTTGGAAGTCAGCGTCAACATCGCGGCCGGCCACTTGCAGTCGGACGGCTTCCTGGCGCGGCTGCGCGGCAAGCTGGCCGAATACCCGGACTTGCATGTCAGCGCCTTGCAGATTGAAATCCTGGAGACCGCCGCGCTGGCCGACATTCCGCGGGTGGCCGGGATCATCGAGACCTGCGCCGGCATGGGCGTGCGGTTCGCGCTGGACGATTTCGGCACCGGCTACTCCTCGCTGGCCTATTTGCGCCGCCTCCCCGCCGACACCCTCAAAATCGACCAGACCTTTGTGCGCGACATGCTGACCGACAGCGGCGACCTCGCCATCGTCCAAGGCATCATCGCCTTGGCGAAAGCGTTCGGCCGCAAAATCGTCGCCGAAGGCGTGGAGACCGACGCGCACTGCCGCGCGCTGCTGGAACTGGGCTGCGACATCGGCCAAGGCTATGGCATCGCCCGGCCCATGCCGGCCGACGAGTTTGCGCAGTGGCGGCAGGACAATGAGCGGACGCCGGCGTGAGCCCCGCCAATGTTGTTGGATTAAGTGTTTTTCCATCCGCCCTGCTAAAAAGAAGCCAATAAAACGACAATTTGACACTAAAAATGAGGGGTTTTACATGCTGAAACATCTTTCAAAAACTGGTGGGCTGATCGTCCTAGCGTTCGCCGCTTGGAACCCCGCCGCCCAAGCGACCTCCGCTAGCTTTGACTATACCGGTAGCCCGGTCACTTGGACCTTGCCAACAACGGGCGTCTATCAAATTCTCGCCTACGGTGCCCAAGGCGGCACCGGGAGCGGCGAAGCCGGCTGTTGCACAGGAGGCAACGGTGGGCTCGGCGCCGAAATAGGCGGCTATTTCACCTTGACGGCTGGCCAAGTCCTCAGCATTGCCGTCGGTGGTCAAGGTGGCGCGGGAGTGGCGACGCTAGCTCAAGGTGGAGGCGGCGGCGGCGGCAGTTTTGTGACCTTGTCCGGCAGCATCTTAGTCATCGCGGGCGGCGGCGGCGGCGGCGGTGCTGGGCAAGCTGCAAATGGTGGTGACGGTGGCCCGGGTGTCCACGCCAGTGGCAGCGGCAATGGCGGCAGCATAGGCAATGTTGTTACAAGCGGCGCAGGCGGGGGCGGCTATAACAGCGCTGGCGGCGGCATTAACCCTGATGGCCCTATTGGTGGCGGCGCATTCCCCTCTCTTACTGGCGGAAAGAGTTACAACCATGGCCAGGGTCCGGGCGGTTTTGGCGGCGGTGGTGGCGCATTCATGGGCGGCGGCGGTGGCGGCGGGTATAGTGGCGGAGATGGCGGGATTTTTTCCTGGGTGACCTATCGAGGTGTTGGCGGTACCGGTGGTGGCTCTTACCTCAATGCGTCCGCCACCAATGCCGTGCTGCTGGACGGGGTACGCTCAGGCAACGGCGGGGTGGAGATTGACCTGATCAGCTTAAGCAATCCCATGCCGGAGCCTGCCACCGTGAGTTTGTTTGGCATCGGCATGGCCGCCGCCTTCGCGGCCCGGAAGCGCCGGAACGTCTAAGCCGGGTCATAGATGTGCCAAGGCGGGCCGTACGGGCGGATTGGGCAGGGATGCCTTAACCCGCCGATTCCGCAAAATGGCGGGTTACGCGCGGGTAAGTGACAGTGTCTTGTAATCTATTCTAATCTCATCTAATATTGTCTTATGGAAAAGCGATTGGTAAAGATAGGCGAAGCCGCCAGGCTGATGGGCACGTCGGTGGACAATCTCCGCAAATGG
>Ga0265316_10001245_pt1 | contig 27383 bp, 21 predicted proteins | sample 4522metaG_FD_202092 | JGI IMG/M metagenome (GOLD analysis project Ga0265316, IMG submission 202092) | Rhizosphere microbial communities from Carex aquatilis grown in University of Washington, Seatle, WA, United States - 4-5-22 metaG | ecosystem: Host-associated > Plants > Roots > Rhizosphere >... | reverse complement strand
ACGACCTGGGCATGGCGACGGCCAACACCATCGCGGCGCTCGCCTCCGGCGCCGATTGCGCAAGCGTCACGGTCAACGGCCTGGGCGAACGCGCCGGCAACGCTTCGCTCGAAGAAGTGGTCATGGCGGCGCGACTGACCTTGCATCGGGATTGCGGCGTGGACACGCATCAGCTCGGCGGGTTGAGTGAATTGGTGGCGCGCGCCTCCGGCCAGCCGCTCGATCTGGACAAGCCGGTGGTGGGCGAAACCGTGTTCCGGCACGAAACCGGCATTCATTGCAGCGGGCTGCTGGCCGACCGCAAAACCTACGAACCGTTCGCTGCCGAGGAAGTCGGCCACACTCCCACCGTCATGGAATTGGGCCGCCACTCGGGCGGCGGTCTGCTCCGGCACAAGTTGCAAACGCTGAACCTGAACCTCCCGGCGGAATTGCAGGTCGAGTTGCTGGAAGAAATACGGTGCATCGCCGGCCACCGCAAGGTTCCCGTCACCGACGACGAACTCAAAAACCTGGTGGCAACCCTGAACCATAACCATGGCCTTCCTGATCTATAACAAAACTGCCGCCGGAAAAAACATCCGTTTTGAACGGATTAAACCGCTGAAACTGGGCGGGTGCGACGGCCTCATCGCACGACACGTTCAGACGTTGAGCGATGCCGAAACGCAGAGCTGGAAACTCGACGCGGCCGGGTTGCTGATACTTGCCGGGATCGCGCCGGGCAGCGACACACTCACGGTTTTGTTCGATGTCACGGCCCGCAACGCCACGAGCGTCTGCCTTTACGAACTCGCGCGGATCCATGGCAGTTGCTGCGAAACCTCCACGCAACTAGCGTTGGATTTTTCCGTGCTGATTGACCGGGAAACCGGCGGCAGCGCAGCAGAATTCGCCGGGAAATTTGAAATTGCACCGCCGGCCCAACCCAAATTGCTCGGCGAAATGCTCGCACTCACCGGCGGTCCTGGCGGTGGCGACTGGAAGTGGGATGCGATGTCGCTGCAACTCGGCGCGACAGTGGTGCAGCCGCATCAAACCGGCTCGCCCTGCCCGAATTGCGCCGATGTCAATAACGCAGCAATGGCATGAATGAACTCAAAAAAAATCCGTCGCGCAATGGCTGTCAATGCGGCGGCCATTGCCATTCCGGACAGACCCGAACCCTGGCGCCGCACGATTTGTTGACAGTGGATTTTTCCGCGGCAAAAAAAACACATGACTGCGCGTACGGCGGCCACACCTGTCCGCGCCGTTACCTTGCCATGACCGGATTCATCCTAGGCACGTTCCTGACTTTGCATCTGGCGGTCAATGTGCTCGGTCTGTGGCCCGCGCGATTTCAAGCGGCGGTGGACCGCATACATGGCCTGGGTTCGGTGTTGCCGGTTTTGGAGATGGGTCTGATTTTCATTCCCTTGACGATTCATGTCGCGCTCGGATTGCGGACGTTGTACCTGGAAAAATTACGGTTGGGCGTGGAAAAACATCATCACGGCAGCGACCTGCGCTACTGGCTGCAACGCGTCACGGCTGTGATTCTGCTGGCGTTTCTCGCGTTCCACATCGCTGTGATGCATCGATGGGGATTGCATCTGGTTTTTCGCCTGACGCACTGGCCGGCGTTGGACCGCTACGCCGCAGGCGGATTGTTCGAGCCGTCGCGCGCTTTCGCTTCTGCGCGCGATGGGCTCGGCAATTTTTGGAGCGCGGCGGCGGGACATCCGGCGAATCTGCTCATTGCGCAATTTTACCTGCTCGGCATTGCCGCCGCCGTGTATCACCTCGCCAATGGCGCGGCCACCGGCGCAGGCGTTTTGGGCCTCACCACCACGACTGCCGCGCAACAACGGCTCTGGCGCATCTGCCGCGTCGCCGCGCTGGCGCTGCTGCTTGCCGGCCTGCCCGCGTGGTATGCGTTCGCGTTGAAGTGAAGTGATTGTCCTATGGATCAATCATAACTAGAATCTATGTTCAAATGAAACGTATCATTGCTTCACTCCTCGGCAGCGCGGCATTATTCGGCTGCGTCCAAACCGCCAGCCACGCCACACAAATCACCGTCTTTGCCGCCACCAGTCTCACCGAATCGCTCAAGGAAATCGCCGCCACCTATGAAAAGCAGTCCGGCGACAAAGTTGTTTTCAACTTCGCCGCGTCCGGTACGCTCGCCCGGCAGATTGAGGCAGGCGCGCCCGCCGACATCTTTTTTTCCGCCGACGAGGCCAAGGCCGATGCGCTGGAAAAGAAGGGATTGCTCGTGCAGGAAACGCGCAAAAGTCTGCTCGGCAATACGCTCGTCATCGTCGCTCCGCCGGACGGCACGGCAATCCATTCACCAAACGATTTGACCAATGCCGCCGTCAAACGCATTGCGCTCGGCGACACCAAAATTGTTCCCGCCGGAACTTACGCGAAAGCTTATCTCGAAAAATCCGGGCTGTGGGCGGGCATCGAACCAAAGGTGGTTCCCTGCGAAAATGTCCGCGCCGTGCTCGCTGCTGTGGAATCCGGCAATGTGGATGCCGGCGTGGTTTACAAAACGGATGCCGCGATTTCCAGGAAGGTGAAGGTGGTCTTTGACGTGCCGGCGGCCGATTGCCCGAAAATCTCCTATCCGGTGGCGCTAGTGGCGAATGCGCCGCAACCGGAGGCTGCGAAAAAGCTTCTCGATTACCTGGCGGGTAATGAGGCAGACGCGGTCTTCACCCACCACGGGTTTATCGTTTTGTCCATCGCCGGTAAATGACCAGTCACACCGAAAGGAAAATTATGAAACTCAGCGCCCGCAATATTCTCAAAGGCAAAATCCAAAACCTCAAGCGCGGCCCCATCAGCAGCCTCGTCGTTCTAAGAATCGCTCCCGGAGTTGAAATTGTTTCAATGATCACCGCGGAAAGTGCTGCAGCCTTAAAACTGAAAAAAGGACAGACGGCCTATGCTGTCATCAAAGCTTCCAGCGTGATGGTCGGTGTGGATGAATAATCCCGCGTGCCGCAACCGCCGCGTGTCATGACCACCGACGAATGGCAGATCGTCGCGTTCACGGCGGGCATGGCCGTGTTAAGCACGGCGTTGATTCTGGCACCGGGCGTCGCGCTGGCATGGTGTCTGGCCCGGCTGCGGTGGCGGGGTAAATCCCTGGTGGAGACGTTTGTCGCCCTGCCACTCGTCCTGCCGCCGGTGGTCACCGGGCTGGTCCTGCTGAAGTTGTTCGGCCGGCGCGGCCCCATCGGCCACTGGCTCTACTCGGAATTTCATCTCGACGTGGTGTTCACCTGGCGCGCGGTGGCACTGGCACTGGCGGTGATGTCGTTTCCACTGCTGGTGCGCACGGCGCGTTCGGCCATCGAAGAGGTGAATCCGGCATTGGAGCAAATTGCCCGCACACTGGGAGCGGGCGAATGGCGCGTGTTCTTCACCATCACGCTGCCCCTGGCGAAACGCGGATTGCTGGCGGGAACACTGCTGGCGTTCGCTCGCGCGCTGGGCGAATTCGGCGCGACCATCATGGTCGCCGGCAACATCCCCGGTGTCACCACGACATTGTCCACGGACATCTACCAGCTTGTCCAGCTTGGTGAAGACAGCCATGCGTGGGTGCTGGCGGGAATCTCGCTGGCGCTGGCGTTTGCCGCGCTGTGGGTCAGCGAGTGGTTGCAGCGGAGGCGCAAAACATGACACCCGGCATCCAGGCCAGTTTCACGAAACGCTTTGCCGGCGGCCCGGTGATTCGCGTGGAAAATCTGTGCACCGGCGGCAACGGTTCAACCATCACGGTTCTGTTCGGCCCGTCAGGTTCGGGCAAAACGACAATGCTTCGCTGCCTCGCCGGTCTGGAGCGGCCCGAGGAGGGCACAATTCAATTTGACGGTGAAATCTGGTTTGATTCCGGCATGGGAAAAAGCGTCCCGGTGCAAAGGCGGAATATTGGTTTTGTACCGCAGGATTACGCGCTGTTTCCGCATCTCAATGTTGCCGACAACATCGCCTACAGTCTGCACGGTCTGGCTGCGATGGAAAAACAATCGCGCGTCGTGGAAACCATGCGGTGGCTGGGCCTCAACGGGCTGGAGCAACGTCTGCCGGGTGAACTTTCCGGCGGCCAGCAACAACGCGTCGCCCTTGCCCGCGCCGTGGTGCGCCGCCCACGTTTGCTTTTGCTCGATGAGCCTCTTTCCTCCCTCGACACGCCGACGCGCCAGCGATTGCGCGGCGAGTTGCGTTCGCTGCTTTTGCAATTGGGCATTCCGACGATTTTGGTAACGCATGACCAATTAGAAGCTGCGGCCTTGGGCGACCAACTCGTGGTTCTCGACCAGGGACGCATGCTCCAGACCGGACCAGTCGCGGATGTCATCAATCGTCCGGCCAATCTGGCGGTGGCGGCAATTGTCGGAACCGAAACGGTTTTGCTCGGACACGTCACCCGTGTGTCAGACGGACTGGCCACCGTGACCGTGAACGGGTTTGAACTCACCGCGCTGGCCGAAAGCCTGCCTCCCGGCGCGAATGCTGTACACCTCTGTATCCGCGCCGAGGACGTAATATTGCTCCAGAACGGCGGCGCGCCGGCGAGCGCACGCAACCGCCTGTCCGCAACGGTACTCGCGCTCGCGCCCGAGGGGCCGCTAATGCGGATTGAACTGGATTGTGGTTTTCCCTTAAAGGCGTTGTTGACCCGCCAGGCTTGTGATGAACTGGCATTGAAGGCGGGTGCTTCCGTGGTTGCCTTGATCAAGGCTCCGCACATCCACCTCATCTCCTTCAACCGTTAAGGCAGTTCGTAGTTCTTCAAACAATTGAGTGAAAAAACCAGCAACGCTGTTGGCATGACGGCGTGGTATGCGTTCATCCGGAGCCGTTGACACTCACGGGGCATATTGTGGATGTGGGCAAAACGTCTTTGCAATCCAAGTATTACATCAGAGAACCAGAACGGGATTCATCTTGTCACAAAAACCAGGCAGTTTATGTGACAGCCCACGAATGGAAACAACAACTCAACCAATAGATTTTCCGATTGAACGCGGCTTCGTCGGCTATGAGACCGCACGCGATTTTGTATCCATTAACTGCGCCAGATCGGATGTGGATCTCATCATTACCGGTACTTGGCTAGTAATGCCCGGGTAATTATTGGGTGGTAGCCCGGTAACGGTATTATTGGAACCTATCCATTCCAACTTTACAACTCGTTGCATACAAATTAGTTATTGGAGGCGAGGGTCGGAATCGGTCTGAAAAGAGGCCAAATTCTATTCAAAAATACCAATGTTTACAAGCTAGTCAAGCACTAGGACACCACCAGGATGTCACTAGGCTTTCACCCCTTTTTATACACAGTTTTATACACAGTTCGAGTGCGCAATACAGCAGTGTGGATGTTGTTTTCGGTTTAAAATACAAACTTCAGCACGTCGGCAAGTTTGGTTTTTGCGTCGGCCAGATGCGGGCGGGTTTCCAACCGGTGCGGATGCCAGGCGAGAAAAACTTCACGGCGCATTTCCTCGAATGATTTCAGTGGATAGACCCAGACGGAATCGAACGAAATACCAAGACGTGCGAGGTCGGGCAGGATGACGGCCATCTGGCCCGATGCGAGAATTTGCGATGCTTGCGGGAAGGATTCGCAAAGCAAGGTTACGTTGAGCTTCCAATCGTGGCTGGCGGCGAGCTCTTCAAGACGCCGCTGGAAGAGCGTGTTGCCGCCTTGCGTGACGATGGGCAGTTGTTGGAGCAATTCGGCTTCGTTGGTTTTTTGACCGCGCGGGAAAAGTTTATCGGGGATGAACAGGCTGTAGCCGAATTTGCCAAGCGATTTACCAGTCAGCGAACCTCGTGTAACGAGGTCAGACCGGAGCAGGCCGAAGTCAATCACATGATCCTGCAGCGCATTGTAGATGGCCGTGTTTTGGAGGTCTTGCAACTCGACGACCGATCCTTGCAACGCCTCGCGCACCTTACCGATGCGCGGCAGCACGAGCCATTGCAGCAAGCTGTCGCCGGCGCCGATGACAACTTCAGTGGGCTGCTTGCGGCATGAACGATGGAATTCTTCGAGCGACTGGAGGTGTTCGCGAGCGAGCTTGGCGAGATGCTTGCCGGCAGGCGTGAGACGAACGGTCTTGCCGGTCTTGTTTTTGAGTTCGACGTCGAAGAATTCTTCCAGTTGGGAAATCTGGCGGCTGATGAGGCTCTGGCGCGAGTCGTCGTCGGGCGCGGCATTGGCGATGCCGCCGGCCGCGTCCACCTCCACGAGCGCGGCGAGGCGTTCCATGGAAAGCCCCTTTTCGTTGAACAGGCGGCTGAATTTCATGCCGGATGATTAGTTGGCCGGACGGTTCAAGGAAAGAACGAAATGCCACCGGCCATCCCTGTCCGCCCGGTCAGGCCGGTTGCGGTGTTTGCAATGAACAACCGCGTAATGCAGCACTAATGTCAGTTCAATGGAACAAGCAGACAAAATCAAATTTTAACCCTGGAGAATGCCATGCCTAAAATGAAATCCAACTTTCGCGGCCTCGTGACGCTGCTCGCGAAAAATCTGTATCCCGAACCCGACGTTTTCGTGCGTGAGTTGATTCAAAATGCGCACGACAGCATCCAACTGCGACGCGCGCATTCGCCGGAACATTCAGGGCGCATTCATGTGAGCCTTGAGCGGTCGAGCCGGAACATCACGTTTTCCGACGATGGCCTCGGCATGACGCAGCACATCATCGAAGAGTTTTTGTCCACCATCGGTTCGTCCGGCACTGGAACAATGACCATGCAGTTGAAACAAGGGCAGCACTGTGACGTGGCGACCATAGGGCAATTCGGCATCGGCCTCTTATCGGCCTTCGTGGTGGCGGAGCGCGTGGATGTTTACACCCGGCATTTTCAGACCGACGAAGCATGGCATTGGGTCAACGTTGGCGACGACGAATACAAACTCGATCCGACCACGGAGATGCCGCACATCGGCACCCAGGTCATCGTCACGGTGAAGCCGGAATACGCCGAGTTTCTCAAGGAGGAAAATTTGGAGGCGACCATTCGCAAATACGCCGACTTGCTGGGGGTGCCGATTTTCCTGAATGAGCGAGGTCCCATCAATGCCGTGCGCCCGCCTTGGGAAGCGGCGGCAACGCTGCCCTCGTCGGAACGTGAAAAGTATTTGAGTGATTTCTTGAACAAGCGCTATCCCGATTCACCGTTGCTGGTGATTCCCGTCAACCTGCCACACCTGCAAACGGAAGGCGTGCTTTACATCACCGACCAGCACATACCGGGAATCAACACCAGCGGCTATGTGGACATTTATCAAAACCGCATTTGTGTGCGTCCGCGTGATGCCGAGTTACTGCCCGACTGGGCGAAGTTCGTGCGCGGCCTCGTGGATACACGCAGCCTGCAACCAACCGCCGCCCGAGACAACGTGCATCGAAACGAAACTTATCGCGCACTCAAATCCGCGCTCGGCGAATTGATTATCGAAAGCATCATCCGCTGCTCGCAGGAAAGTCCGGACTTTTTCTCCAAGCTGTGCCGCTGGCATCATTTTCATTTCAAGGGCATGAGCCTGATGAACGACCGGTTTTTCGACCGAATGATCATGCGGTTGCCGTTTGAAACCAGCGACGGCGAAATGACGCTGGAAGAATATCAAGTTCGCCAGCGCGGCCAAAAAAACGGTCCAACAATCATCCATTATTTTGAAGACGAAGCCGACGCGGGCAGATTTTACGAGCTATGCCGGTTACGCGGAATCCTTGCGCTGAACGCCGGGAAATGTTTCGAGGAGGGCCTGCTCCGGAAACTCGCACAACGCCAGCCTGGCGAATGGACTGTGCGCCGCCTCGACCGCTGCGATTGCGAAGATATTTACCAACGATTGCCTGCAGACGAGGAACAGAAATATCAGATGCTGCTCACCGAACTGGCAACAGCGGTCGAGAACGATGCGGGCACGGAATTGAAAACCGGCATCCGGCGATTTGAACCGGACCATATCGGTTCCGTGCTGCTTGAAACCCAGGCGCAGGAGGAGGTGGACAAATTGAAGTTGCTGTTGAGCCATCCGCTGCTAGGCAAAGGTGTTGAGGGTCTCTGCCGCGAATTCGCCGGACAACTTGCTGATCCATCCCGCGAGTTGCTTCTCAATGCAAATAATCCGCTCGTCCAACAACTTTCCCGCCGGAACAATTTGGACGACCCCTCATGCCGGCTCGCGCTGCAAGGATTGTTCCTGAGCGCCTTGCTGCAATCTAAAGCACGGCTGTCATCGGAAAATTCCACGGCGATTTGCCAGCAGCTTCTTGGTTCGTTGGAAAACATTTTTTCACTCGAAACCAGGCTCGCCGAATGTCAGCGCGAACACAGTGCACTGCGTAAAGTCGTTAAGGACCGAACCGATTCCCTGTCCCGCACCGAATGGTCGGACGCCGCCAGAAGTTTATATGGTGCGCCACCTGATGTTTTTCGCCGGCGGATTGCCGCCGCATCCGACGAGGAAATCGCCCGAACTTTGGTGGAATTGATAACTTTGAAACAACCTCAAACCGCAATCCACTCGTAATATGAAACTTGTCATGCTTGGAGCGACGTTGGCCAATATGCGCTATGAAGAGGCTTACAAGGCATATTGCAACGGACAGGAACCAAAGGCCGCCGAGCTTTTCCGCGAGGCCGCCGAACTGGCCGGGCAAAGTGGCGATGCGGCCATCGAACAAAACGCCCTTCGTATGCAGGGAAACTCTCTGATGTGGAGCGGACGGCACGAGGAGGCATTTCGCGTTTTGACCCGGGCTGCTTCCTATGACAAACCCGACGCCGAACCGGGTGCGGTTTATGGCGCTAAAACTGATTGCATCCTGCTTTCGCTTTCCCACGCTCCTGCGGCACTTTGCCGTGAACTGCTTCGTGACGCCCGCGCCTATCTCGACCGGATTGGGAAAACTGAATGGTCACACCGTGTCGAAATGCTGGAGGGAATTTTACATTACCGTCAGGGAGATTTCGTTCGGGCGGGGGAATTGACGCTCCACGCCATCCGTCTGACTGACCACCATGTTCATGGACCGGTCTATTCAAGACCTGCCCATGTAAAATGGGTTGCTCGCCCTCTGTTTTACTCGCGACAAAAGAACGCGCTGAACGAATGGGCGATTCAACATTCAACTCACCTCAAACCGATGAATTCCGACTTGTTGCGGCAGAATTGTGTGCTTTTGCTTGCCTTGCGCTTGGAACGCGCCGACGGGGTTGATGTCGGCATAAGTCTTCGCGACGAAGCACAACACGTCGCAGTGATTGCATCCGATATGCGCGGAGTGTGGGACGAGGTTTTTGAAATAGGTCGAGCACTCATGCTTGCCGGGGAATGGAAAACGCTTGACCGGTTGCCAATCGGAAGAATGCAGGCGCTACCGTTCGAGAGCGCACTCTTCGCCGCCGACCGCGAAATCAATTTAATGCGCCGCAAACTTGAACTGCCACCGTGGGATGGTGACCTGGATTGGCCGCGAGCAATACCACTGACTGAAAAAGGTAATTCCGACATTGATCACGAAGTGCAAAAAATCAGAGTTGCGTTCACCAAACTGCGTGTGGAAGCGGCGCGCGAAAATCAGCGGATGGAAACCAATATCTGCTCCGTGACAACCGCCTGCCGCGTGGAACACATTGCAACGCTGCTGCCATGGATTGATTTCAGACAGTTCTGATTTTCTTTCTGTTGGAAATCCTCCGGCTGAACTGGTATCAAAATCCCCAGCCAGCACAAAATGGGTAGGAAACCAACGAATTCATTTTTGCCGTCACACTTACTCAACGGCAAATCTGGACCGAAAGGAATTTTTTTATGGCCGAATTGGAGTTTGATCAACAGGTTCTGCGCTATTGCCGCCAGATCATCTTGAAGACGATGGATCATGTGCGCGGCGCGATGCGGGGACAGAATCGTCTCCACCTAAAACAGGCCGTCGCCGATCCCCGGCTGCACAAATCCGCACAGAATTTGACCAAGGCCGTGGATCGCGATGCGGAAGACCTCATTCTCGACGCCCTGCAATTCAAGTTTCTAAAACTGCCCGGCGTCAAGGCTTACACGGTGTTTTCCGAGGAGCTGGGCATCAAGACTTTCCCCGAAGGTGCCAGTGAAGACGACGCGGATCTGGTGGTCTTCATTGACCCGATTGACGGCACGGAGTTCATCGAGGCGCTTCAGGGTGGCTGGTCATTGATCGCCGTTTATAGCCGGAGCAAGAATGAGGTCATCGCGGCAGTGGCCGGCGACATCTTTCTGGACCGCATCTACTGGGCCTCGCAGAGCGGCTATCCGGAAGGGCTGGATTTCATCACCCATTCCTGGTTCCGGCTGGACGGCGGGCCGACTCCCAAGGCCAGTCTTGAGGGCGCGCGGATCAACGTGCTCACCACCAAAGTATCCCGCTACCGGGCCTTGGCCGATCAAACCGCCCTGATGAATGCGCTCCACGCGGCGGACGCGCGGGTCAATCTCTCCTGGGGTTCCAACACCATCATCCAGGTGGCGGCGGGCTATGCCGATGTGGCTATTGAATTCGCCAAGGGCTTTGCCACCTATGACATTCTACCCGGACTGTTCATCGGGCTGAAAACTGGCCTGACGATTGTGGATTTGTCCGGCAATCCCATCACTTCAAAACTGGACTTGGAAGACATCATCGCCACGTTCCGGCGCGATCCCCAGCATCCCAAACGCATGCCCTTCATCGCCGCCAAGGAACCGGCCCTGGCGGAACAGGTGCTAAAACTGCTCAAGAAAGTGTAACCACAAATGCCATCTAACACCGCCACTCTCTTCATTTCTGCTGTCACGGACGAATTCAAGTCCTATCGTGATGCTGTGGCAAAGTGGCTCGAGGGACCCGGCGTGAGGATTGAAACACAGGAAAAGTTTATCGCACTTGGCAAGACGACGCTTGTGAAATTGTCGGATTACATTCACGAGTGTGATGCCGTGGTGCATTTGGTTGGCGACCGGACGGGCAATGAATCAGGCAGCGTCGCAAACGCAGTAGCAGTTCAAAGTCTGCTGGAAGCTCATCGCGATTTGCCTCATTCGCTCGGACTAACCAGTGAAACCATCAATAGACTGACATATACCCAATGGGAAGCTTGGCTCGCCATTTATCATAACAAGCGGCTCTTCATTGCCGTCCCGGAGGCAACTGCGCCACGCGACAAGCGTTTGGAGGATGAAGCCAAAAGCAATGCCCAACTCGAAAACCAAAAAGTCCATCTTGCTGCATTGGCAGAACGCGGGCGCTACCCGGAAGTCCGCTTCGCCAACAGTGACAAGCTTTGCCTCGGCCTTATGCCGCTGCGGGACATTTTTGTGCGCGGAGCACGGAACGAACTTGGGCTGAGCAACATTCTGTCGCTATCAGACTATCGCGCCAGCCTCGCCGGTTTTCGCCGGTTTCTCTCCTCCAGCAATTTGCCGTTCCGAGCGCCTTCACACGGCAATCCGTGTCACCCAGAGGAACTGTTGAAGAGTCTTGAAACGTCACTGGACGCGAAGGGAGTGCTGCTGGCTGGCGCAGGGGGCGTGGGTAAGACACGGACCACCTTTGAAACCGCGCAACTCGCCGATGCGGCGGCCCGTTCCGAATTGCAGCAACTCACCGAGCACGTCGCGCAACGGCTGCGCTTGCTCACGCTGGACCGTGCCCGGCGCGGCAATCTCCCCTGGCCGAACGCAAACTTCGTCGGGCGCGAACCGGAACTGGCCAGCCTGCGCGCTGCATTGCTCGATGCGCCGGAGCCATCCCCGGCTGGCATTCATGGCGTTGGCGGCATGGGCAAGACGGCGCTCGCCCAAGCCTTCGCTTACAAGGAAGCCGATGCCTTTCCCGGCGGTTGCTGGCTGTTGCGCTGCGAGGGACGCGACCGGCTGCTCTCCGTCTTCCGCAACCTGGTGAACGATCTCGAAATCGAGCTGACCGACGAGGAAAAGTTGGACGACGCCAAAGCCGTGCGGCGGGTGTTCGACGTGTTGCGTGCGCGTGGCCCTGCGTTGTTTCTGCTCGACAACGTGGACTGTCCCGCGTTGCTGACGCAGGAGCAGATGAAACTGCTGGCCGACCAGCCGTGGGCGCGCGTGCTCTACACCACCCGGCTGGCTCCGGACGCATTCACAAGGGCCAGTGCCATGATTCGTCCGTTGGATTTGGACCGGCTGCCGGAGAATCAGGCCGTTGACCTCATCCGCCATTACCAGCCGGAACAGGCGTTTGCTTCGTCCGAACACGAGGCCGCAGCCCGCGAATCGTTTGCTGAAAGCAAATCAATTTGGCAAACTCAGTGTCCCAATCTGAACCCGATCAAAAAATCAAAACGAAAGGCTCGCCATGCCACACGACGTATTCATCAGCTACTCCTCGCACGATAAAGCGGTTGCCGATGCAACGTGTGCGGCAATTGAGGCGCAGAAAATTCGCTGCTGGATTGCACCACGCGATGTGCTGGCAGGAACTGAATATGGCGAATCCATCGTCAATGCCATCGAAGATTGTCGCGCTATGGTTCTGGTCTTCTCCGATCATGCGAACAAGTCACCTCACATTCGTCGAGAAGTCGAAAGGGCGGTCAGTAAGGGCAAATTCATTGTGCCATTCCGAATCGAAGACGTGCTTCCATCGGGAGCGCTGGAATATTGCCTCGGCAGCACTCACTGGCTTGACGCGCTGACGCCGCCTATGGAAAAGCGGATTGGCGAATTGGTCGAAAGTGTCGGTCGTTTGCTCTGCCAACAAGTCAGTCCACCTCCTAACAGCCTGTCACATTCGGAGCCAGAGGATGCGCGGAGGCAAACAGCGACGCAGGTTCCTTCGCAGACAACCCCGACGCCTTCTTCTGTCAGATCTCTCAAGGGTCCATCTTTGGCTCTCATGCTGGTTGGAGGTTTGTTTGTATGTATAACAACTCTCGCCGCGATAGGGACGGGCGCGGACATAGGAAAGAACGGGTTCAAAGAGGAAGGATCGATTGCCGGTTCGATAATGGTGGTGTTGGCATTTTGTTGTAACGGCGTCGCGGTCTTGGCGGGATTCAACATGGCAAAGGCGCGGCATTACCGGCTCTGTTTCGCCGGAACACTCTTACTGATGCCGGGAACGTTTCTGCTGGGAACACCAGTTAGCATATGGGCGATTCGGGCGTTGCTTCAGCCCGGCGTCCGATCTGCGTTTGAACGGTCGGTGGCCCGAGAAAAGACGGTCCGGGAAAAACCGGTGCGGAAAGGAGTTACTCGCGGGCAATCGCGTGGTTTGCTTGCGGCAATCGGCCTTTCAATCGCTTCCGGGCTACAGGTGTTCTTCTTCATTTGCACTGTGATTGTGTTGGGAGGGTTTATTGTGACCAAGAAAATAGACTCGCAAGAGCTAACCTCAAATTGGTTGCATTCCGGCGTTATGACCTGCGCTTTTGTCGTGATTTACCTCATTCCCGGGGTGCTTGGGCTTCTCTCCTTGAAGCGGCCCGGACTTCGTTACGCCGTCGCTTTAGTGAATGGTTTAGTGGCCGGCCTACTGCTTTTTGCCGGAGTTGTCCTGGCTTTCCAAAAGGAATGGCTTATCGGGGCGGTCGAATTCCTAGCATTTTTGTGCTACGCCGGAACCTCGGTCCTGTTCTATCGCGCCTCGAAAAGTGGGATTGCTGTATTGGGAGACGCCGTGTTTTTCAATAGGCGGGGTTCGCTTCGATTCGTGCAGGGTGAAATCAACCTGGCTATTGAGGACTTCACAAAAGCGATTGCGCTCGACGCGAAGTTTGCTTTCGCATTTCTAAATCGCGCTGTTGCGTATCGAGACCTCGGGCAAAGTCAACAGGCAATGGATGACCTGCAAAAAGCTGTCGAACTCGAACCTAAGGACGCCACGTGCTATTACCTTCGCGGATGCGTTTTGATGGAGTTGGGAGAGTATGAAAATGCGATTGCGGATTTTAGCTTAGCGATCGGCCTCAAGCCACAGCTGAAAGATGCTTACGTCAAGCGAGCTGATTGCTATTCCAAACTCGGCGAGAGCGAGAAGGCGGCGAGCGACTCAGTCGAGGCATCGCGTCTGAGACTCTCAACTTATTCCGGCACAAAAGTTAGCCGTAATGACCGCTGCCCGTGCGGGAGCAATAAGCAATTCAAATACTGCTGCGGGCTTTATTTTAGCTCTTAGAAGGTCTTTGGCCTCGGGCCACCGTTTGCCATGTCCTACGACCTCTTCATCTCCTACTCGCGCCGCGACAACGATCAAGGCCGCATCACGCAGCTTGTTGAGCGTATTAAGACAAACTTCGCCGCCTTTGAAGGCAACAACGGACGCGAACTCGTGCCGTTCTTCGACCAGCAGGAAATCCACGGCATGTCAGACTGGCGGCAGCGCATTCTTCAGGGCCTCCGCGAATCGCGCCTGCTGCTCGCCTGCCTTTCTCCGGCGTATCTCAAGAGCGAGTATTGCGAGTGGGAGTTTGTCGAATACCTCAAATACGAGATCGGCCATCTGCACGGTTTCAATGGCGTCGCGCCGATTTACTTCGTCGAAGTGCCAGGCTGGGATAGTAAGGATTTTGAACAACAATGCGCCGCGTGGATTGCCGAACTGCGCAAGCGCCAGCACTTCGATTTGCGCCCGTGGCATGACTTGGGAGAGGCCGCCCTGCGCGAAACCGCCGTGCAGGAACGCATGGGCAAGCTCAACGGCCAGATTGTCCAGACCATCACCCGCGGCGAGCGCGCCGAAAAAAGTCTCGGCAACGTGGACGCGCACAACCCGCACTTCATCGGTCGCACCGCCAATCTGCGGATGCTGCGCGAGAACTTCGTCAAACCCGGCCACATCGGCGTCGTCACCGCCGTCAACGGCGTGGGCGGGCTGGGCAAGACCGCACTCGCCATCGAATACGCCCACGCCTTTGCCGACGAATACGGCGGCGGACGCTGGCAGGTGCGCTGCGCGGGCAAGGACGACCTGCGCCTCGCCCTCGCCGAACTCGCCACGCCCATCGGCTTCGAGTTCACCGACGACGAAAAGAAAAACGCCGACCTCCAGTTCGAGCGCACCCGCCGCGAGCTGAAGAAACTCGCCGACGCCCGCGCGCCACACCGCTGCCTGCTCCTCCTCGACAACGTGGACCGGCCCTGCCTGCTCGACCCCGCGCAGGTCGCGCGGCTTAACGGCGGCGACTGGCTGCACATCCTCGCCACCACGCGGCTAGGTGAAAACGAACTGCACGGCGCGCACCGCGACCGCTCGTTCCTGGCCATTGACGAACTGCCGCCGGACGACGCCCTCGCGCTCATCGAGAGCTACCAGCCCGACGGACGTTTCCACAACGAGGCGGAGCGCGTCTCGGCGCGCGAGATTGTGCGGCTGCTCGGCAGCTTCACCCTCGCCGTGGAATCCGCCGCCGTGTATCTGGGCCAGTTTGCGAACGACGTGACCTGCGCCGCCTTCCTCACGCGGCTGAAAAAGGAAGGACTGGAAGGACTCGATACCGCCGCCGGACAGAGCAGCGAAGGCGTGTTGCACGGCGAAAAGCGTTTGAGCGCGACGCTCCAGCCAACGCTGGAACGCCTGGGCGCAGCGGAGAAATTGACGTTGGAATTTGCCGCGCTGCTGCCGCCCGACCAGGTGCCGCTGCTGTGGTTACGCGTGCTCGTGGCAAGGACATTTCCTGAAATGGAACGCGACGCCGATCCGGGCTACCCCGACCCGTGGAAAAATGTTCTGCGTCGCTTGTTCAGCCTCCGTTTATTGCAGATTACGGACACAGTTGTTGCCCAAGGCGAGCCACTGGTCGTCAGGGTGCATAGAGTGATTCAAACACTGGTGAGGCAGCATTCACTGCCGGACGAAATCAAAATCAAGAATTCAGCTATTTACACAGTGTTGCGTCTGAGGCAGGTCCAATACACTATGGACCAATTCAGCAACTTAAATGAAATACGCTGGGAAATTGAGGCGTTTGATGCAGTAGGCCATAATTGGGCAGATTCTGAAAAGCCAAGTGCGGCTTGGGCGTTTAGTGAGGCTGGAGCACTTTGGAGCAGATTGGCTGAATTAACCAAGGCTGAAATTTCCTATCGCATGGCGCTAGAACTTGACGAACAAGTTCGAGGTACAAAACATCCCAAGGTCGCTATGCGACTTAGCAATCTTGGTGGGTTGTTAGAAGGACAAGAACGTTATGAGGAGGCAGAACCACTGTTACGGCGCGCCCTTGCGATTCGTGAAGAGGCGTTGGCTGCTAAACAATTCATTATCCACGTGGGGCAGTTAGCAGACAGCATGGCTCACCTAGCCGACCTATCGATTAATCTCAAGCGTTTTGACGAAGCTGAACAATTATTGCGCCGCGCACTTGAACTATGTGACCAAGATTTCCGAATTGTGGTCTTGGATGCAAATCGCCCGTTAAGCCACATTGTTACTTCTTTGGGTCGTCTATCTTCTACCAATCGCTCTATACCGGTTGAAGAATTAATTCAAACAACTTTGCAAAAGGTCGAATCCGAATTGGGGAATACTACTGAAAATCCACTACCGAACCATATTCGGAAAGCTCTTGCACAAGTCTTGATGGACCGAGACAAACCTCTCGACGCGGAATTCCTGCTAAAAAAGACTCTGGCCCTTGAAGAACGGGCATACGGATCAGACCATCATCAAGTTGCCGATACGCTCATTTTGCTTGGACAAGCAATGCTCGCAACTGATCAACCCGTTCAAGCGGAGTCCCTGTTCCGGCGGGCGCTGAAAATAAACGAGGCCAATTGGGGTTCCAATCACCCGAAAGTCGCGGATTGCCTCTCAAGACTGGCCTTTGTATCGGAGGCAGGCGGTCGTCTACTGGAGGCCGAGGAATTGCGAAAGCATTCGCTCGAAATCCTGTTAAATTTGAGCCGTTCCGCGAATCGCGCGCATCCTGCCCTCAAAGCCGCCAGGAGCAATTACCAAAACATTCTTATACGGATCGGGCGCACACCGCAGAAAATCAAATCCGTGCTTCACGAAATCGCGCCGGATTTTGCCTTTCCAGAAGTTCAGGAATCAGGCCATATCAATGAGCTCGCTTTGCGACTTTACCATGCGGGCAAGTTTGCGGAGGCGGAATCATTGCTGCGAAAAGTTCTTGCCAAAAGCGGGCAATCCGGCGCGGCAAACGCGGATGAAATCCCCACGACGCTGGACGTGTTGGGTCAATGCCTCAAACATTTGAAACATTATGCAGAGGCGGAAGCGGTGATGCGTCATTCATTGGAAATTCGCAGTAAATCAATTCCTCAGGATACGTCGCAAACCGCTGTTTCTTTGAACAATCTTGGGCAGCTTTTGTATTGCGTGAAACGATACTCGGAAGCGCAGCCTTTAATGCTCAATGCGCTCGACATTCTGGAAAAAGATCATACGGATAACCGACAGCTTTTGATCGCGGTCCTCAATAACCTTGCGCAACTACAGAAGGACGCGGGAAGATTGGCGGACGCTGAGCAATTGTTTCGCCGTGCTGTTACCATCATTCCTGACGACCAAGCCATCGGTTCGGACAGCTTGCTTCCGGTAGAGAATCTCGCCCGACTGCTGAAAGATACGGGACGTTTGGCGGAAGCAGAGCAATGTTTGCGAGATTTGGTGGCCCGGTGCGAGAACAATTTTGGTACCGAAAGTCAAAATGTCTCCGGCGCTATTAAGAATTTGATTCTATTTCTCAAAGAGACAAAACACTTGGAAGAGGCTGTGTCCTTATTCCCGCGCTTGCTGGCCATAGACGAAAAGAACCTTGGCCACAGGCACCTTGATATTGCAGCAGACTTGAAACAATATACGAACATCCTCCTCAACCTAAACCGTCTGGATGAGGTTGAGCCTTTGCTCAAAAAAACCATCGCGATTGCCGAGGTAAACTTCGGGAGTGAAGCACCCGAATTAGCCAGCGAGCTAAGCAGTTTGGGCGGTCTCTTATGCGCCCTGAAGCGGCAGAGTGAAGCCGAACCATTCTTCAAAAGGGAAATGCTAATTTATCTAAAATTGTCGCGAAAAACAGGAATTCCCCGCCAGGAATTGAAAGAGTGTTTCAGAAATTATTTCGGGTTACTTAGCGCCATGGGATGCAGTCTTGACCAGATTCTATCTGCCTTCTGCGATATTGCCCCGGAGTATTTTGCGATTGATTCGGAGCAGTATAAGGCGCTTGAAGGCATCTTCGGACGGGATTATTTCCAAGTCATTCAGAATTGGACATTACGGCATTGGAATCAAAGCGGCTACGAATTACGGAAAGGAGGCCAAGCCGAAATGGCTGAGCCGGTTGACCGGAGAGTCGCAGAAACAACGGCAAGGCTTCTCGACGACGTTCATCCAACAACAATCCATCGCCGCAACAATCTGGTGCTTACGCTCATCCTGCTCGGCAAGCTGGAGGAAGCCCGCCAGATTCTCGCCGCGAACTGGCGTCTGAACGCTCCGCACCACGCCAACACCACGCCGCGCATCGCCTTCCTCCGCCACCTCATCGCCCTACTCGAATCGCAACCGGACACACCCTTCCTCGGCCAGCTCAAAAACCTCCTCACCGGCCCGGAACTTCACGTGGCCAGCGACGTGGCCGTCCCGTGGGACATCGCCTACTTCATCGAGTTTTTGAAACCCAAACTCGGCGAGCACAACGCGTCATTCCTAACCGCCCTCGTCGCCGCACTGAACGACCGCACCAAATTATCCTCCCTCGACTCATTTCCCGAATGGTGCAACCAACCGCCCCTCCCGCTTGACACTCCTTGGCAGGAGAAATAAGCCGGACCAGCAGACAAGCCTCCTTCAAAGAGATTCGTTCACCTTTTCGTGTCACTGCTTGGACCGTCATTTTCACAGCGCATCCGATATTCGATTTCCGCAACGAACAATAAAAGTGGAAACAGAATCAGGTAAATCCAATCATGTGATTCCAGTATTACACAGACCATCATCCCCAGCGCCACGGGCCACGCCACAAAACGCACTGCAATCCGTGTGGCGATTACGAACGATTGTCCGGCGTGCCGCGGAAAAAAGCGGCCAATGACCACGGCCAGTAACGAGCGCAAAATCCGACCACCATCCATCGGAAAACAGGGCAACAAGTTGAAGCCCGCCAGAATCAGGTTCAGATTGAAACCAAATTCCCAGGCACGCATCCAATGATACAGCCAGATGAATTCCCAGGATTTGTGCCATGACGCGAACGCGTGAAACCCTGCCCGGAAAATTCCCGTGAGTAGGAGGCTGGCCAGCGGGCCAGCCAGGGCAATCCAAAATTCATTCGGTGAATCCAGTGCCGATTCCAATTCAGCCACGGCGCCCGGCGGAATGATGATGACACGGCGCGTGGCGATCCCAAATCTTCGCGCCATGAGGACATGCGCAAATTCATGAGCCAGCAGCGAGATGCAAATGACGAGCAGTATCAGCAGGGCAAAATAAAGTTTCCACGGACGGTCGTAGTCAAACAGCAGCCAGACCAGAAAGCCGGCGGGATAAATGAACCATGTGACGTGGAATTGCACAGGCACATCGGCCAGCCGGCAGATCGTGAATGGCTTCCAAACGAGACGCACGATGCCTTTGCCGTGAAACCAAAGGGTGGAAAACCTTTTACGCCGAAGCTGTCGCACCATCGTTTGCAAATGCAAAATCAACTGCTGCCAGCGCGTTGGCGGCAAATCAGCTTCGAGCCGTTTGAGGACGCGGATTTGGAACTTGTTACGTTGATACTTCATGTTGCAAAGCAGCCGGATAACAATTATGGGAATCAGAATTCTTGCCTTATCGATAGCCGCGTTTGGGTTAAATATTAACCGGTGGAAAATCACCTCGGCTGACTCGCGAGTCAGGGTGGGTGCAATCCCGCTGGTTTATCTTTTAGGGAATGAGGTTGAAAATGGAGCAGCAATTGAACCGTGAACCTGAGGTGTAATGTTTGGGAATTCCAAAACTATTGCCGGTCTCGAAATCGGCACATCGAAAATCTGCGTCGTCGTCGGCGAACTGAATGCCGCCGGTATGCTGAACATCATCGGTGTTGGGCAGGCGCATTCGCGCGGCGTGCGCAAAGGCGAAATCATCAATCCTGAATATGTGGCGGAAGATTTGCGCGCGGCCATCGTTGAGGCTGAACAAATGGCCGATGTGGAGATCCGCAGCGTGTATCTTGGCGTGACGGGTGGCCACATTCGCGGTCTGAACAGCCTTGGCGTGCAACCGGTGGTTTCCACTGACCGTGAAATTTCGCAGGAGGACGTGGACGACGTGGTCAAAATCGCCAAGGCCATCAATTTGCCCGCCGAAAACAGCGTCATCCATACCATGCGCCAGCATTTTCAGGTGGACGGGCAGGCCGGTGTGACGGATCCCGTTGGGATGCTGGGCGCGAGGCTGGAGGTGAATATGCACGTCATCCACGGGCGTACAAATCGCATACAAAACTTCGTCCGCCTTGTCATCGCCACGGGAATAAACGTGGACGACGTGATTTTCAATGGTCTCGCCTCATCGATTGCGCTGTTGACAAATGAGCAGAAGGAACTCGGCGCTCTGGTCATTGATATCGGCGGCGGCACGACGGAATACGTTGTTTTTTCTGACGGCGTCATCCGGCATTCCGGCGTGCAGGCGGTCGGCGGCGACCACGTTTCCAATGATCTCGCCTACGGCTTGAAAATCTCGTTAAGCCGCGCGGAAAAATTAAAAATCGAACATGGTTCTGCGCTGGTCACCGAGGCATCAAAGGGACAGACCATCAGCCTCACCAGCCAACTCGGCCACGAATTAAAGCGCATTAAAGTCGAGCATCTCCAAATCATTATGTCGCTGCGGCTGGCGGAAATGTTTACGATTATCGAACAGGATCTGAAACAGGCGGGTCTTACCAACTACCTGCGCGCCGGCGTATTCATCTGCGGCGGTTGCTCGCGCGTGCCAGGCATTGTGACGTTGGCGGAGAATATTTTCCACATGAACGTCACGACCGGCCATGCCATCGCCATCAGCGGTTTGGCCAATACGCTGAACCAGCCGGAATTCACCACCGCCGTTGGCTTGGTAAAATACGGAGCATTACGACACCAGAAAATACCGCCGCCGCTCTCGCTTCTGGCAAAAATCACGGGGCTATTTACAAAATTCGCTGCGATCCTGAAGTGGATATTCAAGCAAGACGGCACGATGAAATCCGAATAAAGCAAATCGCACCTTCTGAAATATTCCGCCACAAATTAAGCAATGTCCGCTTCTTGGAAAACCGTCCGCGTGTTCATTTCCTCGACGTTCCATGTCGCCGTTTCAAGCAAAGCGCTGCTCGAGCCTTTAGAGCGCGGTCGAAATGAAAAACCGGTTGGATGAATGTCTCTTCGGCGCGTCGCTCTTGCGGTTTTCGTTCTTCGAGCAGACCGGTGACCACGAGGATCATCCCACGTCGGGTCAGCCAGAAGGAATGGAACCCAAACTCGTATTCGCTCGGTCGAAACACTTCTCCTGCGACCCGGCACCAGACAAGACCTTCTGACGTCTGCACCCGTAAATTGCCCCAACCGGCCAGGCGTTCGTTATTTTCAGCAGAGAATCGCAATTGATAACCGACACTCACCCCGTCCAATCGGCGGATGATTCTCCCCAGGCGGGTTCCGACAGGCAAACCTTCAGGCCGACGCGGGCATATTAACAGCTTCATCAAAGCAAGCAGCCCAACAAAATCGCCGTCTGCGTGTCAGCGGTTTGACGGCACCAGAATGAGCGATGCACCTTGCCGCTGCTTGATGTGATTTTGTCCAGCATGATTTGGGGTTCAATTTTTGTTGTCGCAACTCATTTGCATCTTAACCGACTTCTCTAACACGCATTGATGAAAGCAAAAGGGTGAGAAAAAGTATCCGGGCTGACTGTACAGTCAGGGGAGTCACGGTTGCCAATGGGTCTGGACTGTGTTTTTCTTTTCCGCAGTCATGACCTCCACCTGGAAAACCGTCCGCGTGTTCATCTCCTCGACTTTTTGAGATAAGCGCAAATTCCCTCGACAATCAGGATGCGTTGCCAAGAATTGAACCAAGCAAAATTACGATTTATGAACAAGCGCATTCTCGTCACGGGCGACTCCATCTGCGATCACAATTACTACCGTGGCAGGCGCTCTACGGCAGACTCGCCTGAACCGCGCGGGTTCCGCCATAAGACCGCTGCGGGCGGCGCTTTGCTCTTGAAAGAATTGATCGAGCAGGTGACGGGGAATTTGCCCGGATGGAAAACCGAGTTTGGTTTGAATGACAATTTCGAGACGCTGCCGGCAACACATCATGCGTTTTGTCTTTGGGAGCCGCAGGTGATGAATCCCGATGAAAAAGATGCCGGGAAGCAAATCCAAGTCTGGCGGGCAGTTGAACCGCCGCTAGGCTACGGGCATCCGGAATTATTTGCCCAACCCGATGAAACCGCAAAGCAGCGCCCGGAAGCCATTCTTGGTCACGACGACCCCACCGCCGCTTCACCAGAGATCATTGTGGTGGATGATGCCGGGTTGGGTTTTCGCAATTTGGCAGCGAAGAAGCACTGGCCCTTTTCCAAGGTTAACAAAAAATTGAAATGGGTTGTTCTTAAGCTGACTGGTTCGGTTGGAGAAGGCGACCTGTGGAAAGAAATTGTCAAACATTGCCATGAGAAGCTGGTCGTGATAGTTCCCGCAGACCAACTTCGTCAGCATGACATCCGCATCAGCCGCGGACTTTCCTGGGAGGCGACCGCTGAAGATTTGGCCGCAGAATTGCTTGATAACCCTGCGCTACAGCCCCTGTTGGCTGCACGGTACTCTCGTGGTCGATGGACAAAACATTGCGATTGTGGGACGGCCGGAGCGGCAAATGTTTGGCGGTGCTCCAAGGGCACAGCGAACAGGTTTTGGGCGCGCTGGCGTTAGCCGATGGGCGGCTGCTTTCTTGGTCGGGAAATATGTCGAGGGACAATCCATTGAGGCTATGGAACGGGCAGAACGGCGCGTGTATGGCAGTGTTCGAAGGACATACTGATCGGGTCAGTGGCGCACTGGAGTTGGCCAATGGGCGACTACTCTCGTGGTCTCGTGACAAGACGTTCAGATTGTGGAACGGCCACAGTGGCGCGTGTCTGGCGGCGGTTGCAGAAGATCAGGTCGCCAAATTGCATCCAGAATGGCTCTATGAGAGAAGGAAAATGGAGAATAGTGGCAGCGTCGCCGGAGATTGCTTCGTTACCGTCTCGGCTCGCACGGCACACTTGCGATACAAATCCATTTCTTCAATCCTAGCTGCTTGGAATGCGGATTCTTACACGGTTGCCCGTTGCCTCCAACCGGACGGCACGACGGTAGTCACGCAGCGCAACGGCCAAGTCTGCATTCTTGAAATGCACCACGGTAATCGCCGCGTTTCCGTAGCCGAGGCGGAAGAGATCTTTGCCAAGTAAATGAAAAAGGAAGAATGCAGAAATCTAAAAGCAACACATTTGCCAAGGCAAAATCCTATCGCGTCGCCACCTACAATGTTGAAAACTATCTTGATGACACCGCGTCCCGGTGCTGCGTCAAATCCGCTGGCTCCAAGGCCAAGGTGCGTGAGTGCATCCGCGCGCTCCGCCCAGATGTGCTCGCCTTGCAAGAGATGGGAAGTGTCGCGGCGTTGCTGGAGCTGCGGGCGGCTTTGCAAGCGGAGGGTCTCGACTTCCCGCATTGGGAGCATGTCGCCGGGAGTGATGCAAACGTCCATGTGGCCATCTTGAGCCGGTTTCCCTTTTCCGCGCGCCGTCCGAACAACGCCGTCAGTTTTGAGCCGGGCGGAGCGCGGTTTTAACTTTACGCGCGTATTTGTCGGTTCAAAATCGTTGTGCATGAAACATTCCGTCTCGCTGCTGATTCAAGATGCCGCCGGTGCGTTTCTCGTGATCCAACGCGGCGGTTCCTCAACTCATTTTCGTGATATGTGGGAATTTCCCGGCGGCAAGATTGATGCGGGTGAAACGCCGCATCAGGCATTGATGCGCGAAGTGCGCGAGGAAGTGGGCGTAATTCCCGAAGTGCCGGCCAGCGAACCGTCCTGCCACATCTTCACGAGCAATGGCGAGGTGGAGTATGCTTTTTTCGGTTGGCAATATCCGTCGTCACGTCCCGAAATCCGCTTGAGCGATGAACATCAAGCATTCCAGTGGGTGTCATTCAAAGAAGCGCGTGAATTGCAGCCGGGACTGATGGAGCCGCACCGTAAATTTCTGGAGCGCTACTGGCACCAACAACAGGTCATGGCCTACCGGGCTGAATTGCCCCATTATCAAACTTACGCCAAGGCGCTGGAACGAGTTTTGAAAAATGCCTGTTCTCTCTCCATCTCAGAAGCCGTCGTGCAGGCACGGCCCAAGAGCGTGTCGAGTTTCGCCGAGAAATGCGTGCGCAAGCTCGCCAAATATCCCGATCCGGTTCACCAGCTCACCGACCTGTGTGGTGGCCGGGTGATTGCCCAAACGCTCGAACAAGTGGAGGCCGTCAAGCTGTTCGTCGAGCGCAATTTTAAAATCCTAGAGCGCGACGACAAAGGCCTGCTGTTGAACGAAGACAAGTTCGGATACCGCGATATGCACTATCTGGTACGCTTGCGACCGGAACGCGCTGCCCTCATTGGTTTCACATCGGAAGAAATTACCACCATTGGCGAACGCATTGCCGAGTTGCAGGTGCGCACGGTGGTGCAGCACGCCTGGGCGGACATCCTACACGATCGCATGTATAAAACGCCGCTGCGTCTTTCCACCGAGGCCAAACGAACCGGAGCGCTGCTCGCCGCGATCATGGAGGACGGCGACCGGAGCTTTGACCGACTGGCGATCGAGATTGACACCATGGTGGCCAACTACGCCGCCTATGCCAGCCGGGAAAATGTGGAGAAGGAAATCGGGGTACAGGAACTGATACTGGCCAACGAACAGGATCTCGCAGCCCGCATTCGGGTGGCGTTACAACTCACCCGCCTGCTCGGTCCATGTGGGAATTACGAGCGCATGGTCAAAATCCTCTCACCCTTGGCACCGGTTCAGGACGCGGCCCGGCCCATGATTTTACTGGAGCTGGGATATGCGTTGTGCCGGTTTCATCGCGGTTCGCCCCTATCGGCGGAATATCGCCGGGGCCAGCAGCAACTTGAGGAAGTCATCAAGCTCTGTAATGACACCGACCTCACCTCCGTCCCCAATCTGCGCAAGCAAAACAGCCTGCACGCGCGGGCGCTGTCGCGGTTGGCGTGGTCGTGGGAAGCGGTTCCACATTCCGAGGGAAAATCCCTGCAATATTATCGCGAGGCTTTGGAAAAACAGCCGGCCAACCCTTACCATCTCGCCAACCAGCTCGGCTTCGAAATTTACTGCCATCCGAGTGCGACGCTGGTGGAGAGCATGAAAACACCCATTCGCCAGGCCATCGCGACCTGCCGTGAGCATGCCATTGCCGGAACGGAACTACCGTATGCGCTTTTCACCGCCGGACGGCTCAGTTTTCTGTTCGGCGATGCCGCAGCGGCGGTGGGTTGGTATGCGCGCGGATTGCGTCACTTGTATGATGGCGAGTCGTGCATTTCCGAGAGCGTGCTGGAGGACGAAGTGGATTGGGTCAAGCGCATCCATCGCGGGGCCGTCAAGCCGCCCGAGGAACATGACTGGATTGAACGGCTCATCAACTTGGGACGGTCGTTATGTTCGAACTGCGCGGCAAAAACGGCTTCAGCAGACAACGGAGACAAAACATCGAGGGAACGGGTTCTCATCATTGCTGGTGGAGCGGCGAGCATGAATGCCGATACGCTCAATAATATCCGCTCCTGTCTAACGAAGGCACTGGAGAATTTCAGCGGCAAAGTAATTTGCGGCGGCACGACCGTTGGCATACCCGGCTGCGTTGGTGAAATTGCAGCGCAACTCAAAGCTACGGGGCGGAAACAATTTGAGCTGGTGGGATACATTCCACGACAACTGCCTGAAAACGCGCCCAAAGATTCTCGCTATGACCGGTTCGTGGTGGTTAGTGAAGATTCAATTTTCTCGCCGGGCCAGATTCTTCGCACTTGGGAAGACTTGCAGCGGACGGGAACGACGCCAGATCGTGTAACCGTGCTGGGTTTAGGCGGCGGGTTACTGGCTTCGACGGAATTTCACATTGCCCTTGCATTAGGAGCAAGCGTGGGGGTGGTCGCAGGTTCCGGCGGTGCCGCCGACGCCATCATTGCGGACCCGGTTTGGAATGGCGTGCCAACCCTCCTCGCCGTTCCACTGGATGAAGCCTCGGTGCAAGCACTCGTGACGTCGCCCGCCTTGACCCATGAACCGGACCGGCTCACCGAAATGGCGAAGGCCTTCCATGCCCACTACATCAGTGACAACCCCGGTAAACTGCCTGAAAACATGCGTCCTTGGGAAAAGCTCAAGGAAACATATCAAACCGCCAACCTTGAACAGGCCAGATACGCAGTGGAAATTCTCCGCGCCGCCGGTTTTGATGTTCGCCCGCTCAGTGGCAAACCAGACGCCATCACGAGTTTCGCCGGAGAGATGTTCAAGGCCGACGTAGAGCGTATGGCTGAACTCGAACACGGACGGTGGAATATTGAACGTCTCCGTGAAGGCTGGCGGTTTGGAACGACCCGCGATAACGCAAAGAAAATACACAATTGTCTGGTCGCCTGGGAAATACTTCCTGATGACATTCGCGAGTATGACCGAACCAGCATCCGCGCCTTTCCTGAAATCCTAACCAAAGCTGGGTTGGAGGTCTTTCGCAAATAGAGCCATGGAAATGCCTCACGCCTTTGCTCGCCCGATTTATAAAGTGGTTGTTAATGGTGACTGGAGACGGAATTGGCCATTTTTCACCGCGTTTGCAGCCCGTTTCGTACAGAAACTCAAACGTGTATATTTAGCAGGTGTGTTTATTGATGTCCGCATTGACCAAAGGCTTGGTCTTTGGTCCAATTTCCTAAGATGAACTGGAACTAACTGTTGAGCCGCATCACACGGTCCATTGTTCAATGGAACAGGTTTGAAAGGCGAGGGTCGGTTTACAGCCAACACCTAAAAACCGTGAAATCCACGTAAGTCGTTGGAGGCGAGGGTCGGAATCGACCATATTTTCCCGCCGTTGCACCTCAAATATGCCTGATTTTATTGGCTATTCAAGCAAAATCGGTCTTATCCGTTCCTATCGTTTTTAATCCGTTTGGTGTCCGTTTTGGTGTCCGCTCCGTGAAGCTGTCCTGATAGGGATATCGTGACTTGTCCGGTCTCTTGTCCGGCGACTTGTCCGGTAGAAGGTCGGTTTCGAGCATA
>Ga0265316_10001244_pt1 | contig 27384 bp, 19 predicted proteins | sample 4522metaG_FD_202092 | JGI IMG/M metagenome (GOLD analysis project Ga0265316, IMG submission 202092) | Rhizosphere microbial communities from Carex aquatilis grown in University of Washington, Seatle, WA, United States - 4-5-22 metaG | ecosystem: Host-associated > Plants > Roots > Rhizosphere >... | reverse complement strand
GCCCGCGACCCGCTCTTCATCTTCCCGCAAAACGCCCACGAACTCGCTCACGCCCTCGCCCACGCGAGCCGCGACCCGCGGGCCGGCCCTGCGGGCGGCCCGCAATTTCCCGACAGACTCTAGCTACCAAAGCTTCCGCAAGACGGTGTTCGGATAGTAGTGGCGCAGGATTTCGCGATACTTCTTGCCGGCTTCTGCCATTCCCACGGCGCCCGTCTGGCACATGCCAACGCCGTGGCCAAACCCGGCACCGCGAAAGATAGCGTCGCCATCCTTGACCTCGACGACGAACAGCGAGCTGCGCAGCCCGCCGAAAGCCTGGCGGATACGCAACTCGCCACGGATGGTTTCACTGCGGGCCGAACCCACCACACGCACCGCCAACGCGCGCCCTGATACTCCTCGCTGTGGCACCTCTATGGCCCGAATCTCGCCCAGACGGTATCGACCGAGCAGCTTGTCCAGCTCCGCGGCAGTCCGCTTCACGGTCCAGCGAAAACGGTCACCCGCCCCGAGGTGAGCCTGGCCACAGTACGCGGCGGGCGGCTGGTCAATGAAGCGCGCGACATTCTCCGTGTTCACGCCCGCCGCATAGCCGTCGGGCTTGCCGCCGACCGGCGCGGGCGCGTCGCGATGGCCACGCAGAGACGCCAGGGCGGGCATGTCGGGCCAAGCGTTCTCGTTGTTCTCGGTGTGGCCGCCGCAGTTGGCTGAATACACGGTGTCGGCCAAGTCGCTTCCGTCGGCCGTGAACAGCACCTCGCCGCGGGTTGCAGCCACCGCCGCCGTGGTCCGTGGCGTCTCGTGGCCCGCGCCCAAGTAGACCTGGCAATGCGTCTGCGAGCACAGCCGGAACGGATCCCCCAGGTGTCGCGTGCCGATCTTGGACAGGAGCTCGCCTCGCGCTGCCACGGCTTGCGCCTTGAGCGCCTCCTCGGGCGCATTGGGGAAGATCTCGGCTGGCAGCAAGCCGGCCAAGAACCGATCCTCGGGCAAGGCATTGACGACAGCCAAAGTGCCGTTGCGGTCCAGCGTCACGTACACCCTGCCGAAGTAGGCACCCGACACCTTGGTCTGGGACTTTCCTGCCGCACCCTCGGCATTTACCTGCAGCGGGCTGTCACCACCCGCCACGAACCACAGCACACCCTCGTTGCGCAAGTGCATCGCGGTCTTGCTGCCAACCGCCTCCAATTGCCCATGAGGGCGATCGAGCAACTCGGTGAACACGCCCGGGTTGGATAGGGTGGCCTTGCGTCCCAGTGCCTCGAAAGCCTGCTCGGCATCCTCGGGTTTGCTGTAGGGGCCCACCGCCACAAGAACCTCGCGCCGGTCTAGAACCTCTCCTCCCACACCAAAAACCGTGCCCTGCTCGAAGCGCTTTGCCTTTTCGCCCAATTCGTTCCATCGCTTGATTTGAGCGTCGGCTTCATCCCCTTGTCCCGGTTTTCCACGCCACACTACGGCCCAGTGGCTCAGCTTGGCAGGCACCGTCGCCGAAGCGCGAACCTGCCAAGCATCCTCGCCGCGGACTTCAGGCCCGCCCTCGCCTTCGGGAAAGAGACGCAAGCCGCCCGACGGACCGGCGCTGATGGTTACCCTTGCGAGGCCCTCGGCGATGGCCACCGGCACCACTGGGAAACCCTGCTTGGTGAAGCGAAACTCGGCCGAGTAGATCACGCGCAACTTGTCGGCACCGGAGAACTCGTCAGCCGGGTACGCCGGCGCTGCCCAAGCGGCCAGGGCGCATCCGGCGACCATCCGTTGCAGGTGCCTCCCGCTCATCGCATCTCGTGTGCGGAAAGGTAACGCAGGTTCAGGAAGTTCACAGTGAAATGCGCCACAACCGGTCCGGCCAGATCGCCCGACCAAAGAAAGAGCTGTCCGAACACCAGACCTGCGATGAACGAAGATATCGTCCACGGCAAGAAGCGCAGCTTCGGCCCGACGTGAAGCAGGGCAAAGATCAGGCTCGACCCGGCAAGCCCCACTGCCGGCAAGAGGGCGCCTCGGAAGAAGATCTCCTCGCCAAGGGCCGACGCAACGGCCAACACCACCACCTCGGCGGTGGGCAGTGGCCCGAGCATGGCGCGCATGTCGCGATGAAGCGCGCGCGCCCATTCAAACCGATGAACTGCAAGCCGCGATGCAAAGACGTATCCAAGCCCGATCAGAACTCCGGCGACTATCCCGAGCAGGGTTTGGGTATCTTCGCGCCCCGCCAGACGCCATGTGCTCGTGTCGCCACGCAAGCTCGACCAGGCCACGCCAGCAGAGGCCAGTGCTAGATAGAGTGTCAGCACCAGGCCTGCGCGAGACCAACTTCTGGCCGCCTCTGCCATGACTTGCAACATACCAGCAATTTCAAATTGGCATGGCGAGCCAGGTTTCGACACCATGTCCGTTACGCCACGTCGAGTCACGGCCAACCACAAATAACCATTTGTTTTCATGTAAGTACATGACAACCCTGCGCGTCGTGCGCGACCGACAACGCATTGCTCGCAGGTTCATTTCCCCCGTTGGCTCGACGCCGCCGTGGTAAATGTTCTTCGTCAATGTCGCTATCGGCAGTTAAACCCAAGCGCAGCATTGCCCGGCCGATGGCCGACGATCCGGTGGAGCGCGAGGTTGGTCTGCAGAAGCTTCTCTCCACGCGCATCTGCGATCTGCAACTCGAACCTCAAGAGGTGCTGGCCGAATGTCTGGTCCAGGTCGGTGCAGAGTTGCGCGCGAAGGGAATAAGCTTCGTCCCGCAGTACTACCTTGGCGATGATGATTTCTGGACCACGGATCGCGCCATAAGCGTCAACATCCCCTGGTACCTAGCGAACTCCGTCCTGTGGCAGATGGTCAACAACCACCTGTTCGAGTACACACGCGACGAGGTCTTGATGTATCTCCGGCACGAGACCGGGCATGCCGTCAACTACGCCTTTGAACTGTGGAAACGCCAAGACTGGACGCAGACTTTCGGCGATTTTCGCCGCTCGTACCGCGACGTCTACAACGCGAATCCATGGAGCCACGACTACGTGAGACATCTGCACCGCGCGGGAATGTATCACTACGCGCAGAAGCATCCTGACGAGGATTTCGCCGAGAGCTTCGCGGTGTGGCTCGATCCGTTGTCACGCTGGCGTCGCCGCTATCGCGACTGGCAGGTTGCGGTGACAAAACTGGAATACGTGGACCGCATCATCGACCTGGAAGGCGCCTGCCGGGGCACGCCCTCCAACCAGCGAACCGGTTCGCAGGCGCCCTATGGCGAGATAAGGGAAACTGTCGCCGAGTACTTCGAAATCGACCACGCGCTGGACCCGGACCTGGCCGAGTACCGCAAAGATCTGCTCGACATCTTCCCCCGGCGGGCTGCGAGCGCGCGCGGGTCACAGGCCGCCTTGTCGGCAGCGCGCTTCATTCAGCAACACCAGCGCCTGCTGGTGAGCAAGCTGGGCGGCTGGATCGGCGACTCCGATCGACGCGTGATCGGAAAATTCCTGCGCCAACTCCAGGCCCTGTGTACCTACGAGCATCTGGTCGTGCCGGAGAACCGGCGCAACGAAACACTGGTCGACCTGACCATCGTGGCGACGTGGCACGTGGTCGACGGAATTCATAGGCTGAGCGAGTAGCTGGAGTCTGTCGGGAAATTGCGGGCCGCCCGCAGGGCCGGCCCGCGGATGGCGGGTCGCGGCTCGCGGGTCGCGTGGGCGTGAGCGTGAGCGAGTTCGTGGGCGCTTTTCGGGAAGACGGGTCGCGGGTCGCGTGCCGCTCACGTACACGCAGACCGCCCACGCAGGCCGCTCACGCTACCGCTCACGCTGGCCGACCCTGCGGTGGCCGCGCTCCAGCCTCCAGAAGAAGGATCCCTACTCGGTCTTCAAACCATTTTGGATGATGCGACGTAGACCCTCGGGGCCGAGACGCGAGCTGCGCTTCTCTTCCTCGAAAATGATCTGCGCCAGGGTGGCTGACGTCAGGTCTGCCCCGCTGACGTGATCAGTGACCTTCACCTCATCGCCGTTGCGCACGAACCCCGCCACATCAGCCAGCGTCACGTAGTGCTTGTCAAAGGTGTCGTAGAGTTTCCGATTTGAGTAGCGCTTGATTGTTCGCATGGTGGCACAAGAGGATGACACATCTTGCGACCGAATGACACGATTCTAACCGACGAGCTGCCGCGAACAGAAAACGGCGATTCCCTTACCGAGGGCAGCGCGCTCCACGCCGGGGAATCACGCTCGCTGAGTCTGGCGTCGACCCCAGGCCATACAAGGCTAGGGCTCTTTGCCCCAGATGAGCTTCCCGTTCGCGTAGAGGGTGATCTTCTGCTCAATCCCAGTTGCTCCGCCGTCATAGCTGTAGTCGTTGCTCACGTCGACCGTGCCCTGCCAGTTGTTGTGTAGCCGTATGTTGGTGTTGAACTGGTCGGTGCCAGAGGGGGATCCCTTTGCTGCGACCGTTCCGCTAAATGAAAGCTCCAGATAGTGGTCAGCGCCCGCGGTGGCGGGAGATACGGCGACGGCTTTGCCGCCAGTTACGCTATCGCCGCTGAGGCTCTTGTAGTCGACCTCAAGCGTCAACGTGGCGGTGTTCCACCCGTCGTCCTGGTACCAGTAGCGAAGGGTCACATTCGATAGATCAGCGGTGGCAGATCCCTGGTTTTCGATTCTGAGATCCAGCGCGATCTGTCCGTTCGTGCTTCCAGTAGTCTTCTGCGTCAAGTACACGTCCAAGCCGGTGGGTGGCGGCGCCGTTGATGTCGAACCGGCTGAACCACCTTTTCCGCCGGACGCACCGGTCCCACCCGTAGTCACAGTGCCGCCGGTGACAACGCCGCCACTGCCAACGCCGCCGCTGCCTACAGTGCCGCCGGACGGAGTGCTGTCGATCCCGGTTCCGCCAGTTGACACCGTGCCGCCGGTGACAACGCCGGCTGTCCCCGCACCGCCCGTTCCCGCGCCACCTGTGCTTTTGCCGCCGGTGCCGCCGCTGCCCTTGCCGCCAGTGCCGCCGCTGCCTTTGCCGCCGGTGCCAGCTCCGCCTGTGCCGCTAGTGCCACCGCTGACACCACCAATGCCGCCGTTGCCGCCCGTCGTGGTTGTGCCACCAAGATCGCCGGTCCCACCCACGCTGGATGATCCGCCTGTGCCGCCTGGGCTGCCAGAGCTGCCCGCGCCGCCCGGGCTGGCCGAGCCGCCAGCGGTGGACGCGGTGGAGCCAGCGATGCCAGCACTTCCACCGTTGCTCGAACTGGAAAACCCGCCACTGGAGCCACCGGCGTTGCCACCCTGAGCCTGCGCATTGCCACGCATGACCTCGTCGGGTGCTCCGCAGGTGGCGCCGAACATCAAGCCGGCAACTGCGACCGGGAGGATCAGACCGAGCGAGACTTCGCCGAATCCAATTGCTCTTACGGCTGCCCATCGCCGCGCCCTCATCGATCGAGTCACAGCCGTCCGAGGAAGATTTAGTCTCAAGTTATGTTCCTTCTCTCTCATCACTTATAGAGTATGCGCAACAGGCCCCAAAACGGAAATGCCAAGAGCAAAAAACTCAAGGCTCGCGCGCACTTGACTACATTGTCCTACTGGCCGTTCGCCCACCAGCACGAGCAACCAGAACTCAGAAAGCCATAAGGCCGCCCAAGGACACCCCTCCGGTCAACCGCTGCACGAGCTGGCTGTTCAAGCGGAAAAGCTCGCCACCTCCCTGCGCCGAAAGCACGAGCCATGTGTTGCGATAGCTGCGGAACATGGCCGAGGCAGCAGCACCGTAGTCTAGTCCGACGGAATACGTGCTCTCGTGCCACACGTCGTGTTGGCGAACCAAGGGGACGCCGACCGTTGGCCCCAACAACAACGCCAACCTGTCTGCCTGGTAGAGCGGCCAGAGTGCGTCGAACGAGAGACCGGCACGCAAGAACGACGATTGATAGTCCTGCAATCTGGCGTCGGAAGATGAGAAATCACCACGCACGCGCAACTCGAGCCTGCCGACCTGGCGCGAATAGGAAAGCGCGCCCACCAAACCCGCTCCCGACACCGGGCTGCTTTGCAGGCCAACATGAACGCCCAACGAATTGGGCTGCCACAGCCCACCCTTCTTGCGTTGGTTCTCGGCATCTGCCACGACCCGGGACATGGTCGCCGTTTCGATGGCAGTCGAGCTGCCCGCCGAGAGCGAGAAAGTTGTCTCGCTCACGCTGGCCAGAGCCCGCCGCACAACCCGATATTCGCCGGCAGGCAGTGCCAAATAGAAGTCATCGCCAGAGGTCGAGGCCAACTCGGCGATCACCTCGCCACGGCCTTTGTGAACTACAGTGTAGGTCGCGCCTGCCTCGCGCGGGAACACCAGCCGAGCGTCGTTGGGCCGCGTGCGCGACAGGATCACGTCGCCCGCACCGGACATTCGATAGTCGTAGGTGGGATGCTGGCCGCCCACCAGGCTGGCCGCTGTGCTGGCCAGCGTGCGCTGAAACGCGAACTGATAGACCTCACCCAAGGTCACCTGTCCGTCGCGTGAGGAATCGGCGGCGCCCCGTAGACCGGCCATGAAGTTGTGGGTAAAGAACGAGCCCTGCAGGTCGTCGGACTCTTGCGACAGCTCGTTGGCCGTCGAAGATGTCACGATTGCCATGCCCTTCACGCTCCCAGGATCGGCCAGATGGATCTCGTAGCCGGGCGCGCGTCGGCCGCCCTTCACGCCAGTGAGCGCGCCCGATTGGCAGGCATCGACAAAGGCCACGCGCACATCGGCCCCGGAGAGCTGTTCGAGATACGAACGCAAGTCGCGCAGGGGCAAGCGCGACGATCCCAGTTCAAGGGCCTCCTGATCGCCATGGCCCGAGTAGTAGAAAAGAAACAGGGTCCGCTTGCCCTCTGCGTGAGCACGATCGAGTTGCCCTCGCGCGGTGGCCAGCGCCGCTTCGACCACCTCGCGCGACGCCCCCTTGACGGTGACAACGTTGTCAAAGTCACCCGCGCTGCGAAGCAAGCCGGCCAGCTTGCCGGCTTCTGCCTCGGCATAGCGAAGGGTACGGGCAGGGTCGTGCCCCAAATTGTTGCCCACCACGACTGCGATGCGGGTCTGCTGGCCCTGTGCGCGGGCAGCCCCCTGCCCCAACGCCAGAATCAGGCAAGCGCCTAACAAGCGAAGGGCCATGGCTCTAGCGTACCTCATTCCTCTCACGACCACGACACTGATAGTGACAGGTCCATGCGACAAAGTGACCATGATCACGGCCGCCTGAGCAAGAACGATACTTGCTCTGCATCGACAGGTAGGCGAGCAGCCTGCCTAATGTCACCTTCGACCGCGGCCAGCGCGCCAGCGACCGCCGTGCGGATGAAGTCCTGGCCAAGAGGGGACGGTGTCCACAGCGCAAAAACCCTTTCCCAGCCGTGGTGGTCGTCCAGTTCCACGGACTCGGGAAGCATGACCTCCGAGCCAGGGGGCGCAGTCACGCCGGCCAACGCATCATCGCGGTAGTAGGGGAACAGCCGGCCGGCGTCGTCGACCCCGAACACCAGCAAGACGCCAGCTTGATCCTTGGTGTAGGCGAATCGCAGGCGGTCACCCGCCACGAAATCGTCGCCGTCCTTGACCGGAAACACGCTGTCACCGCGCTTGCAGAACGCCTCGACCATGAGGGCGCCCTTTGCGCGCACTGCACGCGCAACGGGTGTCGTGGTACCAGAGATGTTGCCTGGCGACGGGGTGGCCGGAGAGAACGAGCCGCGTGCCATCACCAACATGACCATGGCGGCGGCAACCGGAGTCAGCGTCAAGGGCACGACCAGTCGCCACCATGCCTTGCGGCACCGCTCGGCCACCCTCGCCAGGATCACGCGAGCTGCGACGAGGCTCTGGCCATGAGGATCGGCTCCCAGCAGTTCCTGGCGGGCCGAGTCCAACTCCGCCAATGCGGCGGCACATCGCTCGCAAGTGCTCAGGTGGCCGATGGCATCCTGAGATCTTTCAGCCTCGGGCTTCGCCTCCCATCGCGCCAGCTCCAAGTACGAAACGCAGTTTCTCATGCGCTTCCCTCCCTACTCGTCGTTCCCCCGTTTTGTGGGTCTGCGCCTAGCAAGTCCCGAGCGATTCGCGCGAGCTTGCGCAATCGGTTGAACACCGTTCGCCTTGTGATCCCCAAGATTTCGGCGATCTCGACCTGCGACATGCCGTCGACATAGTGCATGACCGCCACGGTCGCTCCGGCCTCGCCACAGCGGTCCAGCACCGCCGCAATGAATTCGCGATCCGCGTGCCGCCCTTCCATCGATCCCGATGACGAAGGCCGCTCCCGCAACGTAACTGCAGCGCGAGTGTGAACCTTGAGCTCACGGATCTGATTCAGACAAACATTCGTCGACACACGGTACAGATAGCGAAGTGCATCGTCGTCGTTGGGAAAACCGGGCCCGCGCGCGAGTACGCGAATAAACGCCTCTTGGGTCGCGTCTCGCGCCGCTGCCTGCGACTGCAACATCCGCCGACAGTGGGCGTAGATCGCCGGCGCGTACTTCAGATACAACGCGGCAAGAGCAGCCTCGCTTATTCTTTCCACGACTCGTGGGCTCGCCTCTCGGCCCGCATTCATCAAAGCATAGTAGGGCGGGCCGCTGAAAAAAAGTGGTTCCAAGCATTCCCCGGCACTCGCCGACGCAAACCCTACGCCTCCAACGCACCAGTTCACACGCACCCAATCGTCGAGCAGGCCACACCCGCAGGCCGACCTAGCCTCCGCGGAGACAGTGCCCTCGAACATGTTAAGCCGCGCGCCGAGCATCGATTCTCAATGAAAGCCCCGCGAATTCCGCGGATCAGATCATTATCCTCCTCCGCCGTTGCAACACGCGAGCCCGGCCTGGTGGGAACGAAGAGAGTCCAGCCGCGCGCATCTCGCCGCCGAATGTTGCGGTCATGGGTCGCCCCAGTCGCGTGGGGAGCCCGCCGGCTTCGCCGGCGGCGCACCATCGTGGGAGGGCATGACGACCCAGACCCCAGATCGGTCAAGCACACCGGGCTGGCGGGCGCCTTGCCGGCCCAAGGTGAGTTGGTGTACAACCACCCCTCCTTTGTTGCTTCCCACTTGTCCATTCTTAATGGTTGGGGAGCGCGGACAACCAATGAGGCTCCCCCAATGACAACGACCAGCCCTCTTCGAACCCGAGTCGCTCTGCGCCTACTCTCCACAGCCTGCCTTATCACGGCCTTGCTGGTTTCCGGAGGAACCGCCTCGGCAGCACGAAAGAAGACCAAGTCGCCAACCCCAGCCGCTGACCAAGCCGAAACGCCTGCCCAGCCAGCAGCGGCAGTGCCGGCCCCGGAAGCCGCCCCGGCCCCGGAGACTCCCCCTCCTGCAGCGCCTGCGGCTGCCGAAGCGGCCGCGCCAGCCCCGGAGCCCATTCCCCCCCCACCACCAACCCCAGCCCCAGTCGTGGCGCCCGAAGCCCCGACTACATCCCCTGTACCAAACACGCCCCCGCCGGAAGCCGGCGCAGCTAGCCCCCAGCACAAGCGCAGTGGAAAAACCACTGAACTCGGCCTGTCTCCGCAAAGCACCACCTACGCCGCTGACAATGCAGGAGCGCCAACCGTAGCGTCCGACGTTCCTGCCGAGGATTGGGGCTTCAGGTTCCACGGCTTCTTCCGCGGCCCCATGCGCCTGAGCATGGGGTTTGAGCACACCCCAGGTCTGCAATTTCACGCCCCGCCCGTCACGCCAGATCTGAACTACACCGTGTGGAGCTACACCAACAACAACCCCGGCCCCTGGGGCGAAATGATGTTCCAGTACGGGAACAACCGCGCAATCATGACCATGGCCATCGCTAGCTACAATATTACCTCGGGCAGCTGGCGCGAATTGCAGGATCAGCTCGGCATCGACCGCGCCTTCCTCACCCTCAATTTCCCGGACGCCCTTGGTGATCTGGGCAAGATGACTTGGAACGTGGGCGTGTTCTCGGACCGCTACGGAGCCATGGGCAAGTACGACGGCGGCGCCTATGACACCTACATAATTGGTCGTACCCGAGTCGCTGGCGCCACTGGCACATTCGATTTGGACGTCGCCGACGACATCAAGATCGTGGCAGAGGGAGGTGGCGGAGCCAAGATGGATGTTCCCCAGTGGGCAAAGCCTCCCTACACGTCGTGGATGCCCTACCCGGGCTATGTGCAGATGGGAACCACCATGTTGGCCCATGGTCACGTTGGCGCTGTGTACGACAACATGCTCACGCTAACAGGTCACGTCATGTACACCTGGACCATGGACGCCCTGCGGACTGACCTGAACAGCGCCAACTCCCAACGCGTCCCGCCAAACTACACCAGCCCGGACACCACCCCGGTGGCCACTGGCCTCCACGCCAAGGATGGCCACATGCTGATTCTTGGTGCCGACCTGAGGCTCGACGGCGGGTGGATGGGAATCGGCTACCTCGGCTATTCCCACATCCAAGCGGCCAACGTGGGCGTCCTGCAGGACTCAATCGAGGTCATGCATTCCCAGGGCGGCTGGCAGTACGCGGCCAACTACACGGGCAAGTCAGTGAGCAATGGCACGCTCGATAGCATCGGTCTTCAATACACCTTCAGCTTGGCTGCGTTCCTGCTGCGGCCACAGGCCTGGTGGGGCGATGGCTCGGACCTAACCGTCCAAGTCTTCGGCATGTTCAACCACATCAGTGGCCTCGACAAATCGGACGAGTATTTTGTTGCCAGTCAGGGAAAAAACAAACTGAAGATGGGCACGCAGTTGCTTTACACCCCGTACGCCGTCATGTCGGCTGGAATTCGCTACGACTGGGTTCAGCCCAACATGGACGATAGCACCCACAGCTTCATGGTGTTTTCTCCACGGCTGGTCTTCCGCACGGCGTTCGTCACGCACGAGCAGATCATGCTCCAGTACCAATACTATACGTATGGAGACTGGTACAACAACAACCCATCCATCAGCCTTCCCTATCCGTACGGCCAGGTGGGGTATCTCTGGTCGCCTCAGAGGCCTGACAAGCACACCGTTACCATCGCTGCCAGCATGTGGTGGTAGCCCGACGATGCGGGCAGTCCTTCCCGCGCTCCTCCTGCCTCTGGCGGTGGGCTGCGTGCCCATTGGTGCGAGGACCGCACCGCCTGGGCGTGCACCAGAAAGCAGTGACTCCCAGAGCAATTTAGTTCGCCCGGCCAAGATCGAGGACGTGCCACCCGCGGCCGTCCTGGTTAACCAGGTGGGCTACTTCCCCGGTTTGGTGAAGCTGGCGACGGTGCGCACCGGTGGAAATACCGCCCAGCCCTGGCGCTTGGTGGATAGTGCCGGCCACGAGGTCCAGTCAGGTCAGACCCAGGTGGTCGGCACCGATTCTCTGGCTGGCGACACGATTCAGATTGTCGACTTCACCTCGTCCGATCAAGAAGGCCATGGCTTCGCCCTCGTCGTCGGCTCTGATCGTAGCTATCCCTTCGATATTAGCCCGGCCATCTATCACAAGCTCAAATACGATGCGCTGACCTTCTACTATCAGAACCGCAGTGGCATCGAGATCACCATGCCCTACGCGGGTGGACCGCAATGGGCGCGGCCGGCCGGCCACCTGTCGGACCGGAGCGTGCCTTGCGCGTCCGGCTCGGGCTGCAGCTATCGTCTCGACGTTTCCGGCGGCTGGTACGACGCCGGCGATCACGGCAAGTACGTGGTCAACGGCGGAATCTCGGTGTGGACCCTGCTCAATCTCTACGAACGAACCAAGCACCTCGGTTCTTCGTTGGCCGACTTTGCCGACGGACGCATGAATATTCCAGAGAAGGCCAACGGCGTTCCCGACCTTCTCGACGAGGTCCGCTGGGAGATGGAGTTTCTGCTCAAGATGCAGGTTCCCGACGGCGACCGCGCCGGGATGGTTCATCACAAGATTCACGACAAGGAATGGACGGCTCTCGGCCTGGCTCCGCATGAGGACAAGATGCCGCGCTTCCTCTATCCGCCCAGCACGGCAGCGACGCTCAATCTCGCAGCGGTCGCGGCTCAGGCGGCGCGCATCTGGCAGAGCATCGATGCCACCTTCTCCTCGCGCTGCCTGGCGGCGGCCGAGCGAGCCTGGCAAGCGGCGCAACGCCATCCCGCCGCTTTTGCACGGCCCGGCGGTGTGGGCGGCGGACCCTATGAAGACATCAAGGTCGACGACGAATTCTATTGGGCGGCTGCCGAGCTCTTCATCACGACCAAGAAGCCGGAATACAAGCGGTTTCTCACGGCCTCGCCCTACTACCTCAAGTTGGCGCCGCGTCTGCCCTCCAAAGACGGTGGCGACGTCGCGTCACCCATGACCTGGCAGGAAACCGCGGCGCTGGGAACCATCTCGCTTGCGGTCGTACCCAACGGATTGGGCGACCAAGAGATTGCGACCGCGCAAAAGGCTGTGATCAAGGCCGCCGATACCTATCTGCAGATCATGCAGAAGCGTGGATTGCGGGTGCCGATTGACTACGGCCAGGCCGGCAAGACACCCTGGGGATCGAACTCCTTCCTGCTCAACAACCTGATCGTTCTGGCCCTGGCCCATGACTTCACCAACGAGCAGCCCTACCTGAACGCCGTGGCCGCCGGCATGGACTACATCCTGGGTCGCAACCCGATGGACCAAAGCTACGTGACCGGCTGGGGCTCCCGGCCACTGCGCAACCCCCACCATCGCTTCTGGGCCCACCAAGTCAACGAAAAGTATCCGTCGGCCCCACCCGGCATGGTATCGGGCGGCCCCAACTCGGGTCTCGAGGATCCCTATATGAAAGCCGCGGCCCTGGGCGGGTGTGCGCCTGAGAAATGTTTTGCCGACAACATGGAATCCTACTCGACTAACGAAATCTGCATCAACTGGAACGCGCCTCTCGCCTGGGCGCTGGCCTACCTGGACGAGAAGGGCCCTACCCCGCTCAAGCACAACTAGGCTCATGGTCGCCGGGCGCGACGCAGTCCGGCACGGAGAAGTCAAGAACTCCTGCTTGGAACCATCGTTCCCCACGCCCCGCCAAGGTTCGCGTCGAGTGTGTGGTCGGCTAGTTATTTCGCACCACTTTGAATCGCCTCCGAGTTATAAGTTCGGGCGCAGTCAATTGTTCTGCACGGGGAGCCCATGAACGCGCAGCAAATCGTACGCCCCTGGTTCAATCGACACCTCTTATTGGGAGCCGCCGCCTGGCTGCTCTTCACCCTCCCGGCTGGGACAGCCGGGGCCGCCGGTGGAAACCAGGAAGCGGTGGCAAAGGTGGTGCGCCTGAACAAAGAGTTCAGGCAGTTCTACGACGCGGCGGAATTCGCGCTCGCCGAGAAGAGCCTAAAGAAAGCCTTGGAAGTCGGCGAGGCCGCATCCCTCGGAAGTCACGTCGTGATGGCGGGGACCCATGGCAATCTCGGCATCCTCTACGCCACTGGCATCAAAAACGAAGACCAGGCGCTCCTGCATTTCAAGCAGGCGTTGGAGATGCGGCCCGAGTACACGCCGGGCAAGGATGCGAACTCTTCCGAGGTGAATGATCTCTTCCAACGAGCACGCTCCGAGAAGGAGACCCCGACCGAATCGCCCGGCTCCGACACGAGCGAGCCAGCCGGGGCATCGCAGGGCCCGCTCCGCTGTCCCGCCGCGAACATGGCGACAGCGGGCTCGTCGCTCAAGCTGCGCTGTGTGGCCGACAGCTCGCTTGCTGCGACCGAGGTGGTGGTGTACTTCCGCGCTGGGGACGCTTCACCGTTTCGCTCGCGCAAGATGTCGACCGAATCGGCCCTTGATGGAAGCCCAAGCTGGGGCACGCAGCTGCCCCCCGAAGCAACCTCGGGTGATCAGCTTTTCCTCTACTTCCAGGCGCGCAACAAGCGGGGAAGGGTGGTCGGTTCGGTCGGGAGCGCGGACCAGCCCACCGTGGTTGGCATCCGCAGCAGTGCGCGCGGGTCGACGGCGACAGGTTCTGGTAGCGGACAGGGCGACGGCGAAGATGAAGGCGAGAACGGCGCCGCCAAGACCAGCGGCTACTGGTGGCTCGGGTTCGGCGTGGGTATTGGCTACGGCTACGCCGGAAGTTCCGGACCCGAGGTGTACCACGGCCAAATTGACCACTACAAATCAGGCATGTCCATGGCAAAGGCCGGTCAACTCACGCCCGAGGTCGGCTACTTTCTGACCCAGAGCCTCTCTTTGTCCCTGCAAACACGATTTCAGTTCATTCCTCAGGCTGGCAATCCAACGGCCTGGGAGGCTATCGTGTTTCTGGGGCGATTACTCTATTTCGTCGGCGGCAAGAGCTTTCGTTTCTACGTTGGCCCCATCGTGGGTGCCGGCCAGGGTTTCCGCATGTACGTCGAAGGTCTCAAGAGGATCAACGGTGGTGTGGTCAATGACACGGTCATAGGCGGCCCGATCGTCCTCGGCGCCGGCGGTGGTATCGCAATTGGCCTGGGCGACAGCTGGAGCTTGATACTAGAGGTCAACGGCCTGGCCGGCGTCCCTCACACCTCGATGGTTGCCGACATCAACGCTGGCGTGCGCCTCAAACTCTAGCTGCCGCGCGGTCACGCCTTCGCTGGTACGCTGCCGCCGCCGTGACTTGTGTCCTCTGTGGTGAACCCAGCCTACTAGCCTGCCATGCCCCGCCCCGAGAACCGCCGCGCGCATCCTCTGCTCTGGGTGCCCAGTCTCTATTTTGCCATGGGCACGCCCATGATCGCGGTGTCCGTCGTGGCGGCCATCATGTACAAAAACCTGGGGCTGACCAACCCCGAGATTGCGGCCTACACCGGCGCCATGTACCTGCCCTGGGTGCTCAAACCCCTGTGGGCGCCGCTGGTGGAGCTGTTTCGCACCAAACGCTCTTTCGTGCTCGCCATGGAGCTTACCATGGTGGTCACGTTCTCTTGCGCGGCTTTTGCCCTCAGGCTGCCGGCCTATTTGCCTCTGACCATTGCCTTCTTCTGGATGTCGGGCTTTGCCTCGGCGACGCAAGACATCGCCGGCGACGGAGTGTACCTGACCTCGACCACGCCCAAAGAACAGGCACTGTACGTCGGACTGCAAGGGGCGTTCTGGAATCTGGGCAGGGTCTTGGTCTCGGGCGCGCTGGTCAGCTTGACCAAGGTGCTGTTTGACTGGGCCGCGGCGGGCAAGCCGGCGCCCGCCTCTGGGACCAACCCGGCGTGGTTCACGGCCTGGATGATCGTGATGATGATGATCGCCGCCATCTTGGCTGCGGCCGCTGTCTGGCACTACTATCTTCTTCCCCCAGGGGCCAAGGCCGCGGACGCGCCCTCCAGCGTGCGTGCCGCCCTGGCCACCACTGCGGACGCCTGGGTCAGTTTCTTCAAGAAGCCGCGTGTGTGGATGATGATCACCGCGGTCTTCTTCTACCGATTTGCCGAGGGATTCATCGAGAAGATCGGCCCGCTGTTCCTGATGGACAAGCGGACCATCGGGGGCCTGGGGCTAGACAATATGGCCCTGGGCAACATCAATGGAACCTTCGGGACGGTGGCCTTCGTCGGGGGAACTCTATTGGGCGGGCTGCTGGCCGCGCGCTACGGTTTGCGGCGGGTGTTCGTACTATTGGCCTTTGCACTGAATGTGCCGCATGTGACGTTTTTCTACTTGAGCCAGGCTTTGCCTCACGATCTCGTATTGATTACCTGTGTGGTGTTGATTGAGAAACTGGGCTACGGCCTGGGCACAGTTGGAATGATGTTGTACATGATGCAAGAGCTGTCGCCGGGACGCTATCGCACGGCCCACTATGCCTTTGCCACCGGGATCATGGCGCTCAACATGATGCTGACTGGGATGGTGAGTGGACGCATCCAGGCCTGGCTCGGCTACCAGGCCTTCTTCGGCTTCGTGCTGCTGGCCTCGCTGCCACCCATCATCATTTCCTTCTTTGCCCCGTTCGGGCCTGTCAGTGAAGCGGAGGGTTAACCCAGCTGTGCTAACTCTTTCCGGTCATGGCAAACGCGGTCATCGTCTTCGACAATGTCCACAAAGAACGAGGTATCCGAAATCTTCCAGGGGACCTGGCTCTACCTACGAGCCGAAACCCGCGCCGCCTGTGACCCTGACCTTTGCCACCGAAAGCACCTCACCGGTTTCCACCCGAATCAACTTGGCAAAAAGCTCTGCCTCGCCACCCTTGACCAGAAGCTTGCTGACGATGATGACCTCTGCGCCTACCATCTTGCCGACTGGCACAGTCGCAGACGCATCGAAGAGGTTTGAGAGCTGCATTTTCAGTTCCTGGCTCAGGGCTGTCAGATCCCGCTCGACGACCTTGAAGAACTCGTTGCGGCTGGCCGAGAGAGTCATCTGGTCGGTCAGATACTCGGCCACCGACTTGTATTTGGCATCTGCAGAGGTTACCGGCACGATCGCGACCAGGGTCTTGCTGCCAAGCTTCAGTGAGCTGTAGTCGGCAAGCTGGCGCAGGGCTTCTGCAACGGCCGGCGCCAGTACTTGGTCGCGCGGCGTGGCCTTGTCGCCGGTGGCGACGATGGTGGTGTCAAAGTCCTTGGGCGCATCTGTCAAGTAGCTGAGCTCGCGGCGCGCGATGCGCACAATTGCCTGATCGAGGTTCTCAGTGCCGTAGTTGGCTCCCACATGATGGCTGGCCTCGCCCGTGCCCCCCTCGCTGTCGCCGCCGCCACCCTGGGTGATGAACACGTACTCACCCATGGAGTACTGGGCGATCTGTCGATAGATGACCTCGCCGTCGATCCCCAGACCGCCGGCTCCGACTGTCACCCACTTGATGCCGCGGCTGAGCGACTCTTTCATCGCCTCCAGATAATTGTATTGCTGACCGTAATCCGTGTGCGGCGGCGCATCGGTAATGACAAAGCCGATCCGTAAGGCGTCAGTGCGCCATTTGAGCTGGTGCATTGCCGCGTCCAGGGCGGTCTGTAGGTCTTCGGGAGCGTCGCCGCCTCCGTCCGCGATGAGGCGTTCTAGCATGGCCTGATATGACTCGACGTTGGAGGTAAACGGTGTAACTCGGGTCAGGTACTCATCCCCTCTGTCGCGATAGGCGACCATGCCAAAGCGAATGTCCGGATGCATGGGCAGCGAAGTGAGCTGGAAATGAATCGCTTTGAGAGTCTGTTTGAGACGGTCGATCTGGCCCTGCATGCTTCCGGTCGTGTCCAGCACGATGGCTACGTCCACCGGCATTGGCGTCGGCAGCTTGCGCGCAAAATCGAAGCGAATCTCATTGTCACGCCGGCCGGCACGCGCGAGCTGGCCGTTGCGGACCACGTCGCCGCATTTGACCTGCACCACGTAGCTGTCATCTTTGGGACCGCCTACGGCCGAAGGAAAGAACTGGGTGCTGCCGTCCGCATAGGTCGTGGTCTGCGCCAGGACCTTTCCCGATGTCGATTTGACCGCCACTGGACAGTTCGGCAGGCTACGGCCCCCGCGGTCGAGCGCGCGCACGAGCAGGCGCTCGTTGATGTCGGTCGAGTACACCGCGAAGCCATGGTTCTGCGCCAGAAAAGCCAGGAAGCGGTTGTACTCCTTATTGTCGTCATGCCGTCCGGCTTTCAATGCCGGGGCAACCGGCGCCTCGCGAGAGTCTGCGGATGCGTCCCGCATCCTCATGCCGGGTTCGTCGAGATCATAGACTGTCTTCTTGGCACCACGTGCTTCGGCATGTGCAGATGGTTTGGCGGGCGCTGCGGCCGGAGGCGATGGCGGGAAGGCTGCCCGGGCCGGCGCGGTTGCGGGCGCAGGATAGCTTGCCGGCGATGGTGGCACTGCTGCCGGCGCTGCGACAGGTGCAGGCCAAGAGTATTCTGCCGGTGCCGGCATTGGCGCCATGGGCGGCGGCATTGTTGTCGGCGCCGCCATTGGTGCGGGCCTGGCGGCCATCTCGCCCTCGGCCGAATTCGATGCCACCGTTTCGGCGTTCGGTGGAGCAAAGGTGCCCACGGTTTCGCCATCGCTTCGGACCCGCTCTTCTTTGTTCGCCGCACCCGCTGCAGGTGCGCTGGCGCGCTCAGGGGCAGCGCAGGTCACCATCAAGGTGGAAAACACGGCGACGAGAAGTCGGTGATTGAGCAGCATGATTTGAGGCCTCCCAGACTCTTCAGGGTGGCAACCCGAGAGGTCGGGTGTCACCAGTTCCCATTTCGCGAACGCGACAGTATCATGCCAAAGATGCCCATTTTGGGAAGGCGCTCAACTTCCTCGACCCGATGGCTGCACCGGTGCGCGATGCTGGGCGCGCTCATCTGCTTCTCGTGCGCCTCGACCGCAACCAGCCCAGCCGGGCTGCGCGAGCACTTTCTGACTGGCAGGGATGTCCGGTTCCCGCAAGACCGGTACATCACTGGGGTGGGCCAGGGCGGCGACGTCAGTCAGGCGCGCGTGACCGCGTTTGCGGACATGGGCGCCCAGATCCAGTCAAAGATCGAAGGCACCCTGGTGTCGCACGAGCAGATGATGGCCGGTCCCGGCGGCAGCGCGACGGTGTCCGAGGTGACAAACGATGTCCGGCAGCACACAACCTTCGATCACCGTGGCCTCGCGACGGTTGCGGACACCGAGGTCAGGAACAACAAGGTGTACGTTTTCGCGGTGCTGGACCGCGCGGCTGCGGCTGAGCCATTCCGGCGAGATGTGGCAAGGACGCGGGCATTGCTCCGTCATGCCTTGGAGGATTGTGCGGTGGCCGAGACGAAAATGGACTTGCGCGGGGCCGGGAGGCTCGCGAAAGAGGTGCGCAGTTCAGCCCGAGAACTGGCGTCCGCGCTGGTGATGGTCGAATCCATTACGGCTGCGCCTCCGGCAGGGGGTGAATGGGCTGACGTGGCCAGGGCCGCCCAGGTTGATGCAGACTTGCGGCGAATCCGTTCGAAGGCTTCCGTCGAGGTTTGCCTGACCCCCGCGCCAGGATTTCCAGAGGCGAGTCAGCTCGTGCAAGCCGTGATGGATCAGATCTCCTCTCTGGGTGTAACGGCCCTACCCTGCGGCGAATCCCGCGGGAACGCCTCGTTTCGCGCCGAGGGTCGCATTTCCGCAGTCTTCTCCACCGAAGAGATGCTCGGGGGAGCCGTGTTCTGTCGCCCGAGCGTAGACCTTCGCATGCTCGACTTGAGCAGCAAGGCCGAGATCCTGTCGGCCTCGCTTGGCGGAGATCCCGCACGGGCCGCCGGGCGAGACAGAGAGGCCGCCACTCGCGCGGCGCTGAAGAAACTTTCGGCCATCTGTGCCCCCAAACTCTCCGAGGCCTTGGGGGACGCCCCGTGAAGTGTCGCAATCTCGCACAGGCCCCGCGGATCATAGAAACGAAAGGCTCGCTCATGGCAATAGGAAGGCGTGGCATTGGGAAGTTCCACGAGAACACGGTCCCGGCGCGGCTCGTCCAGGCGGTTCTCTTCTTGGCGTTCGCTGGCTATCTCGCTGCCAAACCCTGCCGAGCGGACCCAGGCGCCGGAACGAACGTCCCGCCGTCCCGGCCCTCTCGCCCGTCGGTGAGCATGAAAGTACCGCCAGGTCACGGGAGGGCCTTTCCCCTCGCCTCGGGGCAGGCGAGCCCCGAGAGCATCGCGGTGGACGCGACCAGTGTCTACTGGACAACCGAGTACGCAGTGATGAAGGCACCGATCGGCGGGGGACCACTGGTCACGCTCGCCTCGCATCAGAACCGCCCCCGAGCGATCGCGGTGGACGCGACGAGTGTCTACTGGACGAACTATGGCGGCACGGTGATGAAGATGCCGCTCGGCGGCGGGACGCCCGTCACCCTCGCCAAGGGGCGGCACCTTGACGTCGAACATGGAATCGCAGTCAATGCGACCAGCGTCTACTGGACAGAGACCCGCGACGTGAATCACCGCAACAGCGGCGCGGTAATGAAGGTACCGCTCGCTGGCGGAAACGTGACCACCCTGGCAGCAGAGCAGGATTCCCCCCATGGCATAGCGGTCGATGCGACCAACGTTTACTGGACGAACTATGGCGGCACGGTGATGAAGATGCCGCTCGGCGTGGGGACACCAGTCATGCTCGCATCAGATCAGTTCCTTCCCGAAGGCATTGCGGTGGACGCGACCAGCGTCTACTGGACGAACCGTGGAAGAATCGGCGACCAGGATGGCAAGGTGATGAAGGTGCCGCTCGGCGGCGGGACTCCCGTCATCCTCGCCACGGGACTGGAGAGCCCCAACAGCATCGCAGTCGATGCCACTGGAGTCTACTGGACCAATTTCGATCAGGATGGAAAAGTGATGACTGTGCCGCTCGACGGCGGGAACATGTCCACCCTGGTTTCGAAGCAGGATAGACCCTATGGCAGCATCGCAGTCGATGCCACTGGAGTCTACTGGACGAACTATGGCGGCACGGTGATGAAGTTCACCGATGCCCAGCAGGCCGGGCCGCAGGCGGCCAGGGCCGAGTCGGCCAAGGCCGAGGCCGACGCCAAGCAACGCGACGCCGACTTCCAGCAAGAGATCGCCAGAATGGTTGAATCCTGTGAAGCGGACCCTGCGCATGCATGCGGGTCCCTCGGGCGTTTGTACGAGGAGGGCGACAGGATGCACGACCCGCCTGGAATTGGCGACCGGCTGGCAAAGGACTCCGCGCGTGCCTTGGCGTTCTACAAGAAAGGCTGCGACGCAGGAGATGGGTCTAGCTGCTGGAAACTCGGGCAGAGGTATGAGAAGGGCGACGGTGTCGCGAAGGACTCCTTGCGTGCGGTAGCGCTCTTCGAGAAGTGTTGCGACAAGGGTGACGGAGGTTGCTGCGAAAAGTCGGGGAGAATGTACCTTCGCGGCGACGGTGTCGCAAAAAGACCTTCGCGTGCGGCAGCGCTCTTCAAGAAGGCTTGCGACCGAGGAAACGCGGGCTGCAGCGATCTCGGCTACATGTACGAGAATGGTGACGGTGTGGCAAAGGACCTTGCCCGCGCTTTGGTACTCTTCACCAAAGCTTGCGACGCAGGCGATCGGCAAGGCTGCCGTTTCCTCGGGTTCATGTACACGTCCGGCACGGGCGTGGCGAAGGACCTTGTACGCGCGGCAGGGCTCTTCAAAGAAGCTTGCGATGCGGGCGACGGGGTTGGGTGCAGCAATCTCGGGTCCATGTACTCGCGGGGCGAAGCCGTGACCAAGGATCCCGCGCGTGCATTGCAGTTGTTGAAGAAGGCCTGTGAGGAAGACGCGCCGGATGGATGTGCCAATCTCGGGATCTTCTACCAGTTCGGCGAAGGGGTGGCGAAAGACGTCGCCCGCGCCGTGGCGCTTTACCAGCAGGCATGCGAAAGAGGCAGCGCCATGGGCTGCAGCGACCTCGGGGGAATGCTCTACCTGGGCGACGGCATCGCCAAGGATCTGGGACGCGCGGCGGTTCTCTTCAAGCAGTCGTGCGATGCCGGCTATCTACACGCCTGCGTCAATCTGGGGAGCATGTACGAAGACGGAGATGGGGTGGCGAAGAACGTCGCACAGGCTGTCTCTCTCTTCAAACAAGCGTGCGACGGAAACGAGGAGTACGGTTGCGCGTACCTTGGGTCAATGTACTCGCGCGGGGAGGGCGTTCAGAAAAACACAGCGCGCGCGCTGGCGCTATACCGGCAGGTGCGCGCTGAGGTGCTCTATCAGCAAGCATGTACCCAGGGCGACATGGATAGTTGCTGCAACCTTGGGGAAATGTTTTGGCGAGGCGAGGGCGTGGACAAGGACCTTGCGCGAGCCGCGGCACTTTTCAAGCAGGCCTGTGGCGGAAGAAACGCGCGTGGCTGCGACCAACTCAAGGAGATGGGTTCAGTGCACCACCCGTGAGTGGTCGAATATCGCGTCTTCTGCATCTCCTGGTACCGCGTGCAAGTCCCGATTGGCTCGGGTTGCCAGTTCCGGGGGCATGTCTTCGACGGAGCCGTTGCGCCAAGCCGTGTTCACGAGCGCGTTGGCGAAAACGCGGGTTGTGGCGTTCGGCATCGTCCGTCAGATGAAAACACAAGATTAGGAAGCTTCACACAACCTATTGACCTGTTTACGATTCTCAGCGTTGGCTCTCCAAAATCACCTTCCGCCGCGTCCCGCGCCGTTGCGGAGAGGCCGGAATGGAGCGACCCTGTCAACATGTCCGCCAGATTGCGCATCGTGCCTTTGGTTTTCCCTGTGATGGTTCTGGGCTGCGGCAGCGGCGGGAGTCAGACTCCCAAGTGCATTTCCGGCGCAAGTGCACAGTGCTATTGCCCCAATGGCCAGCAGGGTGCTCAGACGTGCACCCCAGCGGGCACGTTCGATGCGTGCGTGTGCGCGGCGTCTCTGATTGACGCCGGGAGCCCGGGGGCGGGCGGAAGTCGCGACGGCGGCGATGCTGCGAATGGCGGCTCTGGTACCAGTGGCAGGTCAGGCGAGGCAGGCGGCACGACGAGCGCCGGTGACACGGCCATTGGCAATGGCGGGATTGGCGGGACGAGCAGCAAGGACGCGGCTGCCGGAGGCACCAAAGGCACTGGTGAAGTTGATGGAGCAACCGACGAAACGAGCGGAACCGGCGCGAATTGCTCCAGTTGCTCGGCCATCTCGCCTTCCACAGCCAGCTGTGCGGAGGGAAGTTGTCTAGTCACCCTCGCGTCGGAGCAGAATATCCCTATCCAAGTGGCCATTGACGCCACGAACGTCTACTGGACGAACAGCGGAACCTCCTCCAAATCTTACTTGGACGGCGCGGTGATGATGGTCCCCATCAGCGGTGGCACCCCCACAACCATCGCCTCAAACCAGAGCTACCCCAATAGCATCGCGGTTGATGCCACGAGCGTCTACTGGACGAATTTCCGCGACGGTACGGTGATGAAGGTGCCCATAGGCGGCGGCACCCCCACGACCCTCGCCTCGGGCCAGAACTCCCCCGACGGCATTGCGATTGACGCCACCTGCGTCTACTGGACGAACGCCGGAACCACTTCCAATTCCAACACCGACGGCGGAATCGTCTCCAATTCCAACGCGGACGGCGCGGTGATGAAGGTGCCCATGGGCGGCGGCACCCCCACGACCCTCGCCTCAAACCAGAGCTATCCCAACAGCATCGCCATTGATGCCACGAGCGTCTACTGGACGAATATCTACGGCGGTACGGTGATGAAGGTGCCCATAGGCGGCGGCACCGCGACTACTCTCGCCTCAGGTCAAGACAAGCCCATCGGCACCGCAGTTGATACCACGAACGTCTACTGGGTAAACTTCACAGCCGGCACGGTGATGAAGGTGCCCATAGGCGGCGGTACCGCGACTACCCTCGCCTCGGGCCAGTCCGCTCCCGAAGGCATCGCCGTCGATGCCACGAGCGTCTACTGGACAACGTATTCCAATGCCGGCACGGTGATGAAGGTTCCCATAGGCGGCGGCACGACAACGATCCTCGCCTCGGGCCAAAGCTACCCCACCCACATTGCCATTGATGCTACGAGCGTCTACTGGACGAACTACGCCAATCGCACCGTGATGAGCCTCGCACCCAAGTAGCACGGGCAGGTGTCCCTAGCCCAAACCCTATCGGCGTCGCCTCCCGGGCCGACGGTGCCGGAGTCGGGCAGGAGCTCTCCGCACCCGTGGCGGCCTCGTCCTTGAAAACCTTGCCCTGCGGCAGCAGCTTGCGCCCAAGAGTCGCAAATGCTCCGGCAAATCGTCCACGATCAGGACGCTGCTTTCCCTTGTATCGTCAGCCACTTTGCTCCTGCTTGACTGCCACTGACTGCGGTGTTGGATGCTGACGGCGCGCCATCAATTGGCAGCCGGATAGTGAACGTGGTCCCCTTGCCCACTTCGGTTTCGAAGGTCAGGGAGCCGTGGTGTTTGGTCACCACAATGTCGCGCGCAATGGCCAGACCCTGACCAGAGCCCTTGCCCACCCCTTTTGTGGTGAAGAAGGGATCGAAGATGCGATGGCGAATTGCTTCTGGAATCCCTGACCCTGTGTCCGCAACATCGATGCGCGCCAAGTCCCCTTCTCGCAGAGTCGTGATTCGAATCGTGCCCTTGGTCCCGCCCCGGCCCACCACGTCGCCGATGGCGTGGGCCGCGTTGACAATCAGGTTCAAGAAGACCTGGTTCAAATCTCCCACATGGCACAAGACAGGCGGCAAATCGTTGAACTCGGTCGCGACGTCGGCCACGTACTTGTATTCGTTCCGGGCGATGTTGAGCGTGGTCTGCAAAGCCCGGCCCAAGTCGGCGGGGGCCTTTTCCCTTTGATCGGGGTGCGCGAACTCCTTCATCGCCCGCACAATGGTCGAGATGCGGGAAACGCCTTCCTGGCAGCTATCGAAGCTGCCGGGCAGATTCGCGTCGAGGTAGGCAAGGTCTATCTCCTCCTCTGTGTCCCGGATCTCGGCGACCAGCGCCACGGATCCGCCGGCCTTCTCAAGAACTTCCACGGCACGCTGGTATTGGCTGACGAGACGCTGGTAGCCCTCAAACGCATCTCTCAGGAAGTGGACGCCGTCACCGACATACTGGGTCGGCGTGTTGATCTCGTGGGCAATGCCCGCGGCGAGCTGACCGACCGCCTCCAGCTTGCGCGCATGTCCCAGTTCGGCTTCCAGTTGCTTGTGGTCGGTAATGTCGAGCATCACGAACAAGAAATACTGCCGGCCCTGGTGGCGAATAGTCTCGCCCGAGAGCAGGCCCTCAATGGTCGCGCCGCCCTTGCGGCGGAGTTGTACGTCGATGTTTGCAATGCGTCCGCCCAGGCGCAGTTGGTCGACCGCGGCTGCGACTTGGTCCGGGCGCGGGTACAGATCGAGCTCGGCGCCTGTCTTACCGACAATGTCGATCCGGGAGTAGTCCAGCACACTCAGAAAGGCGTCGTTGACGTCCTCGAACCGCAGATCCGAAGACTCAAGGAGTGCCATAAGGGCGGGGTTGTTGCGAAATAGTCGCTCGAAACGCTGCTGCGCCTCCTGCTCCGCGGTCAAGTCCTTGCTGAGTGCGAAGACGCAGTCTGCGCCATTCCACTTGCCGAACCAGACGCGGGTTTCGACTGGAATAGGAACGCCGCTCTTTGTCACCAGCGGCAAAGAGCACCTTCCCTTTTCGCGCCGGAGCGCGGCGGCGAAGACTGCTTCCGCTTCCGCGCGCAGGTTCGCCGGGTTGAGATCGAGCACGTGAATCGCCTGCAGCTCCTCGGCGCTGTAGCCGAGCCTCTCTTGCAAAGCCAGGTTGACGTACTCAATCCGGCCCGCTGGCGTGGTGACCGCAATCATGTCCGACATCGACGCAAAGAAGGCGCGGAAATTCGCCTCGCTCACCCGCAGCGCCGCTTCTTGCTGTGCCTGGACGGCGCTGGTCCTGCGCATCCAAACACGATAGAACAGCCATGCGGACAGGATCGTGCCGAGGACAAAAAGAACAATCAAAGCCAAGACCGCCGCAAGCTCGCCCCGCCACCCAGCAAGGTACTCGTCGCAAGCTAGTCCGACGTTGACATAGAAAGGACGATTTAGGACCCTCCGGTATGAGTATGTTCGCAGGATGTTGTCGAAGCTCCGAGCGGTGCGGTAGATGCCCGCTTCTTCGTGAGCGCGAAGAGCGTTCCGCATCTCCGGGGAAACATTCTTTTGCCCGACCACACGGCCGAAGTCCGCGGGCTGCGGATATCGCGCAATAAGGGCCAGGTCCTCCCCGCGCAACGCAATTGAACCAAGCTTGCCGACATCAATCGAAGAGAATGTGGCGAGGAAGTGCTCCAAGGTAATCGTTCCGTAGACCAGCCCTGCGAATGAACCGTCCGGCAGATTCACCCTGCGCGCGAGGATGATCGACCACTTCTTACTCACTCGCCCAACTACCGGCTCGGAGATGACCAGCCCCGCATTGGGGTCGCCGCGCAAACGGGAAAAGTAGGCCCGGTCGGCGACGCTTGTCCGCGCGCCAGGACTCACGGCCGTGCCATAGCGATTCTCACCTTCGGCGCTCACCACGCGTAGGCCATCCAGAAATGGAAGCCGGCCTTGTTGCTTGGCAATAAGCGCGTTCAGGGTCTTCCCGTCGATAGCGCCCTCGGCAAGCTGCCTTTCCACTTCGTCGGCCACTGTGATCACAGTCAGATCGATCCTGTCCACCGCGCTGGCAAAGTTCCCTGCCAACGCGAGGGAAAGGTTCTGAGTTGTGACGATCGCGCGCTCCTCGTAGCGAAGCCTGCTCTGCCGTAGCCACAGGCATGCGAGGCCGGCAAACAAGAGATCAAGCACCACGGCGACGGCCACCAGTCGCTTGATGAACAGAGAACGAGGCACACCAATGACGGACGCGGACTCGCGACCCGCCATCTGCGGGTTGACAACCGGGGGTTCAGGTGGTGGCGGCTCGAAGGACGCCCGCTCTTCCGTCATCGCCAAACTCGCTCGTCGCAACGTGACCGAGACGATGGCTGACGACACCGCAGCCCAAGCCATTCGTCAGGCGCACTTCCGACAATCTCACAAAGGCGGCACTTCACCCCGGGGCATCCTTCCTTCGGCGGCAGCTCACACTGCCCCCTTTCTCCTGTGTCGACAGCGAGACGGGGAAAGTGAAGCCGCGGCATGACGATCTCGGCGTTGGCCGCGAACCGCTGCGTCAGCCGCCGCCCAGCATGCCCGCGCTAGGGCTCAAGTCGGTCCCCAAAACTGTCGAGTTGCGGGATCCAGCTTCGCTCGGGATTCCGAGGTGGTCCAGAATCTTGCGTATCGCTTCTGGCTTTGTGATCGCCGCCAGGATCTTCATGCGGCCCCGGCACTTCGGCCGTGTCAGTCGCAGGCTTCGGTTGTCTCCCGGTCTTGTCCGAAGGATCTTCTCACTTCGTTCGGACCGGCCTTTCCCGGTCGCGCTTCTGCCCTATGCTCCTGCCTTGGTCTCCTGGCCCATGCTGTGAACGAAGGGAGCGAACCACGCGGCCAACAGGCCCGGAATCGCGCAGAATAGCACTACAGTGAAGAAGGTCGGGTAGCCGAGCGCATCTGCGAGCTTGCCGCTGAAGAAGCCAGCGGAGAAATTGCAGAGGCCCATAGTCCCGGTGGCGAAGGCGTAGTGCGCGGTCTGGTACGGCCCCGGCGAAATCTGCTTCATCATGTAGTACATGTGCGCGACGGCGCCGAAGCCGTAGGCGAACATGGCCACGCACCAGACGACCGTGATGAGCAAAAATGCATCGGGCTGCGAGCGGCCGAGATATACGAAGGCCAGGTTCGGAATGACCAGGCTGCCCACGAAGAACATCAGAGTCTTGCGGGAGAGGCCGACCTTGGCCAGCACCAGGCCGCCCACCACGCTGGCCACCAGGAACGAGGCCGACCCCCAGACGCCGCTGATCTGGCCGGCGGTCTGATTGGTCAGGCCGAGGCCGCCCT